>UMIB01036540.1_pt1 | contig 12018 bp, 7 predicted proteins | sample 1965641 | NCBI WGS metagenome assembly UMIB01 (sample SAMEA4836110, study PRJEB28245) | human gut metagenome | biome: gut microbiome; material: fecal sample | place: Denmark | collected 2008
TTATATGCAGACCGCAGCACAGATAGTTACACCGCCTGTCCGGCAGCCTGTAAGAAGAGATACAGCACAGCATTCACAGCCGGATGATGCGCAAGTGCAGGAGCCGGGCTGCCTGATCGTAATGGAGGCGAACCGTATCGAGAGCCGATGCAGGAGAGATGCAAGAGAACAGATAGCATTCAGAAATCAGAGGAGAAAGAGACAGGGAAGAGCAGGAGCAACATCCAGAAGCCTTCCAGTAGATGATGGATGGCAGCAGGCGAATGCTTATGACAGATTGGATGTGAACCGGACAGAGGGATATCTTCTCTATTCCTATGATAAACAGGGCACACACAGCATTCTTGGGCGGGATATCCGACCAGGCGGATATGGAGACAGGATTACAGATGGAGAATACAGGAATAAGGCATAAATTTACTCTTGTAAGAAACGTTACCGGGATGCTATAATGTTGCTATGAGCAGACGAATATACAGGATTAACATAGAGTTGAATAGACAAAAGACGTTTGATGCAGATCAGGCGTCTTTTTTTCATGCTTGTTAAATCCGTAACAACGTATTGTTATACATCACAATGATTACGATATAATGAGCGTTAGTGAGGGGGAACATGCTTGCATGCTCATCCCGAACGGCGAATGACGATCATGAACGAAGTTCATGATATAATAATACATATCTTATAAAATGGAGGAAATATGGATTTCGAGAGTTCTTATACACCTTATCTGTCAGAAGAAAAATTGAAGTACCTGCGTCTTTTAGCTGAGAAATATCCGTCCATACCCGCAGTGTGCAGGGAAATTATCAATTTAAAAGCTATTTTGAATCTGCCAAAGGGTACAGAGCATTTCATGAGTGACCTGCATGGAGAATATGAAGCCTTTTATCATATACTGAATAACGCTGCGGGAGTTATCAAGGAGAAGGTGGATATGATCTTTGGCAGCAGGTTATCTGCGCAGGAGAGACAGGAGATCTGTACACTGGTCTATTATCCTGTGGAGAAGATCAAGCTGTTAAAGGAGCAGAATGCGATTACCCCGTACTGGTACAAAATGACCCTGAAGAATCTGACGGAGCTGGCGAAGCTGCTTTCATCCAAATATACCCGTTCAAAGGTGCGTAAGGCACTGCCACCGGAGTTCAGTTATATTATAGATGAGTTGCTTCATGCGCAGTCAGACGAGGATAATAACCAGTATGTCTATCATGAGAAGATCATAGATACCATCATAGACATAGGAAGTGCAGATGCCTTTATTGAGGCGTATACCAAATTAATTAAAAGACTGGCAGTGGATCATCTGCATATCGTGGGTGATATTTTTGACAGAGGAAGTAATGCAGATAGAATTATTGAGCTGCTGATGAAGTATCACTCGCTGGATATCGAATGGGGAAACCATGATATTCTGTGGATGGGAGCGGCATGTGGCAGCGAAGCCTGCATTGCAAATGTGTTGAGAAATAATATCAAATACGGCAATATGGAGATTCTGGAGAATTCCTATGGAATCAGTCTTCGCTCCCTGATTCTTTTTGCAGAGAAGCTGTATCCCGATCTGACACCTATGAAGGCAGCGCTGAAAGCCATTTCCATTATTCTGTTCAAGCTGGAAGGGCAGATTATTATGCGCCACTCAGAATACAATATGGATGACCGCCTACTGCTGGATAAGATGGACCTTGGAAAAGGCACTGTATGCATAGAAGGACAGGAATATGATCTGAATGATACGTACTTTCCAACAATAGACTTTAAACAGCCATATGTATTGTCCGAAGAGGAACAAAAAGTGATGGAAGACCTGAGGGCTTCCTTCCGCAACAGCCATGTACTGCGCAATCATGTGGAATTCCTGTATGAAAAAGGCAGCATATACCGTGTATACAATGGGAATCTGCTGTTTCATGGTTGTATTCCACTGGATGAAAATGGCAATCTGGATGGAATTCAAATAGGAGAGAAGTTCTACTGTGGTAAGGAATATATGGATTATGCCCAGAGAGTAGCAAGACTTGCCTTTTATCAGGGAACAAGACCGGCACTGGATTTCATGTGGTATCTGTGGTGCGGTAAGAAATCTCCATTGTCCGGCAGGAATATCAAGACCTTTGAGAGGACTTTTGTAGAAGATAAGAGAGCCTGGGAAGAAGCAAAAGATCCGTACTATCGGTATTATCAGCAGGAAGATGTATGCGTGAGGATTCTTGGAGAGTTTGGACTGCATTCGTCCATGTCCCATATCATTAACGGACATACGCCGATCAAGGTTTCAGATGGAGAATCCCCTGTAAAAGCCAACAACCGACTTATTGTGATTGATGGCGGTTTCTGTAAAGCATATCAGAAGACAACGGGAATTGCTGGGTATACATTAATTTATAATTCACATGGTATGCGCCTGAAAGCACATCAGCCCTTTGAAAGTATTGAGAAGGTATTAACTGAGAACAAAGACATAGAGTCCAGTTCCAATTTCTTTGAAATGGAGCCTGATCGTGTCATGATCAAGGATACGGATAATGGAAAGAAGATACTGGACAATATTCATGATCTGGAGCTTTTACTTGCAGCTTACAGACAGGGATCTATATAGTATAAAAACCGCTGGCTCATAGAGCCGGCGGTTTTTGAGAGTGGTATGTTTTATTGAAACTATGAAGAACGGGTTCTTAATAGTAACGATTGAATTAAAGTAAGGATTCGTATAACTTGGTGATGTCTTCTACGCTGGTTTCCTTAGGATTGCCAGGTCTGCATGCATCATCATATGCGGACTGTGCCAGGAAAGGAATATCTTCTCTCTTTACGATGTCCTTTAAGTCACCAGGAATTCCTACATCCTGAGAAAGCTGTTTTACAGCGTCTACAGCTGCTTTTCTGTATTCTTCCTGAGTCATGTCGTCAACACCCTTGACACCCATAGCTCTTGCGATTTCACGATATTTCTCACCAGTAGCTTCTGCATTGTGTAGGAAGGATGATAGCGTTGGCAATACCATGTGGTGTATCATAGAGAGCACCCAGAGGATGTGCCATAGAGTGAACGATACCAAGATCAAAGCAAAAGTAATGAAATTTGTATGAAAAATAACCATAAAAATATAAAACCGAACCACTAAAAAGTGATTCGGTCTATTGTGATTATTTCTCGTTTTTATATGCAAGAGCTGCTTCTACAAGTCCTCTGAATAAAGGGTGTGGTCGGTTAGGACGGCTCTTTAATTCCGGATGTGCCTGTGTTGCAAGGAAGAAACGATGGGAAGGAATCTCTACCATTTCTACAATACGTCCATCAGGAGACAGACCGGAGAGCATCATGCCTTTATCTGTAAGGGCTGCACGGAAATCATTGTTGACTTCATAACGATGTCTGTGACGCTCATGAATAATCTCTTCTCCGTAGAGGGTATAAGCCTTGGAAGCCTTGTCCAGATGACATGGATAGGAACCAAGTCTTAAAGTACCGCCGATATCTTCCACACCATTCTGATCCGGCATCAGTGCGATAACTGGATGAGTGGTGTTGGGGTTGAGCTCAACGCTGTGTGCATCATTATATCCAACAACATTGCGGGCGTATTCTACGATAGAGAGCTGCATGCCCAGACATAATCCAAGGAATGGAATATTATTAGTACGTGCATAATGAATGGCGTCAATCATACCTTCGATACCACGGTCGCCGAAACCACCCGGTACCAGAACGCCATCTACACCATTGAGAATATCTGCTACATTGTCTGCGTTGACCTGCTCAGAATCTACCCAGCGGATATTGACAGTGGTATGCTGGGGAATACCGCCATGCTTGAGGGCTTCTACGACACTGATATAAGCATCGTGGAGCTGTGTATATTTGCCGACCAGGGCAATCGTTACTTCATGAGTTGCAGCATAGAGGTCATCTACCATCTTCTTCCAGTCTGCAAGATCAGGTTCCGGACAATCCAGGTGGAGACATTCACAGGCAACCTCAGCCAGATGTTCTTTCTCCATGGCAAGAGGTGCTTCATAGAGATACTTTACATCCAGATTCTGTAATACGTGAGAATTCGGTACATTACAGAACAGAGCAATCTTATCCTTGATACCCTGATCGAGAGGATGCTCGCTGCGACATACGATAATGTCAGGCTGGATACCCATTCCCTGCAGCTCTTTTACACTGGCCTGGGTAGGCTTGGTTTTCATTTCCTGAGAAGCACTCAGATAAGGAATCAGAGTTACATGAATCAGAATAGCATTTTCTCTGCCGATTTCATGCTGGAACTGACGAATAGATTCCAGGAAAGGCTGGCTTTCGATATCACCGACTGTACCACCGACTTCAATGATTGCAATACGCATATCCGGGTCTGTGAAATTGCGGTAGAAACGACTCTTGATTTCATTCGTAATGTGTGGAATGACTTGAACGGTACCTCCGCCATAATCGCCGCGGCGCTCCTTCTGCAGTACACTCCAGTAAACCTTACCGGTAGTCACATTGGAGTTCTTATCAAGACTTTCATCAATAAATCTTTCGTAATGACCCAGATCGAGGTCTGTTTCAGCACCGTCATCAGTGACAAATACTTCACCATGCTGAATCGGGTTCATGGTTCCGGGGTCGATATTGATATAAGGATCGAACTTCTGCATGGTCACTTTATAACCACGGGCTTTCAGAAGACGTCCAAGGGAGGCTGCAGTGATGCCTTTTCCTAATCCGGATACAACACCGCCTGTAACGAATACATACTTTACTGGCATAGCTTTGATTCCTTTCTATATTAATGGGTGGAAAAACCACGTTTTCTGTAATCACATCTGAGTATTATACAACGCTCAGATGTCAAAAATCTACTATTTTTTATAAAATATTAATAGTTCGAATTTTTATTTCAGAAAGAAAAAGTTGATTTATAAACTCTTACAACTTATAATTATAATTGAATACTTTCACTTGGGCAATACTTCTGAGTAGGGAAGTTGAAAGATGCGTTATAACGGTTATTGCGGCTGTTTGCGTGCAGCATGCACAACCGGGACGCGTGACTATAAAGTTTGCGAAAGGCATGGTTATTATACAATGGACAATAATCAGTTTAACCAGTACAACAACAATTCAGGCGGAAATGGCAATAATAATGGTGGTTCAGGCGGCAATGATAATGGAAACGGAAGAGATCCTAAGAAACAGAATCTTCTGATTCTTCTGATTGCAGCACTGCTTTCCTTATTATGTATCAGCTATTTCATGAAGGCTTTTACAGGAGCGACAGACACGGAGATATCTTATAATCAGTTTATCTCCATGATTGAAGAAGGGCAGGTAGAGAAGGTTAAGATCGAGTCCAACCAGATTACGATCTATCCTAAGAGTAAACAGACAGTATCCTTATTCTATATGCAGCCTACCATTACTTACCATACAGGTAAGATTGAGGATGATGATACACTGACACAGCGTCTTCTGGATGCCAATGTAGAAGTAAGCGGTTCTGTTCCTGACGGCTCCGGTATTATTTTATCTATTTTATCCTATATTCTGCCAATCCTGCTGATGTGGGGGCTTTTAAGCCTGCTGCTTCGCAAGATGACAGGTGGTGGCGGAGCTTTCAGCATGGGTAAGAGCAATGCCAAAGTATATGTACAGAAAGAAACAGGAATTACTTTTAAAGATGTAGCAGGTGAGGAAGAAGCCAAGGATTCCCTGAAAGAAATCGTAGATTTCCTGCATAATCCGGGTAAATATTCCAAGATCGGTGCGAAGCTTCCAAAGGGCGCACTGCTCGTAGGACCTCCCGGAACAGGTAAGACTCTGCTTGCAAAGGCAGTAGCAGGTGAGGCACATGTGCCATTCTTCTCCCTTGCAGGTTCTGATTTTATTGAATTATATGTAGGTGTAGGTGCTTCCCGTGTAAGAGATTTGTTTAAGGAAGCAGAGAAGAATGCACCATGTATTATCTTTATTGATGAGATTGATGCGATTGGTCGAAGCCGTGATTCCAAGTACGGTGGTGGTAATGAGGAGCGTGAACAGACTCTGAACCAGCTTCTCTCCGAAATGGATGGTTTCGATGGTAAGAAGGGTATTATCGTTCTGGCAGCAACGAACAGACCGGAGATACTGGATAAGGCGCTGCTTCGTCCGGGACGTTTTGACAGAAGAGTTATCGTGGATAAACCAGACTTAAAGGGTCGTGTGGATATTCTGAAAGTACATGCAAAAGACGTACTGATGGATGAGACTGTAGATCTGGATGCCATTGCATTGGCTACCAGCGGTGCAGTAGGTTCTGACCTTGCCAATATGATTAACGAAGCTGCAATTAACGCAGTCAAGGAAGGCAGAGAATTTGTCAGCCAGAAGGACTTATTCAATGCGGTAGAAGTCGTATTGGTAGGTAAAGAGAAGAAAGACCGTATCATGAGCAAGGAAGAGCGTAAGATTGTATCCTATCATGAAGTAGGGCATGCGCTGATCAGTGCTTTGCAGAAGAATTCGGAACCGGTGCAGAAGATCACCATTGTTCCAAGAACCATGGGAGCACTCGGTTATGTCATGCATGTACCGGAAGATGAGAAATATCTGAATACACAGGCAGAATTACATGATATGATTGTGGGACTCCTTGGTGGACGTGCCGCGGAAGAGATCGTATTTGATACAGTAACCACAGGCGCTTCCAATGATATCGAGAAGGCAACCAGCATAGCCCGCTCCATGGTAACACGCTATGGTATGAGCAAGAAGTTTGGCCTGATGGGATTGGAGACAGTGGAGAGTCAGTATCTGGATGGCAGATCATCCCTGAACTGTGCTGATAATACCGCTTCCGAGATTGATAACGAAGTGATGCAGATTCTTAAGGACGCATATGAGGAAGCATTACAGATGCTTCGTGAGAATCGTGATGTTCTGGATAAGATCGCAGCTCACTTGATTGAGAAAGAGACCATTACCGGTAAGGAATTCATGAAGATTTACAGAGAAGCTAAGGGACTTCCTGAACCGGAAGAGAATAAAGAAGAGAAGAAAGAAGAAAATAAGGAAGAAAAGCCACAGGAGACTGCTATAGAGCAGGAAGCTCCAAAACAGACAGTTGTGGAAGAGGATGACGAGAAGGCTCCGACACCGGAAGAACTTCGCAGCCGTCCGACACAACAGGCGGTGAATCCTTATCTTCCCCGCAATGAGATTTCTTTTGCACCCAGACAGCCACAGCAGCAGGAATCAATGCCGCAGCAGCCGATGCAGGGTGATAATACCACAGAGCAGCAGAGTGCAGGAAATCAGTCGGGAACAGATACAGACAAAGAGAATTCACAATTCAGTTCCAGATGGAATCAGTAAATAAGAAGATATAGAAAAGCGAAAAATCACTGAATTTACAAAAGCAGTGATTTTTTGCTTTCAACGCAAAGTGCTTAGATAGAAGGAGACTTATAATGCCACAGGATTTTGACATAAAGGAAGAGCTTCATAAACTTCCAAACAAACCCGGCGTGTATATCATGCACGATAAGGACGATACGATTCTATATGTGGGCAAGGCAATCAACCTGCATAACCGTGTGCGTTCCTATTTCAAGGAAAATATCGGCAGGGGACCGCAGATTGACAAAATGGTGTCTCTCATTGCCCGGTTTGAATATATTGTAACGGACTCTGAACTGGAAGCACTGGTATTGGAGAATAACCTGATCAAGGAGAATCGCCCCAAGTACAATACCATGCTCAAGGATGATAAGACATATCCTTATATAAAAGTAACCGTAGGAGAAGAATATCCCCGTATTCTGCTGGTTCGGCAGATGAAGAAGGACAAGGCGAGGTACTTTGGACCTTTTACCAGTGGAGGAGTCAAAGAAACCATAGATCTGATTAATAAGCTTTACAAGCTTAGAACCTGTAACCGTAGACTTCCCGCAGATATTGGCAAAGAAAGACCTTGTCTGAACTATCACATCAATCAGTGTTGTGCGCCTTGTCAGGGATATGTATCCAGGGAAGAGTATGCAGCACAGATTGAGCAGGCGCTGGATTTCCTCAATGGCAAATATCAACCGGTCATCAAGGATCTGAAGGAAAAAATGCAGGCTGCTTCTGAAGCCATGGAGTATGAGGAAGCCATCAAATACCGTGATCTGATAGAAAATATCAAAAAGATCAGTGAAACACAGAAGATGTCTGATAATATAGGGGAGGATAAGGATATCATTGCCCTTGCCATAGATGGTAATGAGACCGTAGTACAGGTCTTCTTCCTGCGAAATGGTAAACTCATTGGCAGAGAGCATTTCTATATGACACAGATAGAGGAACCTTCTGTTGATAAAATATTAACAAGCTTCGTAAAACAGTTTTACGCAGGAACTCCTTTTATCCCAAGAGAGATTATGCTGCAGGAGTCAATAGAAGATATGGAGCTGGTGGAGAAATGGCTTACTGCCAAGAAGGGAAGCAGGGTTCATTTACGAGTGCCGCTGAAAGGCTCCAAGGAAAAGCTGGTTGACCTTGCAGCCAGAAATGCAGCCCTGGTACTGAGTCAGGACAGAGAACGTATCCGCAGGGAAGAGGGCAGAACCATTGGTGCAGTGAAGGAGATTGAAGATCTGCTGGGACTCAAGGGACTCTCCCGAATGGAGGCTTTTGATATCTCCAATACAAGCGGTTTCGCCAACGTCGGTTCTATGGTAGTCTATGAAAAAGGCAAGCCAAAACGCAGCGATTACCGTAAATTCAAGATGAAGACCGTAGCTGGCCCGGATGATTACGCCTGCATGCATGAGGTATTGACCAGACGATTCCAGCATGGACTGGATGAGAAACAGGAAATGCAGGAACAGAACATGGATGAGAATTTCGGCAGCTTTACGAAGTTTCCTGACCTTTTGCTCATGGATGGTGGACGGGGACAGGTAAATATTGCTTTACAGGTATTGGATGAACTGGGGATAAATATTCCTGTATGTGGTATGGTAAAGGATGATAACCACCGCACCAGAGGATTGTATTTCCAGAATAAAGAGCTGCCCATAGACAGGAATTCAGAAGGCTTTAAGCTTATTACCCGTATTCAGGATGAAGCCCACCGCTTCGCTATCACGTATCACAGATCACTTCGAAGCAAGGCACAGGTGCATTCTGTACTGGATGAAATCAACGGTGTGGGACCCAGCCGCCGTAAGGCTTTGATGAAATATTTCAAGTCCATTGAAGAGCTGCAGCAGGCGCAGGTCAGCACCTTGCAGGAGGTTCCGGGAATCACGGTAAATGTGGCGGAGGAAATCTATCGCTTTTTCCATAAACAGGAGCAATAAAAAGTAGCAAAGCGAAGTTAAGTATGCTATGATTGAAGCAAAGCAGTGCCTATGAAGAGAGGCAGTTTGTGTAAAAAGAAAGGTATGGGTATGGATATGGCAGTTAGTATTAAACAGTTAATTGATAAGCTGGAATTGCAGAATCTGACACCGGAAGTAGATATTACGGGGATCAAGGTGACTCAGCCGGATATCAACAGACCTGCGCTGCAGCTTGCGGGGTATTTTGAACATTATGATGAGACAAGACCACAGATCATTGGTTTTGTAGAGTATTCCTACATGGAGCACATGACAGAAGAGGATAAGAGAGAGGTCTATCCTAAAGTCCTTTCTGAGAAAACTCCCTGTATCGTATTTTGCAGAGACCTGCGTCCGGATGAGATATTTCTGGAAACCGCAGTGAAGAATAAAGTGCCGGTACTTCTGACACAGAAGTCTACTTCTGCTTTTATGGCAGAGATCATCAGATGGCTCAATGTCAAGCTGGCTCCATGTATTTCTGTACATGGTGTACTGGTCGATGTATATGGTGAAGGTGTCCTGATCACGGGTGAGAGCGGTATTGGTAAGAGCGAGGCTGCCCTGGAGCTGATCAAGAGAGGACACAGACTTGTATCTGATGACGTGGTAGAGATCCGCAAAGTCAGTGATGATACTCTGGTAGGTACAGCACCTGATATCACGAAGCATTTTATTGAGCTGAGAGGTATCGGTATTATAGATGTCAAGGCATTGTTCGGTGTATCCAGCGTTATGGATACGACCAATATCAGCCTTGTTATCCGTCTGGAAGATTGGGATAAAGAGAAGAAATACGACAGACTTGGTCTGGAAGAGAATTATACGGAATATCTTGGTAATAAAGTAGTATGCCATAATATTCCAATCAGACCCGGACGAAGCCTGGCAATCATCTGCGAGTGCGCAGCGGTCAACCACAGACAGAAGAAGATGGGCTATAATGCAGCACAGGAGCTGTATCAGCGTGTACAGAATTCATTAACAAGAAAAAGAGAAGAGGATGAGGAGTAATGAGTAAGTATTGTTTCGGTGTCGATGTAGGAGGCACAACTGTAAAGCTTGGTCTTTTTGACCTGGAAGGAAATGTGCAGGATAAGTGGGAGATCATTACCAGAACAGAAGAGAATGGCAAGAATATTCTCCCGGACGTAGCCAAGTCCGTTTTGGACAAGATGGCAGAGAAGAACATTGCAAAAGATGAAGTAGCAGGTATCGGTATTGGTGTACCAGGACCTGTAAATGATAAAGGCGTTGTACTCAAGGCAGTCAACCTTGGCTGGGACATCATGGATGTAAAAGAAATTCTTGGTGGTCTGACAGGACTTGCTGTACAGGCTGGTAATGATGCAAATGTAGCAGCTCTTGGTGAGATGTGGCGCGGTGGTGGACAAGGCTTCGAGAACATGGTACTTGTTACACTTGGAACCGGTGTAGGCGGCGGCGTTATCCTTGGCGGTAAGATTCTGACAGGTGCTACCGGCGCAGCAGGTGAAATCGGTCATATTCATATAGAAGACAAAGAAGGAGATGCCTGCGGATGTGGCAATCATGGCTGTCTGGAACAGTATGCATCAGCAACAGGTATCGTAAGACTGGCGAAGAGAAGACTGGAAGCAGATACAAAGGACAGTGTACTCCGTCAGGGCGAAGTCAGTGCCAAGACTGTATTTGATGCAGTAAAAGCCGGTGATGAAGTAGCGTGTGAGATCGCAGAGCAGTTTGGACAATACCTTGGCAAAGGACTGGCTGCCATTGCAGCAGTAGTCAACCCGGAAGCCTTCGTTATCGGTGGTGGTGTATCTAAGGCAGGAGATGTCTTATGCCAGTACATCACAAAATACTATGAGAAATATGCGTTCCATGGATGCATGAATGCGCAGTTCAAGCTTGCAACTCTGGGAAATGACGCAGGAATCTATGGTGCTGCGAAGCTGGTACTGTAATATAATAGGTTGTAAAAATAAAAGATGACAGGTGAGATTTTGAAGCAGGAGATTATAACAGAATTAAAGCAATACCTTCCTACAGAAAGAATACTGGAACAGGAGCCGATGAGCCGTCATACAACATTTCGAGTAGGTGGACCGGCAAGGCTGTTCCTGGAGATAGCCACACAAGAAGAACTGAAAAGTACGATTCAGCTGTTAAATGACGCAGGAGAGACTTACTATTTATTAGGTAATGGCAGCAATCTTCTGGTAAGTGACAAGGGGTATGACGGTATTATTCTGCATCTTGCCAAAGAATTTAACCATATCGAGATAAAAGATAATCATATTATGTACTGTGAGGCTGGAGCAACATTGGCGGCTATCGCCAGAGTTGCTCTTGCACAGTCACTGACAGGGTTTGAATTCGCTGCGGGGATTCCCGGGACTCTGGGTGGCGCAGTTGTGATGAATGCGGGCGCATATGACGGTGAAATGAAGCAGGTCATTACTTCTGTACGCCTGATGACTCCACAGGGAGAGATCGTAGAGAAGAGCTGTGAAGAGATGCATTTTGCATACCGACACAGCCTTTTGAAAGAAGAAACTTATATTGTATTGGGAGCTTCCATAAAGTTAGAGAAAGGGCAGCAGGAAGAGATACGTCTCAAGATGGAAGACCTGGCTGCCAGAAGAAAAGACAAACAGCCACTGGAATATCCAAGTGCCGGTTCTACCTTTA
>UMIB01025083.1_pt1 | contig 11978 bp, 10 predicted proteins | sample 1965641 | NCBI WGS metagenome assembly UMIB01 (sample SAMEA4836110, study PRJEB28245) | human gut metagenome | biome: gut microbiome; material: fecal sample | place: Denmark | collected 2008
CCAGATGAACTTCCTGGACGGCACCCTGATCAAGAAGGGCGAGCTGTACGGCATTGACCTGGGCGGCGACGTGATCCCCCTGCCCAAGGAAAAGACCGCCGACGGCAAGCTGGATGCTTACGTTGGCAAGAAGGTCAAGATGGGCATCCGTCCCGAGGATATCGACGACGAGCCCGAGTTCATGGCAAAGCACACCGACTGCCAGCTGGAGGCTCAGGTCGAAGTGTCTGAGATGATGGGCGCCGAGATCTACCTGTACCTGGAGTACAAGGGCAACAAGATGACCGCTCGTGTCGCTCCCACCTCCAAGGCCCGCAACGGAGACACCGTCCGCGTTGCCTTTGACCCGCACAAGGTCCACCTGTTCGACATCGAGACCGAGCAGACCATCCTGAACTAAGCTGCAATTATGTGACGATCATTTTTTGATCCTCCTATCATCATACAGAGAACCGTCGGCAGGGAAACCTCCGGCGGTTTTCTGTGTCTATGGGCAAGGCAGACAAAAAGCAGCCGCGTACCTTTTGGAAGGCACGCGGCTGCTTTTGCTTTACCGGCAGCTCATTGCCGCAGGGCGGTCAGGCCCGGCGGGAGAAGTGAAACGGAGGTTATACCAGCTGGGGCTGTCTGGACCTGGTGAGCGCGTCCACCGCACAGCTGAAAAAGCGCTACGGCTTCATCTATGTGGACCGCAACGACGACGGCACCGGCACGCTGGAACGCTACAAGAAGGTTTCCTTGCAAGAAAGGGGCCGGAGCCCCTCCCCTGCCAACCGGCACAAAAAAGCCCCGGAGGGCAGCTTTGCAGCCACACTCCGGGGGAAAGGATGAGGAATTATTGTTTACTTATAGTTAGGATTTTCGATCTTGATGGCCACTGCCATGTACTTCTGGGTGCCAACCTCACGAACAACGACACCCACGTCGACCCAAGTGCCCTTCCCATGGACATTCACGTCTGTGCCGGGGAGCTTCTTACCGACCATGTTCTCGATAGTCCCCAGTACAAACTCTTCCAGCGGACCGCCAATGTATTTTGCTGTTACGGTAACAATGAGATAACGGTCTTCCACGCCGTCCAAATGGACGTCTGCGATCAGTCTCGTGCCAAAGATGCTGATATCGGTGTTCAGATCCTTCTGCAGATATCCATCAGCAATAGCCTGCAAGCTCTTATTATTTTCTTTGATGTTGCTTGCCTGTCTACTGGTTGCATACTTACCAAAGAGCTCGCTTTCTGCATCAGGAACTCTTTCACCAACCTCGCCACCGCCGCCACAGGCGGTAAGCATCAGCAGGGCCATAGCACCTACCAGTAACAGGGCCGCGAATTTCTTCAGGTTTTTCATAGGATCTCCCTCCAGTCTGGTTGTTTTTGTGGATATGTTTCGCGATTCACGAAGCTGCATCCCCGGCGGGGGGACGCTTTCCTTGTCTCAATTATATCGAACAAAAGCCAGGGCTGTCAATGGGGGAGTTCCCTAAAAAATCAGAGGCCGATTCGTGAAAAAGTCACGAAAATAGGTGATATTTGTTGCGCTATTGTAACTGCCATACCAAACTTCGCAAAGAACCTTTGCCGTTTGGAATTTCCTGCCAGCGGCCCGGAGGCTGGGGCTGTTTTTCCGGCAGAGACAGTGCACTCAAATTTGGACAGATGTTGTATCCAAGGTGCCCTCTCCCCGGCCCCCCAGACGGCAGCGGAAATCCTGGTAGCCAAAGTGGGCCAGCCGGGCCAGGCTGCCATCCTGCCGCAAGAGCCAGATATCCGGCAAAGGCATGCCGTTAAAGGTGTTATTTTTGCAGGTGGTGTAGATGGCCATATCGCCAAACACCAGCCGCTGGCCCGGGGCCAGCGGGGTGTTGAAGCTGTAGTCTCCCATCACATCCCCTGCCAGGCAGGTGGGGCCGCCCAGCCGCACGGTGCAGGGCTTTTCCCCCGGGTCCCCGGCGTCCAGCAGGGGCGGGCGGTAGGGCATCTCGATAACGTCCGGGGTGTGGCAGGCGGCAGAGGTGTCCAGGATGGCAAGGTGGGTGTCCCCGTTGCACAGGGTGTCCAACACGGTGGTGACGAGGTAGCCCGCGTTCAGCGCCCAGGCCTCGCCCGGCTCCAGGTACACCTGCACCCCATAGGTCTGCTGCACCTGGCAGATGCACTGCTCCAGGGTGGCCAGGTCATAGCCGGGCCGGGTAACGTGGTGGCCGCCCCCAAAGTTCACCCACTTCATCTTGGGCAGCAGATCCCCGAACTTTGCCTCCACTGCTTTCAGGGTCACGGCCAGGGCGTCGGCGTCCTGCTCGCAAAGGGTGTGGAAGTGGAGGCCATCCAACAGCTCCGGCAGCTCCGGGTGGGCCGCCACGGCGGCGTCCCACTGGGCACGGGTGGTGCCCAGGCGGCTGCCGGGGGCACAGGGGTCATAGATGGCATGGCCCTCCTGGGTGGAGCACTCAGGGTTTACCCGCAGGCCCACGCTTTTGCCGGCGGCCTTGGCTGCCGGGCCAAACTGGGCCAGCTGCCCCGGGGAGTTGAACACGATGTGGTCGGCGTACTGTAACAGCTCTGCGAACTCGTCTGCCCGGTAGGCAGCGCAGAACACATGGTTCTCCTTTTCCGGCAGCTGCTCCCGGCCCAGGCGGCTCTCGTACAGGCCGCTGGCCTCGGTGCCTGCCAGGTAGGGGGCCAGCACCGGGTACACATCAAAGTTGGAAAAGGCCTTTTGGGCCAGCAGGGCCCGGCACCCGGTGCGCTGCTGCAGCTCCAGCAGGATCTGCCCATTGCGGCGCAACTGGTTCTCGTCCAGCAGGTAGCAGGGGGTGGGCAGGCTTTGCAGCTGCTGTTCCGTCAGGTTTGCCAGCCCTGCAAAGGCCGGGCGGCGATCCTCCAGCCGCATCAGTCCACCAGAGCCGGGCTGTGGCTCTCGCTGCGGGGCAGGCCGTACTGATCCAGGGCCTCCAGGTACGGATCGGGATCAAACTCCTCGACAGTGTGGACGCCCTTGGTGGTCCACTTGCCGGTGAGCAGCATCAGGGCACCGCACATGGCAGGCACGCCGGTGGTGTAGCTGATGGCCTGGCTGCCCACCTCCTGGTAGCATTCCTGGTGGTCGCAGACATTGTAGATGTAATAGGTCTTATCCTTGCCGTCCTTTTTGCCGGTAAAGATGCAGCCGATGTTGGTCTTGCCCTTGGTCCGGGGGCCCAGGCTGGCAGGGTCCGGCAGCAGAGCCTTCAGGAACTGGATGGGCACGATCTCCTGACCGTTGAAGTTCACCGGGGTGGTGGACAGCATGCCCACGTCCTCCAGGCACCGCATGTGGTCCAGGTAGCTCTGACCAAAGGTCATGAAGAAGCGGATGCGCTTTGCCTCCGGGATGTTCTTGGCCAGCGATTCGATCTCCTCGTGGTGCAGCAGGTACATATCCTTCTGGCCCACCTGGTCGAAGTTGTACTCCCGTTTGATGCTCATGGCCGGGATCTCCACCCAGTGGCCGTTCTCCCAGTAGCTGCCGGGGGCAGACACCTCCCGGAGGTTGATCTCCGGGTTGAAGTTGGTGGCAAAGGCATAGCCGTGGTCGCCGCCGTTGCAGTCCAGGATGTCGATGGTGTCAATGGTGTCGAACTCGTGCTTCTTGGCGTAGGCGCAGTAGGCCTGGGTCACGCCCGGGTCAAAGCCGCTGCCCAGCAGGGCGGTAAGGCCGGCTTCCTCAAACTTTTTGGCGTAGGCCCACTGCCAGCTGTAATCAAAGTAGGCAGAGAAACCGGCCTCCTTGCAGCGCTTCTCGTAGACGGCGCGCCATTCGGGGTCATCGGTGTTCTCCGGCTCGTAGTTGGCGGTGTCCATGTAGTTGACGCCGCAGGCGAGGCAGGCGTCCATGATGGTCAGGTCCTGATAGGGCAGGGCGATGTTCATCACCAGGTCCGGCTGGTAGGCCTTGATGAGGGCAATGACCTCCTCTACCTTGTCGGCGTCCACCTGGGCGGTGGTGATCTTGGTGGTGGTCTTGGGGGCCAGCTCGGCGGCCAGCTTGTCACACTTTGCCTTGGTCCGGCTGGCGATGCAGATCTCGGTGAACACTTCGGGCACCTGGCAGCACTTGTGGATGGCAACGGAGGCCACGCCGCCGCAGCCGATGATCAGAACTTTGCTCATAGCAGTTACTCCTTTATCTGTAAAACGGTAGGTTCGTCGTTATACCTGAAAGCCGGGCCAGCCCTTGTCCAGGGCAATGAGGGTCTCCCGGAGCACCTTGCAGGCGGTGGCGGTGGACACGCCGGTGGTGTCCAGCGTGGGGGCCAGCTCGTTCAGGTCGGCTGCGATGATATTGGCCTTGGTCACGGTGCGGATGGCCTCCAGCAGCTGCAAAAAGCTGACGCCGCCAGCCTCCGGGGTACCGGTGCCGGGGAAGCAGGAGGGGTCCAGGCAGTCCAGGTCGATGGTCAGGTACACCGGCACCTTGCTCTCGCAGAGCTGGGCCGTCAGTTCGGCCAGGCCGGTAAAATCGAACTTGTGCATCTCGGTGTGCTGGGCTGCAAACTCGAACTCGGCGCGGTCGCCGCTGCGGATGCAGAACTGGTGGATATGGCCGTCGCCCACCAGCTCGTGGCAGCGGCGCAGCACACAGGCGTGGCTCAAGGTTGCCCCCAGGTAGTCGTCCCGCAGGTCGGCGTGGGCGTCAAAGTGGACGATGTGCAGGTCCGGGTACTTTTTCACGGCCGCCTGCACCGCACCCAGGGTCACCAGGTGCTCGCCCCCCAGCAGCAGGGGGAACTTGCCGTCCTTCAAAATTTCCTCTGCGCGGGCCTCGATGTCTGCCAGGGCCAGCTCACTGGAGCCGAAGCACAGCTCCAGGTCACCGCTGTCAAACACATCAAAGTCCGTCAGGTCGGCGTTCTGGTAGGGGCTGTAGGTCTCCAGGCCGTAGCTCTCGTGGCGGATGGCCGCCGGGCCGAACCGGGCACCGGGGCGGTAGCTGGTGGTGGAGTCGTAGGGGGCACCGTACAGCACGATGCTGGCGGCACGGTAGCTGCTGTCGCAGCCGATGAAGTTTTCAATGTTGGGTCGCATCAGTGTTCCTCCACTTCCCGCAGCATCTCCTCCAGAAAAGCCGGCAGGTAGAATGCTCCGATATGCAGTTTGGTGGTGTAGTACCGGGTCCGCATATTCAAAGCCTTCCAGGCAGCGGCATCCAGGTCGTCGATGGGGTGGTATTTTTTGCTGGCAAAGCCAAACAGCCAGTACCCGGCGGCAAAGGTGGGGATGTGGGCCTGGTACACCCGGCTGATGGGGAAGGTGGACGCAATCCGCTTGTGGCTGCGCTGCATGGCACTGGCGTCCTCGGCGTAGAAGGGGCTGCCCTGTTGGTTGACCATGATGCCGTCCTCTTTCAGGGCGTTGAAGCAGCTGCCGTAGAACTCCCGGGTGAACAGGCCCTCCGAGGGGCCAAAGGGGTCGGAGGAGTCCACGATGATCAGGTCATATTCCTCCTCGCAGCGGCGGATGAACTTGAGGGCGTTCTCAAAGTAGATGTGCACCCGGCGGTCGTCCATGCGGCAGGCGTTGCCGGGCAGATAGGCACGGCAGGCCTCCACCACCTGGGGGTCCATCTCCACCAGGTCGATGCGCTCCACCCGGTCGTACCGGGTCAGTTCCCGGACAACGCCCCCGTCTCCGGCACCGATGACCAGGATATCCTTGGCCTCCTTGTGGACCGCCATGGGCACATGGACGATCATCTCGTCGTAGATGAACTCGTCGCGCTCGGTCAGCATCACGTTGCCGTCCAGGGTCAGCACCCGGCCAAACTCCGGGGTTTCAAAGATGTCGATGCGCTGATAGTCGCTCTGCTTGGAGTAGAGCTGTCTGCTCACCCGGATGCTGTGCTTCACGTCCGGGGTGTGAAACTCGGAAAACCAGAATTCCATATTCGCTCCTCCTTATGCCAGAACGTTCAGGTGTAAGATGTCGGGGTCCTCGGGGCCGGTCATGCTGCAGCCCTTGGCCTTGGCGTACTCGATGTAGTTCAAAATTTCCTTTGTGATGCGCTCGCCGGGGGCCAGGATGGGGATGCCCGGCGGGTAGCACATGACGAACTCGCTGCACACCATGCCCTCGGTCTCGCGCAGGGGCAGGCTCTTTTTGGGAGCGTAGAAGGCCTCCTGCGGGCTGGCAGCCACCACCGGGTCGATGTACTCCTGGCTCAGCAGGCCGGAGCCGTCGGTGCGGTAGCGGCGTTTGATCTCGGCCAGGGCACTGACCAGCCGCTCCACCTCCTGGGGCCGGTCGCCGATGGACAGGTAGGCCAGGATGTTGCCGATGTCGCCAAACTCGATCTGGATATCGTACTCGTCCCGCAGGATGTCGTAGACCTCGATGCCCGCCAGACCGATGTCCAGGGTGTGGACGCTGAGCTTGGTGGTGTCAAAGTCGAACACCGAGTTGCCGTTGCACAGCTCCTTGCCAAAGGCGTAGTAGCCCCCTACGGCGTTGATCTCCTCCCGGGCATACTCGGCCATGTCTGCCACCTGGTGGAACACCTGCCGCCCCCGGAGGGCCAGGTTCCGCCGGGAGATATCCAGGCTGGACATGAGCAGGTAGCTGCCGGAGGTGGTCTGGGTCAGGTTGATGATCTGCCGCACATAGCCCGGATGCACGTTGGGCCCGATGAGCAGCAGGCTGGACTGGGTCAGGCTGCCGCCGCTCTTGTGCATGGAGACGGACGCCATGTCCGCCCCCGCTGCCATGGCCGACACCGGCAGGCCGTTGCCGAAGTAGAAGTGGGTGCCGTGGGCCTCGTCGGCAAGGCAGAGCATCCCGGCGTCATGAGCCATCTTGACGATGGCCCGCAGGTCGGAGCAGATGCCGTAGTAGGTGGGGTTGTTCACCAGCACAGCCACGGCATTGGGGTGCTCCTTGATGGCCTTTTCCACCTGCTCCCGCTTCATGCCCAGGGAGATGCCCAGGCGCTTGTCCACCTCCGGGTTCACATAAACCGGCACCGCGCCGCAGAGCACCAGCGCGTTCAGCACGCTGCGGTGCACGTTGCGGGGCAGGATGATCTCATCGCCCCGCTTGCAGGCGGTGAGCACCATGCTCTGCACACTACTGGTGGTGCCGCCCACCATTAAAAAGGCATGGGCTGCGCCAAAGGCGTCGGCGGCCAGTTCTTCTGCTTCCCGGATGACCGACACCGGGTGGCAGAGGTTGTCCAGCGGCTTCATGCTGTTCACGTCCACGCCCACACACTGCTGGCCCAGAAAGGCGGTCAGCTCCGGGTTGCCCCGGCCTCGCTTGTGGCCGGGCACATCAAAGGGCACCACACGCATCTGCCGGAACCGCTCCAGCGCTTCGTAAATGGGCGCGCGGCGCTGGTCCAGCCGGAACCGTGTACGGTTCTCACTCATCTTTTTTTCCTCCGTCCCTGGTTCCAAGACAAACAAAAAGCGCAGGTGCCGCACCAAAAAGTGCAGACCTGCGCTTGGAAAAAAGCCATTTTTTGCGCGGAGAAAGCCCCCGGACAAGATGTGCCGGAGCCACGGGCCGCGTTTCAGCATGATCCAAAAAGACGGGATGATGAGAGTCTATATAGCAATTCTGCTTTTACTGCTCTTTATTGACCGTTTCACAAGTCTGCGCACTGGCTGCACAATTTCATGGTTGTAAAGGAACCAACTTATAAAATTTGAGCTTCTAACTCAATCAATAATGGCGGCTTGCACCGCCGGTCGGCAGTGGACCCGGCTGTCCGTATGGCCTTAGCCCCGCTGGGCGGTCCATGGGAAAATTGCTTTGAAAAGACCCTGTTCTGCGTCGTCTCTCAAAATCATCTGTGATTCTATCATGCGCATTGGCAGTTGTCAATGCTTTTTGACAAAAAATGTTCAGCGCCGCTGCTGCCCCAGCCACTGCCAGAGCGCGGTGCCTGCGGCGTCGGCACACTGGCCGTTGAAAAAGTAGATCCAGCTCCAGTCGCCCTCGTGGCAGTACAGGGTGCCCAGGCGGTTGCGGTGCAGCGTTTTCTGAAAAAAAGAAAAGCAGCCCGGAATCGTTCGATTCCAGGCTGCTTCGGATGCCGGTGGTGGGGGTCGAACCCACACGTGTTATTAGCACAAGGGATTTTGAGTCCCCCTCGTCTGCCATTCCGACACACCGGCTGATGTTCAGAACATTATTTATTATACCGGATTCTCTGCCAAAAATCAAGACAAAAATCAAAGGGGAAACCTGCCCCCGGCGGCCTGCTTTTTTTGCGCCGGGAGGTGGACAGAACCCACGCCGGGCGGTATACTGGGGGCAGATGTTTTACACCACAGGAGGGTTTAGCTGTGAAAAACTTTGACGAACTTCTCAAGAAATATGCCGATTTCATCGTCCGGGTGGGGGTCAACCCCCAGCCGGGCCAGGTGCTGATCATCAACTGTGCGCTGGAAGGTGCCCCGCTGGCACGGCTGTGCGTGCGCAGTGCCTTTGAGGCGGGTGCGCGGGATGTGCAGGTGAACTGGACCGACGACGCCGTCACCCGCACCCGCATGGAGCTGGGCAGCGAAGAGGCCCTGACCGACCACAAGGGCTGGCAGCTGCGCCGCTATCTGGACTACGCCGAGACCGAGGGCGGCGTGTGCGTGCTGCACCTCATCGCCGACGACCCGGAGGTGTTTGCCGGGATGGACGGGGCCAAGATCAGCCGGGTGAACAGCGCCAACCGCGCCTTCATGCAGCCCTGGCGCGAGTACACCATGAACGACCGGGTGCAGTGGTCCATCGCGGCCATCCCGTCCGCGCCGTGGGCCAAGAAGATGTTCCCGGAGCTGGACACCGATGCCGCCATCGAGGCGCTGTGGCAGCTGATCTTTGACACCTGCCGCGTGACCGGCGGTGACCCGGTGGGCGAGTGGCAGGAGCATCTGGCTCGGCTGTCTGCTCTGCGGGACAAGATGAACGCCCTGGATCTGGAGAGCGTGCACTTTGCCAGCAGCAACGGCACCGACCTGACCGTGGGCATCGCTGACCAGGCCGTGTGGGAGAGCGCCGCGAGCAAGAACGAGAAGGGGGTCACCTTCCTGCCCAACATCCCCACGGAGGAGGTGTTCACCGCGCCCCATAAAGATAAGGTGAACGGCGTCGTGTACGGCACCAAGCCCTATGTGTTCAACGGCCAGCTCATCAAGGGCTTCCATGTGACCTTCAAGGATGGCAAGGTGGTGGAGCACGGTGCCGAGGAAGGTGCCGACCTGCTGGGCCAGCTGCTGGACACCGACGAGGGTGCCCGCCACATCGGCGAGGTGGCACTGGTGCCCGCTTCCAGCCCCATCAACCGCTGCGGCAAGCTGTTCTACAACACCCTGTTTGACGAGAACGCCGCCTGCCACATCGCCTTTGGCGACAGCTACCCCGGCACCACCGTGGGTGGCACCGGCCTGACCCGGGAGCAGCTGGACGCACGCGGCATGAACCACTCCTCCCTGCACGAGGACGTGATGATCGGTGCCGAGGACAGCGAGATCACCGGCAAATGCCGCGACGGCCGCACCGTGCAGCTGTTCCAGAACGGCGTCTGGGTGCTGTAAAAAGGCCGGAAATGCGAAAAAATCAAGAAAATGCTTGCATAAAGCGCAAGAGTATGCTATATTCTAGTAGTACGATATAGTTTAACCTGAAACGTGGGCCGCAAGGTCCGCGTTTCTTGTTTGTTTGGAGGTTTTTTATGGCGAAGCAGTCTGGCGGCAACACCGCCCAGAGAGTCGAAGCGCTTGTCCGCCCCACCGTGGAGGGCATGGGCCTGCGCCTGTGGGATGTCGTTTTTGAAAAGGAAGGGCCGGACTGGTATCTTCGCGTCCTCATCGACAAGGACGGCACCATGGACACCGATACCTGCGCAGATGTTTCCCACGCACTGGACCCCATCCTGGACGAGGCCGACCCCATCGACCAGAGCTACTATCTGGAAGTGGGCAGCCCCGGCCTGGGCCGCAAACTGACCCGCCCGGAGCACTACGAGCAGCTCAAGGGCCAGAAGATCCGGGCAAAGCTCATCCGCCCCAACGCCGACGGCGTGCGCGAGCTGGCCGGCATCCTGACCGGCCGCGAGGGCACCACCGTGACCTTGGACACCGACAACGGCCCCGTGGCCTTTGAGGTGAACGCCGCATCCAGCGTGCAGCTGTGCGACGACGAAGATCTGTTTGACTGATCGGATTTATAATAGAGAGTAAATTACAGGAGGAACCCGAAAAATGGCAGCAGCGAACAACGAATTTTTTGAAGCTCTCTCCATGCTGGAGCACGAGCGCGGCATCACCGCAGAGTACCTGATCGAGAAGATCAAGGCCGCCATCATCATTGCCGTCAAGAAGAACTACGAGGTCGAGGAGGACCACGTCAAGGTGGACATCGACCCCGATACCGGCCGCTTCGATGTGGCCCTGATCCAGGACGTCGTGGCCGACGAGGACTGGTACGACGAGCACTCCGAGATCGGCATCACCGAGGCCCAGAAGATCCGCAAGACCTACGAAGTGGGCGACCGCATCATCACCCCGCTCAAGACCAAGGACTTTGGCCGCATTGCCGCCCAGACCGCAAAGCACGTCATTCGTCAGGGCATCCGGGAGGCCGAGCGCAGCCAGCAGCTGAGCGAGATCCAGTCCCGCGCACACGACATCGTGCAGGCCACCGTCACCCGTGTGGACCCGGAGAAGGGCATCGTGGCCCTGGATCTGGGCAAGGGCGGCGAGGCCATCTTGCCCCGCAACGAGCAGGTGCCCGGCGAGGTGTACACCGAGGGTCAGACCCTGCAGGTCTATGTTGTGGACGTGGTCAGCACTGAGCGCGGCCCCCGCGTCATGATCAGCCGCACCCACCCCGGCCTTGTCAAGCGCCTGTTTGAGCTGGAAGTGCCCGAGATCTTTGACGGCACCGTGGAGGTCAAGGCCATCAGCCGCGAGGCCGGTGCCCGCACCAAGATGGCCGTGTGGAGCAAGGACCCCAACGTCAACCCCGTCTCTGCCTGCATCGGCGAGCACGGCAGCCGCGTGGCCGCTGTGGTCGAGAAGCTGGGCGGCGAGAAGATCGACATCGTCAAGTGGAGCGAGGACGTCTCCGAGTTCATCTCCGCAGCCCTGAGCCCCGCCAAGGTGGTCAAGGTGGAGCTGCTGCCCGGCGAGACCCGCTCCTGCCGCGTGACCGTGCCCGACCAGCAGCTGAGCCTGGCCATCGGCAACAAGGGCCAGAACGCCCGCCTGTGCGCACGCCTGACCGGCTACAACATTGATATCCGCCCGGAGAGCGGCTACTACGGCGAGGACGAAGAGCCGAAGAAGAAGGAAGAAGCTGCCGACGCCGAATAAGCCCGGCACCGCATGCCAAAGGAGGGAAACCGGATGGCACAGAAAAAGATCCCTGCCCGCCAGTGCATCGGCTGCATGACCAGCCGCCCCAAAAAGGAGCTGGTGCGTGTGGTGCGTGCACCCAGCGGAGAGATCAGCATTGATCTGGTGGGCAAAAAGCCGGGCCGCGGCGCATACCTCTGCCCGGACCCTGCCTGCCTGGCCAAGGCAAAAAAGAAGAAGGCGCTGGAGCGCTGCTTTGAGCAGCCGGTTCCCGCCGAAGTATACGAGGCGCTGGAAGCCCAGCTGACTGAAGCCGCAAAGGAGGCTGCCCGGAATGCCGAAAAAGAATAACACCCCCGCAAAACCTGCGCTGGCCCCGGAAGAAGCCCTGTTCCAGGCCGTGAGCCTGTGCCGCAAGGCCGGTGCACTGACCATGGGCTTTGACGCCGTGGAGGAAGCCTGCGTCAAGGGCAAGGCCTGGCTGGTGATGACCGCATCCGACGCCAGCGCCAAGACCGTGCAGCGCCTGAACTACGCCGTGGGCGACCTGGTGGACGTGATCACCATGCCGCTGACCCAGGACCGGCTGGCCGACATCAGCCGCAAGGCGGTGGCTGTTTACGCGGTGACCGACCGCAACCTCGCAAAGCTCT
>UMIB01038632.1_pt1 | contig 11934 bp, 11 predicted proteins | sample 1965641 | NCBI WGS metagenome assembly UMIB01 (sample SAMEA4836110, study PRJEB28245) | human gut metagenome | biome: gut microbiome; material: fecal sample | place: Denmark | collected 2008
TGCCGCTGGATAAACTTATGTTTTTATAACCCTAAAACCCGTGATGAACAGTGCGTTATGCCTGTCCATCACGGGTTTTTTCCTGTTATTTCAGTTTTGCGAGAATTTCATCGGCACTCATGCCTTCGGCAAGCAGCTTTTTCAGAACGGATTCCGCTTCTGCCTTTTTCGCATCTTCTGCAGCTTTGGCATCGGCAGCAGCTTTCTTAGCCTCCAGCTTTGCTAACTCTTTCTGGGCAGACTTAAGAGCAGTTTTCTTATCTTTCAGATCAGCTTTCAGAGTGTCGATGTTGGCGGCGGTGGAATCGATTTCTGAAGTGAGGGAAGCAATAGATTCCTGCTTTTCTGCAATCTGGGATGTAAAATCAGTAGTGAGTTTGGGACGATTTTTGCTGCCTTTCGTTCTAGACATGGTGAGCGACCTCATTTCTGTAGTAAATTTGATTTAAGTATAGCACTGTGAGATGGTAAGAGCAATATCAGCTCAGGCGAACTCCTCCATTATTCTCTAAAAATGTATATACTACATCCGTTTTATTCTTTAACGGAATATAAATGCTGATGGACTTAAAGTAATTTCTAATAGCCAGTTCTCTTCTATCCTTGCTATGCGACATAAGTAGTGTGTAGTTTTCTGTTTCTAGCCCACGGTCATTTACTTTAATATTGTTATTATCACTTTCGCTCATCTTTTTTTGTTTAAGCAATTTTTGCCATCTTCGAAGTATCTCGTTGTCTACCCCAATTTTATCGGCGGCCAGTTTGTCATAATAAGTAATAATCCTGATTAAAATATCATAGAAGCCCACTACTCCACGCAATTTGAGTTTGAATGGTTCATCCTTAACAGTAACAATCATCTGCGGTACTTCTTTTAGTCCACAGTCCTCTTTGGCTAATGTCGCTATCACAGAGTAATTATCTGCCGCAACTTTTGAAAACACTTTATCTCCGTGATCCAAACAGTTCCGACAACTCTTAAAGTACTTATAAATCAACCGGAGATTATCGCAATATGTGCTACGCCCTGTAATTTTAAAGCATCCTTTTATTTGAGACGTCGGCTCATTTTTGAGTTCCGTTTCAAAGGAAAGAAACTCTCCTTTTTTCATATCTGAAGCAATATCCTTTTTCTTTCTATTTGACACCAAGGTCAATACGCTACAAACAAAGTCATCAACCCATGCGTCGAATATCGCTGTCGCATTAATTAGTAAAATTTCTGATATGAATTCTTCTTCCTGCTCCCATGTATAACCATGTGCGATTCGTTCTAAATTTAATCCGTGTATATACAACCCTTTAACTATCGCACTCTTGGCCGCATTATTATTTTCTCCAGGATTGTTGACAAAAAACTCTGTTGCATCTTGCCTCAAATTCCACAATCCTGCATCTAAGGCCCACACCATATCAAATGTTTTCGTGATTTCCTGACATGCAGACTGACTTGCTTCAAAAAAAGAACTAGCCATTTTATTACCTCAGTCTTAATCAACAACCCCGCTGCACCTTAGCCACAGTACTCTTACTGTGTTGCCTGCTGCCCACCACGGAGAGGTGTGCAAAGTTTCGAGCAGCAATGGGAGCTCACGCTCCCAGTATATCACAAGTTCATTTTTAAATCATCCTTGTGATGAAAAATTATCTGATTGCGTTACTTCAGGTACTCTTCCGCACTCTTGCAGATCTCTGCCTCCACCTTCTCGGCGGCTTCCTTATTTTCTGCACTGACAGAAATATAGGTCTTGAGCTTCGGCTCGGTGCCGGAGGGGCGCACCACGATGGAGCAGTTGTCTTCCAGCAGGAACTTGAGCACGTCGGACTTGGGCAGGCCGTCCAGACCCGGCGCGTAGTCCAGCAGCTTGACGACCTTCCTGCCGCCAAACTCCTGAATGCCGCCCCGGAATGCCTGCATGATGCTCTGCATCTTGGCAAAACCGGCGCTGCCGTCGAACTCATAGCTGTGCAGGGTGTTCAGGCAGTAGCCGTAGGTCTTGTACAGCTCCTCCAGCTTGTCCAACAGGCTGATGCCCTTGGTGGCATAGTAGCTGAACATCTCGCAGATCATATACGCACCGTCCACGCCGTCCTTGTCGCGGACGTAGGAGCCGGTCAGGTAGCCGTAGCTCTCCTCAAAGCCGAACACATAGCTGTCGGCCCTGCCCTGCTGTTCCAGCTTGCCGATCTGCTCCCCGATGAACTTGAAGCCGGTCAGCACGTTGATGGTGCGCAGTCCGTAATGGGCAGCGATCTGCTCGCCCATGTCCATGGTGACGATGGTCTTGACCATGACCGGGTCGGCGGGCATCTTGCCGTGCTTGATGCGCTGGCTGCAAACGTAGTCCAGCAGCAGCATACCGGTCTGGTTGCCGGTCAGCAGCTCGTACTCCCCTGCCTTGTTCTTGACGGCGATGCCCACACGGTCACAGTCGGGGTCAGTCGCCAGCAGCAGGTCGGCATTGCACTTTTTGGCATACTCCATGCCCAGTGCCATGGCCTCTTTGATCTCCGGGTTGGGGTACGGGCAGGTCGGGAACTTCCCGTCCGGCTGCTCCTGCTCCTTGACCACCGTGATGTTGGTGTAGCCCATCTCCTTCAGGGTGCGGGTCACAGGCTTCAAGCCGGTGCCGTTCAGCGGGCTATACACAATAGCCACGTTCTTGTTGACGGTCTCGCCGAACAGAACAGACTGGCTCTTGACCCGCTCCACGAATGCGGTGTAGACCTCGTCCGGGATGTACTGGATGCTGCCGTCTGCCACACCTGCTTCAAAATCACCGGTCTTGACGTCGGCAAAGATGTCCAGCTTCTCGATCTCAGCCAGAATTTCTGCTGCGGCCTCGGTGGTGATCTGGCAGCCATCTGCGCCATAGACCTTATAGCCATTGTACTTGCTGGGGTTGTGGGACGCCGTCACCATGACACCGGCAGAGGTGTGCAGATAGCGGGTCGCAAAGGACACGGTAGGAACCGGCATCAGGACAGGCCAGATGTTGACCTTGACGCCATTGGCAGCAAACACCCCAGCGGCGACTTTTGCAAACACATCGCTCTTGATGCGGCTGTCATAACCGATGGCCACAGACGGAGTTTCAAAGTTCTTTTTCAAATAGTCCGCCAGACCCTGCGAAGCCTTTGCCACGGTATAGACGTTCATCCGGTTGGTGCCTGCGCCGATGACGCCGCGCAGACCGCCCGTGCCAAAGGCGAGGTCACGGTAGAATGCGTCTTCGATTTTGGCATCGTCCAGCGTTTTCAGCTCTGCCACTACATCGGCGTCGGCGGTGGCATTTGCCAGCCAGCGTTCGTATTCCTTTTTAATATCCATATCGTTTACCCTCTCACATCCAGAAATTGTGCCTGCCCGTGGATGGTCAGCACCTCGGAATCCGCCGGGACAAAGATGCAGTCTCCCTTATAGAACGGAAGATTGCCGCCCTCATAGGAGATCGTGCCGCAGCCGTTGACGCAGAGCAGCACCCGGAAGGCGATCTCATCCGCCCGGTAGTGCACCTTCTGCCGCCGCTCGGTATTGACGATCATCCGGTACACTTCAAAATACTTGCAGCGGGTCAGCAGTTCAGAGGCAATGCCCTGCCGGTATTTCAGCACCCGAAGGGGCTGCTTCGGCTCTGCGCTGCTCTTCAGGTTCGCTACATCCAGCGCCTTGTCGATGTGCAGCTCCCGCTTTTTGCCGTCCTTGCCCACACGGTCATAATCGTACAGGCGGTAGGTCAGGTTGGAGTTTTCCTGAATTTCGGCCACCAGCGCACCCGCACCGATGGCATGGATAGTACCTGCTTCAATAAAAAACAGGTCGTCCTTCTTGACCGGGACCCACTGCAAGTCCTTCATCAAGGTTCCTTTGGCGATAGCATCCCGCATCTGCTGTTCGGTACGTTCCCGTTTCAGGCCATACACGAGCTTTGCGTCCTTGCTGGCGTCCAGCACATACCACATCTCGGTCTTGCCCAGCTGGCCGTTTTCGTGCTCCTGTGCGTAGGCATCGGTGGGATGCACTTGCACCGACAGATCTTTCTTGGCATCGATGAATTTGATGAGGATCGGCAGCGTGTTCTCGCCCTTGTGGCGCTCCCCCAGATACTCCGGGTGCGCTCTCAGCACCTCTGCCAGTTCCTGCCCATCAAATGCGCCGCCCACCACATAGCTGGGGCCATCGGGGTGGGTGGAGCACTCCCACGTCTCTGCCAACGGGGTCAGGTCGATATTTTTTTCAAATTCATCGTTCAAACGGCTGCCGCCCCAGAGATAATCCTTGCCGGACGGTCGGAGCAAAAGAGGCTTGTTCTTGTTTTGCATAACTGCCTCCTGCGGTGTCTCAATATTCCAGCTCGAACTTTTGCTTGTCGTGGACGTCGATTGCTTCACCCAGCTGCACTTCGATCAGCTTCAGCTCGGTCTCGGCAATCACAGTATGGCGGCAGCCTGCGGACATGGTGATGACGTCGCCCGCCTTCACATTCTGCTCCATGCCGTCCACAATGGTCTTGCCCTCGCCTGCAATGACCGTCCAGACCTCGTCCCGATGCTGATGGCTGTGGTAGTTCATCTGATGGCCTGCATTCAAAGTCACCTTGATGGTCATGGAAGCCTTGTCGATGTCGATGACCTTAAAGTTGCCCCACGATTTTTCAGCAAACATGACCCGGTGGTCGAGCGTGTTGACGTAGGGCTTGATGTAGCTGGACTGCTCCTTATCCGAAACCAGAATGCCTTCCGGGCTGGCAGAGACCACCACATCCTTCAGGCCCATGCAGAGGATGGGCACATCCAGCTCGTTGACCACATGGACATTCTCGCACTTCTCGTTAAACAGTGCCTCGCCCACCGCGTGGCTGTCCATTGCCTCGGTCAGGGTGTTCCAAGTGCCAAGGTCTTTCCAAGTGCCTGCGAAGCGCATGACCTCGATCTCCGGCTCATGCTCCACCACGGCATAGTCGAAGCTGATCTTGTTCAGGGTGTCGTATTTATTGAACAGGTCCTCATAGTCCACGAAATCGATCAGCTCATGGGCGCGGTTCAGCACATAGCCCAGCTTGAAGGCGAACACGCCGCCGTTCCAGAGCGCACCCTTTGCAATGTAGTCCTTGGCCACTTCCTGCGTAGGCTTTTCCTTGAACATGGACACCTTGCTGACCCGCTCTTTGCCGATGGGGATGATGTAGCCGTATTTCTCGCTGGGGTAGGTCGGCTCAATGCCCATCAGAACCAGATTTGCGCTGCTGACAGCGGCACGGTCGCCCAGTGCTTTCAGTGCCTCAAAGTAGTCGTTCTCCACATAGGGGTCTACCGGGCAGACGACAACGGATTCTTCCTCGCCGACGCCCTGCACGTCCTTCAGATAGGCTGCGGCCAGAGCGATAGCCGGAAAAGTATCCCGGCGGCAAGGCTCCACGCTGATGCCCACTTCCTCGCCCAGCTGATTGTGGATGGCCGAAACCTGAGACTTGGAAGTAGCAATCGTGACGGTTGCATCGGTATCGACCGCCTTGATCTGACGGTAAACACGCTGCACCATGGATTCCAGTTCGCCGTCTTCCCGATGGAAGATCTTGATGAACTGCTTGGAACGAATATCATTGGAAAGCGGCCACAGACGCTGGCCGGAACCGCCGGACAATAACACCAGATTCATATTTTTCTCCTGTCATCTAGCAAAAAAGGCCGTGGCCCTGCACGGACACACGACCTTTTCAAATCGTTTCTTTAAGATTCAGCGTTTAGCGCTCTGCACGCATCGGGTTGTTCAGGAAGTCCTCGTAGGACAGGCGCAGGCCGTCTTCCAGCTCGGTCTTGTAGGTCCAGCCCAGATTGGTGGCCTTGGACACGTCCAGCAGCTTGCGGGGCGTGCCGTTGGGCTTGGTGGTATCCCACTTGATCTCACCGGTATAGCCCACGACCTTGGCGACCAGCTCGGTCAGCTCCTTGATGGTCAGCTCCTTGCCGGTACCGGCGTTGACGGTCTCGTTGCCGGAGTAGTTGTTCATCAGGAAAACGCACAGGTTTGCCAGATCGTCCACATACAGGAACTCACGCAGCGGAGAGCCATCGCCCCAGCAGGTAACGCTGGGCAGATTCTGCTCCTTGGCCTCATGGAAACGACGGATCAGCGCCGGAACCACATGGCTGTGGGTGGGGTGATAGTTGTCGTTAGGGCCATAGAGGTTGGTGGGCATAACGCTGATGTAGTCGGTGCCGTACTGACGGTTCAGGAACTCGCAATACTTCAGACCGGAGATCTTTGCCAGTGCATAGGCCTCGTTGGTCTTTTCCAGCTCACTGGTCAGCAGGCAGTTTTCCTTCATGGGCTGAGGAGCCATGCGGGGGTAGATGCAGGAGGAGCCGAGGAATTCCAGCTTCTTGCAGCCATTTTTCCAAGCCGAGTGGATGGCATTCATCTCCAGCGTCATGTTGTCATACATGAAGTCAGCCAGTGCTTCCTGGTTTGCCACGATGCCGCCGACCTTGGCAGCAGCAAGGAACACATACTCCGGCTTTTCCTGTGCGAAGAACTCTTCCACAGCATCCTGACGGGTCAGGTCCAGCTCCTTGTGGGTGCGGGTGATGATATTGGTGTAGCCCTGACGCTGCAATTCACGAACGATTGCAGAGCCCACCATGCCGCGATGACCTGCGACATAAATCTTAGCATTCTTTTCCATCATAACAGAATTGCCTTCTTTCCAAATTACAGAACTGCCTTGAGTGCCTTTTCGCGCTTTGCACGCTCACGGTCGTGCTTGGCCATGATCTCCACCAGCTGCTCGTAAGTAGTGGACTGCGGATTCCAGCCCAGAACGGTCTTAGCCTTGGTGGGGTCGCCCCACAGGTTGTCCACATCGGTGGGGCGGAACCACTGAGGATTCACGCAGACCAGCATCTTACCGGTAGCTGCATCATAGCCCTTCTCATCGATGCCAGTGCCCTCCCAGCGGATGGTGATGCCATTAGCGGCGAATGCCTTCTCAGTGAAGTCGCGGACGGTGTGCTGTACGCCGGTAGCAATGACGAAGTCGTCCGGTTTCTCCTGCTGCATGATCAGCCACATGCACTCGACATAATCCTTAGCGTAGCCCCAGTCACGCAGGGAGTCCATGTTGCCCAGCTCCAGATGATCCTGCAGACCCTCGGCGATACGACCGGCTGCCAGCGTGATCTTACGGGTAACGAAGTTCTCGCCACGGCGCTCAGACTCATGGTTGAACAGGATGCCGTTGACAGCGAACATCCCGTAAGCATCGCGGTACTCCTTGACCATCCAGAAGCCGTACTGCTTTGCGACGGCATACGGAGAGTAGGGGTGGAACGGGGTGGTTTCGCGCTGAGGAACTTCCTCGACCTTGCCGTACAGCTCGGAGGTAGAAGCCTGATACACCTTGCAGGTCTTGGTCAGACCGCAGACGCGGACGGCCTCCAGCACACGCAGAACGCCCAGTGCGTCCACATCGCCGGAGTATTCAGGAGCATCAAAGGAGACCTGAACGTGGCTCTGTGCAGCCAGATTGTAGATCTCATCGGGCTTGATCTCACCCACCAGACGGATCAGGCCGGAGGAATCGGACAAATCGCCGTCGTGCAGGGTGATTGCGTTCTTCTCGATCAGGTGGTCGATACGAGCGGTGTTAGAGATGGAAGCGCGGCGGACGATGCCATGGACCTCATAGCCCTTCTCCAGCAGAAACTCTGCCAGATAGGAACCATCCTGACCAGTGATACCGGTAATCAGTGCTTTTTTCATAATTTAGATCCTCATTTAAAACGTGAAGTTTAAAACTCATTTTGGTTGATTTTGTCGTACAGTCATATTTTAAAAGAGTACTTGTCCTTTCAGAAGTGCATAAGCAGTCCGATATTAGCACTATCTTGGTTTCTTCGGTTCAGATGAAATAAAAGAGCTGTACAAGATCAAAACTTGCGCAGCTCGGAAAGTTTTATTGCATTTTTGTCTTTTTCGGAGAGGATATATTCCCGCATAGGCCAAGGCTCGGTCTGCCAGATAAAATCGGAATCATAGCGCACAGCTTTGGCGGCTTCACCGCAGAAATCATTGTCTACGCACCACTGCATCAAGGTGTCACCTTCCAGTGTTAGGTAGCCATGGGCAAAGCCACGCGGAATCAGCATCTGCTTCTGATTTTCAAAGGAAAGGATTTTGCCATAAACAAATATACAAGCATCGTTACATTACTAGGAGTGTACCCTCTTATAACAAGTTGTAAAAATGCAGGCATCATTATTGCATATTTCAAAGTATCTTTGTAGTCGCTACTGTGATACCATTTCACAGAGGCTGCCGCTAAGCGACCAAACATATACATAAATGTACATACTCCTGCAATTCCGAATTCCATATAAAATTCTGCAATGTTAGGCCACGACATTGCTGCGCCTTTTATTGCAAACGCGTTAACAGAATATTCCTCTCACAAGTTTTTATATCTAACCACCAATGCAGTACACCGGCGGGCTTTATCTATATCAAGCAGAGTGTTTATCACTCTATAGTTATCATTTTTCTCACGGTGCCCATCCTTCGACCACCACTGAATCTTTTATGTAGACCTATCATGAGCTACTCACTCATTTTGCTTCAACTGAAACTTTATTTCCGTCATTCATGTACTTTCTTCACTCCTCACTTTTTCTATATAAACAGCAACAAGCCCACGGCGGGTCGCACAAAGGCAATCCACCGTAGGCTTGAATTCTCCTGCAATCTTTATTTGCCGCTCCTTTTGTGGGTCAAAACAGAGCTTTCCAAAAAGCCTCCTACATATAACCCCGGATTTTCCGCATCTTGCAGTTTTTCAGCAAATAAAACATTTGAAGGACAACTCAAGCCGTCAAAACCATTTAGTTATCGTAGGTTTTCTTGGTTGACCCTATGCGGTTGTCAAGTAAGGAACAAAAATTTTTGCAAAAAAATAAGCCTTTCCGAGTCGAAACCGATATGGTTTCAAACTCAGAAAGGTTTATTTCGTTGTTATGACTAATTTCTCATTCTATTTTTATGCAAAGAGCCATTCTGAAAAATCCACACTGAATAGGCGGTTCTGCATCCAGTGCGAAACCACGTGTTCATTTTTCACATTACTTTTATTGGAAACACAACTGCATTAAGCTCAGATAGATACTTACCCTCTACCCTATGAAATTCTAACGGAGAAAAATTGTTTGCCTCAACCAAGCGATTGATGAACTGCTGGCTGCAAATTCGCATATTGCACCTGTTATCCATCAGAAGATTTTCCGGCACCTTAAACGACATCGGATGAGATGCTTCGCAACACGCCACTGCAACAGATTGTTTATCCTTTCCCTGCAGCACACAAACATAGCTTGGACTCCCCAAAATACGAATCACATCTTTGCTGATTGTCAACTGGCTCTGTTTTGCAGAAATCGTCAATCCAAGGCGCATCACTCTCTCATTGCTCATGTAGTCGCCCCTCTCTTCTCATACAGATATTGATTTTGACCTTCTTCCGTATTTATCGTTTGTGTTGATGATGGGCCTGATGAATTGATTTCGTGGTCTATCCGTTCTGTTTCAGTCGCTGCAGAAGCAGTTGGTTCCACTTCTTCGGCTTCCTTTTTTCCCTCTACTTCTTCATTTTTTGCTGCCATGATCGCCGCTTGTGCTTGCTCATCGCCTTGATAGCTGACGATATTTTCAAACATACTCATCTGGTGTGTTGCCACGTAGTCATTGTAAGACCGTCCAATTCTGCCTTTATAAATATCCGGGAAGAATTTGACCTGTTTCTTCTTCACTTCTCCCGTCATTGGGTCTGTAAACTCCTGCGGCTGCGGAGTAAACATAATAGCTTCTTCCAAATCAAAAAGCATGACCAGTCCCTGATCTGAATTAGCCACCCGTCCAAGCACTTTATAGCGGCACTCCCGATTCCAGTTCATCATGCGGAACATCTTTTCCAGAAACTCCAGTGACGAAATAGACTTGTTTACCCATACGCCATTCTTTTGCCGTGCCCATTCTACAGACGCACTATCTTCTTCGGGGCACATAATCAAGGCCATCCGCTTCTTTGCTGTATTGACAATGGGTAAAATGTACTTTATGCCCTCAAACAGCCGGATGCAGGCCATATTGAATGTCATTTCGCCGTATTTGATACTGACAGCAGGCTTTTTGACCATAGAGAACTGCGTCCGAGGCGGCAGTTCGTACCCATCGAACTTTTCAAATTCCAGTTCTTCGCTCTTTTCCTTACGAATCTGCGCCAGTTCACGAATTAGCTCTACTTCGCGCAGGGATAACTCCTGCCGCTTATCTACTTCAGTCATTTTCTGAGACCTCCATCACATTGATATCAAAAGTTCGTTCAATTCACGCTGAACTTCATTTCTGCTCGGAATTGCGCCAATCATGGGATTTTCTACGACTTGGCCGGATTCCATCACATCACGGGCCGTAATGCTCTGAATCCATTTACTCCGATACAATCGGCATTTCAGATTCATCGAACAATTTTCTTGTTCATACTGATTTTTCCCAGTCAAAATCCGGGACTCATCTAATTCAAAAATCAGAAATTTTGCATTTCCCTGACCTCGGCAGATACCACGGCACTGGTAACGGCAATTCATTTTCCAGTTCAACGTTTGAAGGATCAGGCCAGAAAACGCTCTGGCTGAAAAAGCACTATGGACGTCATTGTTGTCTCGCCAGTGCATCGCCGTTGAAGAGCCATGATCGCTCTTTCGCAAAATCACGACCTGCAGAATCGGATGATAGAGCAGTTCCACATATTCGCAGTTGTCCAGCCGGGTGTGGCAAGCCTTGCTGAAACGGATTCCATTTTTAGAAATCGTCATAACCGGGCTGCTTTGATTGATAAAACATATGCCAGATACCGTCAAATAATCAGATGGCAATGCCATATCCAACTTCTTTCCAAACCGCATTTCTGCCATCTTGTTCAGTTTCGCCACTTCTTCCGGCAGATAGGTGCTCAGGCAAAGGCTGCGGATGCTTTCGGCATTGATACCGTTCCAGTTCGGATGGATACCCACAAAGCCTTTCAATGCTCCCTGCCGGATTACCACAATATCCTGCACACCGCACTTTTTGCTGCTGGATGCCACAAGATGTGCAGCCCGTGCAATCTCCGGCGAAACAATCGCTTCGTGATGCTCCGGGACATAGGCAGAGCAGCGATTCCCATTATTCTTTGTAACCTTGCCCAGCTTGTAGTCCACCACGATGCTCTTCCGGGCTTCCAGATCACCCCAACGGCGTTCATTCTTCATGATGTTTGCCACCATCACACCGTTCCACTCCTGCCTGCCGCGCAGGGTGCTGCGCTTTTTCTGCGTCAGGATCATTGCAATCTGATCGTAGTTATACCCTTGAATAAATGCCAGAAAGATAAACCGCACCGTCTTTGCTTCTTCCGGCTCAATTACCAACTGTCCATCTTTGGTATGCCGATACCCCATCAGGTCAGCCACCGGGTACTGACCTGTCATAATGCGCTGATCATACGAAAGGATCATCCGGCGGCTCTTATTGCCCGATTCCCAGTCTGCCAAAAGAGCCTGAATGTCAAGACTGTATTGACTGCTTGGATTCAGCGTGTAGATGTTTTCCGTTTCAAAGTACACGCCAATGGGATGTGCCGGGTGCATGGTTTTCAGGGCCGCGATCTGCGTCATGCAATCTGAAAAATTCCGAGCAAAACGTGAAATGCTGGCACAGATAATCAAATCCATCTTCTGGTCTTTGGCATCTCGCATCATGCGTTTAAACGCATCACGTTTCCGCAGCGATGTGCCGGATTTTCCTTCATCGCTGTAAATGTCCTGCAAATTCCAGTTTTCCGTTTCTGCAATCTTTTTGGTGTAATATAGAGTCTGGTTTTCAATGGAAGAAATCTGTTCTTCGCT
>UMIB01017929.1_pt1 | contig 11904 bp, 8 predicted proteins | sample 1965641 | NCBI WGS metagenome assembly UMIB01 (sample SAMEA4836110, study PRJEB28245) | human gut metagenome | biome: gut microbiome; material: fecal sample | place: Denmark | collected 2008
GCTGGGCATCAGCCCCGAGCAGGCTCCCGATAAGCCCACCTATGTGACCATCCACTTTGAAAAGGGCATCCCCACCGCCGTGGACGGCAAGGAAATGGGCGCTGTGGAGCTGGTGGAGTATCTGAACAAGCTGGGCGGTGCCAACGGCATCGGCCTGCTGGACATCGTTGAGAACCGTCTGGTGGGCATGAAGAGCCGTGGCGTGTACGAGACTCCCGGCGGTGCCATCCTGTACAAGGCCATCAACGTGCTGGAGACCATCACCCTGGACAAGGAGAGCTCTCACTTCAAGGCACAGCTGGCCCAGAAGTACGCCGACATCGTCTACAACGGCCAGTGGTTCACCCCGCTGCGTGAGGCTCTGGACGCCTTCGCCGACAGCCTGGAAAAGACCGTGACCGGCGACGTGAAGCTGAAGCTGTACAAGGGCAACATGATCAACGCCGGCGTCACCTCTCCGTACACCCTGTACGACGAGCAGACCGCTTCCTTTGGTGAGGACGAGGACTACAACCAGGCCGATGCCGCAGGCTTCATCAACCTGTTCGGCCTGTCCATCAAGGAGCGCGCAAAGCTGTCCAAGAACTGGCCGGAGGTCAAGTAAGTTTTAACATCTTCCCTTTCGTGTGTTTTCACACTTTCACACGAAAGTTAACCGGCATCGTTGCCGGCGGCACCGCCGCAGGAGCGTTTTCCCCTGCGGCGGCTTTGCCGTTTTTATAAGGAGTTTAATTTTATGGCAGAACAACTCTGGAAGGGCCGCTTTTCCAAGGCGGTGGACTCCCGCGTCAACGACTTCAACTCCTCCATCCGGTTCGACCAGCGCATGATCGCGCAGGATATGCGCGGCAGCGGTGTGCACGCCGCCATGCTGGCCAAGCAGGGCATCATCTCGGAGAAGGACTGTGAGGATATCCTCAACGGTCTGGCCTCCATCGCAGATGATCTGGCCTCTGGCAAGCTGGAGATCGACCCCAACGCCGAGGATGTGCACACCTTTGTGGAGCAGACCCTCACCGCCCGCATCGGCGATGCCGGCAAGCGCCTGCACACCGGCCGCAGCCGCAACGATCAGGTGGCACTGGACATCCGCCTGACCCTGCGGGACTACAGCCACACCCTGCAGGCCTACATCGTGGAGCTCATCAAGGTCATCTGCAAGAAGGCCGGCGAGAACACCACCGCCGTCATGCCTGGCTATACCCACCTGCAGCGCGCCCAGCCCATCACCTTCGGCCATGCGCTCATGGCCTACGCCTCCATGCTGCTGCGGGACCTGCAGCGTTTTGAGGATGCCACCGCCCGCATGGACGCCCAGTGCCCGCTGGGCTCCGGCGCACTGGCCGGCACTACCTACCCGCTGGACCGCCAGTTCACCGCCGAGAAGCTGGGCTTTGCCGCCCCCTGCGCCAACAGTCTGGACGGTGTGTCCGACCGTGATTTCTGCATCGAGCTGGCCAACGCCATCTCCATCTGCATGATGCACCTGTCCCGCCTTTCTGAGGAAATTATCCTGTGGTGCAGCTGGGAGTTCAAGTTCATCGAGCTGGATGACGCGTTCACCACCGGTTCGTCCATCATGCCCCAGAAGAAGAACCCCGACGTTACCGAGCTGATCCGCGGCAAGACCGGCCGCGTCTACGGCGATCTGAACACCCTGCTGGTCATGATGAAGGGCATCCCGCTGGCCTACAACAAGGACATGCAGGAAGACAAGGAAGCCATCTTTGACGCCGTGGACACGCTGGAACTGTGCCTGAAAACGGTGACCCCCATGCTGGACACCATGAAAACCATCCCGGCCAACATGCGCCGCGCCGCTGCCAAGGGCTTTATCAATGCCACCGACTGCGCCGACTACCTCACCAAGAAGGGCATGCCCTTCCGGGATGCCTACAAGCTCACCGGCTGCATGGTGTCGGACTGCATTGCCAAGGACAAGACGCTGGAAGAACTGACCCTGGACGAGTTCAAGGGCTACAGCGGCCTGTTCGAGGGCGATATTTACGAAGCCATTGATCTGGTCAAGTGCTGCGAGGGCCGCACCAGCTACGGCGGCCCCAGCGAAGCCAGCGTGAAGAACCAGATCGCACTGGCGGCCGCACAGCTGACCGCCTGGGAGGAAAAGAACGCATGAGCGTAAAAGTATTCATTGACGGCTCCTCCGGCACCACCGGCCTGCGAATCGCCGACCGGCTGGCTGCACGCCCGGAGATCGAGCTGCTGTCCATCTCGGCCGAGGGCCGCAAGGACGTGAACGAGCGGGCAAAGGTCATCAATTCGGCGGACCTTGCCTTCCTCTGCCTGCCGGATGCAGCTTCCAGAGAGGTCATGCCCCTGCTGCGCCCGGACGTGAAGGTGCTGGACACCTCCACCGCCTTCCGCACCGATGCCGCCTGGGACTACGGCTTCCCGGAGCTGAAGGGCCAGAAGGAAAAGATCAAGAATTCCGATCGTGTGGCGGTGCCCGGCTGCTATGCCAGCGGCTTTATCAGCATCGCCCGCCCGCTGGTGGAGCTGGGTCTGGCCCCGAAGGACTATCCCTTCAGCTGCACCGGCATTTCCGGCTACTCCGGCGGCGGCAAGAAGATGATCGCCGAGTATGAGAGCGCCGACCGCCCGGCCCACAGCAAGCTGGATGCACCCAAGAGCTATGGCCTGGGCCTTGCCCACAAGCATCTGCCGGAGATGAAGGAGATCAGCGGGCTGGCTCATACGCCCATGTTCGTGCCGGTGGTGTGCGATTACTACTGCGGCATGCAGGTGCTGGTGCCGCTGGACCTGACCGTGGCCGGTACCACCGCCGAAGCCGTGGCCGCCGGTCTGGCAGACTACTATAAGGATGCCGCCACCGTGAAGGTGCACGCCCTGAACGAACCTCTGCCGGAAAACGGCCTGTACTCCAACGCCATGGCCGGCACCGACCGCATGGAGCTGTACCTGACCGTGAACGCCGCAGGCGACCAGATGATGCTGGTGTCCCTGTTCGACAATCTGGGCAAGGGCTCTTCCGGCGCAGCGGTCCAGTGCATGAACCTGATGCTGGGCCTGCCGGAGACCGAAGGGCTGGAATAAAACACGCGCCCTCTCAGGCGCTTGGCAAAAAGGCTTCCCCCAAGGGGGAAAAGGCAAATTAGGGGGATTTATCTTTATGCAGTATAAAGAAGTTGCGGGCGGCATCTGTGCGCCCAAGGGTTTTGCAGCGGCTGGCGTGCATTGCGGCATCCGTGCAAATCATACCGAAAAATACGATCTGGCACTCATCAAGGCCGATGTGCGCTGTGCCGCTGCCGGTGTGTACACCACCAATAAGGTCTGCGGCGCACCCATCAAGGTGGACCGCGCCCATCTGGCCGACGGCTATGCCCAGGCCATCGTGGTGAACAGCGGCAACGCCAACACCTGCGCCGCCAACGGCGTGGCGCTGGCCGAGGAATGCTGTGAGCTGGTGGGCAAGGCACTGGACATCGACGCCATGGACGTTCTGCCCGCTTCCACCGGTGTCATCGGCCAGCCCATGGTCATCGACCCCTTTGCCCGGGGCATCCCTGCCGCCGCCGCCAAGCTGGCCGCCACCGAGCAGGGCAGTACCGATGCCGCTACCGCCATCATGACCACCGACACCCATAAAAAGGAGTACGCCATCCAGTTTGAGCTGGGCGGCAAGATGTGCACCGTGGGTGCCATCGGCAAGGGCAGCGGCATGATCGCCCCCAACATGGCCACCATGCTGGCCTTCTACACCACCGACGCGGCGGTGTCGCCCATCCTGCTGGAAAAGGCCCTCAAGACCGTGGTGCCCGGCACCTACAATCAGATGAGCGTGGATCTGGACACCTCCACGAATGATACCCTCATCATCATGGCTTCCGGCCTTGCCGGCAACCCGGAGATCTGCGAGGAAAACGAGGATTACCATGCCTTTGTGGCGGCCCTGACCGCCATTGCAGAGCACATGTGCGCGGAGCACGCCGGTGACGGTGAGGGCGCTACCCACCTCATCACCTGCGAGGTGACCCACGCTCCCGACCTGAAAACCGCCCGTGCGGTGAGCCGCAGCGTGGTGTGCTCCAACCTGTTCAAGGCGGCGGTCTTTGGCCGCGACGCCAACTGGGGCCGCATCCTGTGCGCCATCGGCTACACCCCCGGCGATTTCTCCATCGACAAGGTGTGCGTCTGGCTGTCCAGCGCCGCCGGTGAGGTGTATGTGTGCGAGAATGCCGCCTACCACCCCTACAGCGAGGATGAGGCCGCCAAGGTGCTGGCTGAACACGACGTGCTGGTCAAGGTGGATATGGGCACCGGCGACGCCAGCGCCAAGGCCTGGGGCTGCGACCTGACCTACGATTACGTCAAGATCAACGGCGATTACCGCACCTGATAGGAGCAGACACAGATGAAAAATGAAGAAATGGCCCGGTTGTTTTCCGAGGCCACCCCTTACATCCAGAAATATCACGGAAAGACCATGGTGGTGAAGTACGGCGGCAATGCCATGATCAACGAAGAACTCAAGAACGCCGTCATGAACGATCTGGTCACCCTTACCCTGCTGGGCGTGCGGGTGGTGCTGGTGCACGGCGGCGGCCCGGCCATCAATGAGATGCTCAAGAAGGTGGGCGTGGAGAGCCATTTCGCCAACGGTCTGCGCGTCACTGACGATGCCACCATGGAGATCGTGCAGCAGGTGCTGGCCGGTAAGGTGAATAAGGATCTGGTGGCAAAGCTGCGCGGCCGCGGCGTCGGCCTGTGCGGCATGGACGGCCAGATGCTGCGCTGCACCGAGCTGGACCCCCAGCTGGGCCATGTGGGCGAGATCGTCCATGTGGACGCCACCCTGATCGCCAGCCTGCTGGACGGCGGCTTCATCCCGGTGATCGCAACCGTCGGCATGGATGACCTGGGCCAGGCCTACAACGTCAACGCCGATACCGCAGCGGCTCAGATCGCCATTGCCCTCAAGGCCGAAAAGCTGGTGTCCATGACCGATATTGCGGGCCTGCTGCGGGACAAGGACGACGAGAGCACCCTCATCCCCGAGGTGGAAGTGTCCGAGATCGAGGGCTACAAGTCCGCCGGGATCATCGCAGGCGGCATGATCCCCAAGATCGGCGGCATGGCCGATGCCATCTATCAGGGCGTGCACGAGGCGGTCATCATCGACGGCCGCGTGCCCCATTCCATCCTGCTGGAGCTGTTCTCCAACCGCGGCTCCGGCACCCGCTTCTACCGCCGTAGCCACCGGGAATAAGCATTGCGGAAAACCGGAGATGGACTTATAATAAGAGCATAAAAAGGCTTCCCCCAAGGGGGAAGCCTGACTCCACCCGACAGGAGGTACATCTATGGATTCTGAAAAAGTCATCAAGCGGGACAATGCCTACGTCCTGCACACCTATAACCGCAACCCCGTGGTGCTGGAAAAAGGCCACGGCCTGTATGCCGAGGGCCCCGAGGGCCAGAAGTATCTGGACTTCACCAGCGGCATCGGCGTCAACAGCCTGGGCTACTGTGACCTGGCCTGGGCCGAGGCCGTGTCCGACCAGGCCCACAAGCTGCAGCACACCTCCAACCTGTACTATACTGCCCCCTGCGGCAAGCTGGCCAAAAAGCTGTGCAAGCGCACCGGACAGAGCCGAGTGTTCTTCGGCAACTCCGGTGCCGAGGCCAACGAGGGTGCCATCAAGGCCGCCCGCAAGTACAGCGTGGACCACTACGGCAAGGACCGCACCACGGTCATCACGCTGGTCAACAGCTTCCATGGCCGCACCATCGCCACCCTGACCGCCACCGGTCAGGAGGTGTTCCACAACTATTTCGGCCCCTTCAATGAGGGGTTCCTGTACGCCCCGGCGGGGGATATCGAGGCGCTGCAGGAGCTGGTGGACCGCAACACCTGCGCCGTCATGCTGGAACTCATCCAGGGCGAGGGCGGCGTCATGGCGCTGGACCCCGACTATGTGCAGGCTGTGCGCAAGCTCTGCGATGAAAAAGATCTGGTGCTCATTGTGGACGAGGTGCAGACCGGCGTGGGCCGCACCGGCACCTTCCTGTGCTGCGAGCACTACAACCTCAAGCCGGATATCGTTACCCTGGCCAAGGGCCTGGGCGGCGGTTTGCCCATCGGTGCCGTGCTGCTGAACGAAAAGGTGGCCGGCGGCATGGGCCCCGGCACCCACGGCTCTACCTTCGGCGGCAACCCGGTGGTCTGCGCCGGTGCCAACGTGGTGGTGGACCGCATGGACACCAGCTTCCTGGCCAATGTCAACGACCGCGCCGTGCAGCTGCGTGCCGGCATCGCCAAGCTGCCCCATGTCAAGAGCATTTCCGGCATCGGCCTGATGGTGGGCATCGAGTTCTACGATGTGACCGCCGCCGATGTGCTGGCCGCCTGCCGCGAAAAGGGCCTGCTGGTGCTTACCGCCAAGACCCGCCTGCGCCTGCTGCCACCGCTCACCCTCACCGCCCACGATGTGGACATGGCACTGGAGGTCCTGGCCGAGGTGCTGGGTGCAATGGAGCCGACGGCTCCGAAGGAGCAGGCATGAAAAATCTGCTGAAAATGAGCGATCTGACCCCCGGCGAGCTGACCCACATCCTGGATGTGGCCGACCAGCTCAAGGCACAGCAGAAACTGGGCGGCACCGCCCCCCTGCTGGCCGGTAAAACGGTGGCCATGCTGTTCTCCAAGGCGTCCACCCGCACCCGCACCAGCTTTGAGGTGGGTGTGTACCAGATGGGCGGCCTGAGCAATTACATGAACACGTCCGAGCTGCAGGCCGGCCGGGGCGAGCCCCTCAAGGACACCGCCCGGGTGCTGGGCCGCTACTACGACTGCGTGGTCTGGCGCACCTACCGCCAGCGGGATCTGGAAGAGTTTGCCGAGCTGGCCGGTGTGCCGGTGATCAACGGCCTGACCGACTATGCACACCCCTGCCAGGTGCTGGCCGACCTGATGACCATCCGGGAGCGCCGGGGCACCCTGGCCGGGCGGAAGCTCTGCTTTGTGGGCGACGGCGGCAGCATGGCCAACAGCCTCATCGTGGGCGGCCTGCTGGCCGGGATGCAGGTCACCTGCGTCTGCCCGGAGGCTTACCGCCCCGCCGCCGACGTACTGATGCTTGCCCACAAGTACGGCAGCGCTTTCCACTTCACCTCCGACCCCGTCGAGGGCGTGCGGGACGCGGATGTGGTGGCCACTGCCGTGTGGAACACCGCCGCCCCCGGCACCGCCGAGAGCGAGCAGCGCCTGCGGGATTTTGTGGGCTTCCAGCTCACCGGCAAGCTGCTGGAAAGCGCCAAGCCCGACGCCATGGTGCTGCACTGCCTGCCCGCCCACCGGGGCGAGGAGATCTCCACCGCCGTGTTCGAGCAGCACGCCGACGAGATCTTTGACGAAGCCGAGAACCGCCTGCATGTGCAGAAAGCCGTGCTGGCCATTCTGCTGGCGGGAAAGTAAAACCCTGAAAAAAAGCAGAACCCCCTTGGGTCATCAGGCCCGAGGGGGTTCTGTTATGAAAGGGTATCGAACTGCCGTGCTGCTTGCGGAACCACACGGCAGGCGGGGGTGGCTTTAGTTCATGCGGCGGTTCTTGCGGTCCAGCACAAAGCCTGCGGCCAGCAGGAACAGGCCGCTGAGGGCAGTGCCCACCACCGCCAGCCAGTTTGCACCGGTCTGGGGCAGGGCGGCAGGAGCAGCAGCAGCGGCTTTCGGCTCTGCATTCTGCGCCACGTTCTGTGCGGTTGCGGTGGTGTCTGCGGCAGGAGTGTCAGCCGGTGCAGTGCTGTCCTGCACAGGGGCATCCGGGGTCACAGGGGCCGGGGTGGTGCCGTCCGGCTGTTTGGGGGTGTCCGGCTTGTTGGGCGTATCCGGGGTATTGTCGCCCGGCACGTCCGGTTCACTGGGTTCCGGGGTCAGTTTGGGCAGCACCACATGCTTGGTCTGGCCGCACTTGTCAATGCTGCAGATGTAGTCGGCGTAGCCGTCCTTATTCGGCGTGGGCTCCACGACCTTGCCCACCAGCTTCCAGTCGTGCAGGTCCTCGTCCTTCAGGCCGCTGGTGTCGATGGTCTCGTCCATGTACTTGCGGTTGTGGACGACCTTAGTGAGGGTGCCGCCGGTGATGGTATGGCGATACGGATGATAATCAGAAGCGTAAGGATCCATTGTGCTCGGCAGGTCAAGTTTTTCTTTGGCAACAGTACCATTATTATAGCAATTGACGATGGCGGAGTTGCGTTCGCCAAAGTGGGAGGAACCGTCTGCCTTGTAGCTGGCGCTGTCGGCAGGGACATACTGATTCTCATAGTTGTGCGTGATATTGTTGTAAGAAGGAGTTGTGGAACCGACCGCAGTGCCGGAGCCTTTTCCATAAATGTATGCGTTGACAACGGTATCACCGGTGCTGCTGTTGATGTTGACGTTGCAGGTACCGCTATCGACAGAATCTATCTTAGCGCCAATTGCAGGCCTGGTGTCACCGGTTCCATCAAAAGAAGGATCATAGTTGGAGCCAAAGGAGTTGATCGCATTTACGGTGCCGCCGGTAATGTTGATGGTTGTTGTACCGCCCTTACAGGAACGATTTCCGATCGCGGGACTATCAAAGGTACCAATGGCGGTAACTTTGGCATTCTTCTCGATGTTGATTGTGAGGTCAGTAGAAGCGCCGTGCTGACCGGCACCGATGGCGCTGCTCATTTCAGAAGTCTCGGCCTTTACAGTGGCATTCCCCGAGATCGTAATGGTTGTAGCAGGGCGATTCCAGCCCTCGCTCAGACCGCCATCACCAATGGCGGAACCCCAAGCACCGTAAGCATCAACAACGGCATCGTCCGTAATGGTGATGCTATTTCCACCAGTGGAAGCGCCGCCGATCGCAGCGCCCTCTGCACCAAAAGCAGTAACGTGTGCATTGCCCCCAATGCGGATGTTCTTGCCGGTACCGCCGGGTCTGCCGCCGCCGCCAATACCGCAGCCGCCATCGTTTCCGCCGATTGCCGTAATCTCACCGCCGGTGATGGTAATGTTGGATGTATCACAAAGATCTTCCCCGGCACCGCCGCCGATCGCGGCAGCTTCATGGTAGCCGCCTGCCAGCAGCGTGCCGGTAGTGTCCGCATCCGTACCTTTTGCAGTACCATCATCGTTCACATCGTCTTTGATGGTCAGGGTGCCCTCCTTGCCGTATTTGTCCGCTTTTTCGATGGCGGCGTGTTCTTCCTCCCACCCGTTCTCAACCAAAACGGTATTGTTGCCGTTCAGCTCAAGGTTGGTATTGCCGTCGCCCTTTATTTCGATCGCACCGGACTTGGCTTTAACAGTGTCAACTTCAATGTCCACATCCTTCAGGGTCACATTGGCGGTGTTGCCCTCTTTGGCGTCAATGGTGACGGTGTTGTGGGTGGTCTCGGTCTCGCCGGTGGCTTTGTTTTTGGTGGTCAGGATGATGTTGGAATCTTCGCGGTCACGAATATCTTTTCCCTCGCCATCCTTCACGCAGAGGTTGTTGTCCTTATCCGCCCACTGGGTGATGGACTGGCTGCCATCCTTGGCCACGATCTCCACACTGCCGTCTTTTACATTGTATTCTGCCGCAAAGGCTGCTGTGGCGATGGACGAGACCATGGCCACCAGAGCCGCTGTGGACAGCACCCGCAAGGCAAGCTGTTTTTTCACATTTTTCCGCATTGCAAAACCCTCCAAACAAAAAAACTTGCAGAGACGTGAACGTTACCGTGAACGTTGCCGGAAACGATACCGAAAACCGGCAAAACCCGGATTTCAAGGCAGAAAAACACATAGCCGTGCATTTTCATGCCCGGCGTCTCTTTGCGGCACAAGTATAGTGCTGTGCCGTGGAGAATGTCAAGACAAAATGCTGGATTTTCGGGGGGGGGTAGGTAATTTTGTGGAACTAGCACAAAATAAGCCGAAAATTTGCGACAGAATGACAGGGCAAAACTGCACAAAAACCGGAAGCAGACGGAAAATAGGTCAAACCTGTACACAAAAAAGAACGACTTTACAGCAGTTTCAAAAGGTTTCGGGCAGGGGTTCGGGCGGAGCGGGCGAGGGCACCGCCCTGCGGAATGCAGGCAAGCGGAGGAGGGAGCATCTCCCGGCAAAACAAAAGAGCCTGCAAACGCACGCAGCACGTTTGCAGGCTCTGGAAGCAGCGGTTACACCCGCGCCGCACCCTGATCCAGAATTTTATCGAACCGGGCAAAGAAGGTGATGGTAGTGATGGTGGCCGCCAGAATGTCGCTGACCGGCTCCGCCAGAAATACGCCGAACACCGGGGCTGCCACGAGATGCGGCAGAATAAAGATGAGCGGGATCAGCAGGATGATCTTGCGCAGGCAGGCCAGCAGCAGGCTGACCTTGGCCTGCCCCAGTGCCATAAAGCTCTGCTGGCAGGCGATCTGGAAGCCCATGGCAAAAATGCCGGCCATGTAAATGCGCATGGCCCAGGTGGTGTAGGAAATGAGTGCGGAATCGGAGGTGAAGATGCCTGCCACGGCCCCGGGTGCCAGCATCATGGCCAGCCAGAACAGGCAGGTGTATGCGCCGCACAGGGTCAGCTGGAACCGGAAAGCCTCCTTTACGCGGGGCTTTTTGCCGGCCCCGAAGTTGAAGCTCATCACCGGCTGGCCGCCCTGACACACGCCCTGGATGGGCAGTGTGCACAGCTGGGAGGCGCTGGTGATCACGGTCATGGCACCCACAGCCACGTCGCCGCCGTAGCGGGCCAGACTGGAGCTGAAGCTGATGGAGAGCAGACTCTCGGTGGAAAGCATCACAAAGGTGGAGATGCCCAGTGCCAGCACCGGCAGGATGACCTGCTTTTCCGGGCGCAGATAGTCCTTGCGCAGGCGCAGGATCGTCTTTTTGCCGGTGAGGAATTGCAGGATCCACGCCGCGCCCACGGCCTGACTGAGCACGGTGGCAATGGCCGCACCCTGCACGCCCAGCCCGAACCCGAAGATGAGGATGGGGTCCAGAATGATGTTGATCACGGCACCGATCACGGTGGTGAGCATGCTGGTCTTGGCAAAGCCTTGGGTGGTGATGAAGGGATTCATGCCCAGCACCAGCAGCACGAACACCGAGCCGAGAATGTAAAGGCGGCTGTAGCTCAACGCATACGGCAGGGTGGCGTCACTGGCACCGAACAGCCGCAGCAGCGCGGGCGCACCCGCATAAAAGCCGATGGTCAGCACCACTGCAAAGAGCATCAGCACCGTAAAGCTGTTGGAGATGATCTTTTCGGCCTGCTGCCGGTCTCCCTGCCCCAGTGCAATGGCGGTGCGCGGTGCGCCGCCCGCGCCCACCAGCATGGCGAACGCGTTCAGCAGCATGAGGATGGGGGTGAACAGTCCCACGCCGGTGAGCGCGGCTGCGCCGATGCCCTCAATGTGTCCGATGTAAATGCGGTCTACGATGTTGTACAGCAGGTTCACCACCTGCGCCACCACGGCAGGGATCATCAGCTGCAGCATCAGCTTTTTCACGCTGCCGGACCCCATGTCCTGTTTTGCCTGTGCCATGGAACAAAAACTCCTTTTGCTTCAAATTTGAACGATGTCCTTTCTATTATAATCGAAATCGGTCCAAAAGGATAGACCTTTTTCGCAAAGAAGTGCAAAAATTGGAAGCGTGCGGCGTCCGTTGGCACGCTGCAAAAAACGTGCAGAGAGCAAACTCCCTGCACGCAGACCCTATAAAAAACAGTTGACGGAAAATCGCTTTTTTGCTATACTATAAAGGCTACAATATGGAGATGTATCGAAGTGGTCGTAACGAGAACGACTCGAAATCCAAGTGGATGCTTCGCCGAATGTCTCCATATCACACGAGAGAACGTCAATTTTGATGTCCTGACAGGCTTCAAAGCCTGTCTG
>UMIB01002942.1_pt1 | contig 11883 bp, 8 predicted proteins | sample 1965641 | NCBI WGS metagenome assembly UMIB01 (sample SAMEA4836110, study PRJEB28245) | human gut metagenome | biome: gut microbiome; material: fecal sample | place: Denmark | collected 2008
GGGTAGTATATCCTGTTGTAGCAAGAGTACTGATATTATAAAGTAATCCGCTTGTCTTTTGATAGTATCCGTCTACAGATAGCGCCAGTCGTCCGTTGAATAGCTCTGCGTTGATTCCGACATTCACCTGATTAGCTTTCTCCCAGATAAGATCCGCAGCATCTGCTCCGATTTTAAAACCGGATGAACCATTATAGGAATTTCCTCCCGAAGTTACTAATGACATAGCTGCCCAGTTACTGATACCATCCATACTGCCAGTCTTACCCCAACTGGCTCGTAGCTTTAAGTCATTCAGTGGCGTGCCTTTAGGGAAAAAAGGTTCGTTGATAATCCGCCACGCGAAAGAAGCAGAAGGAAATGTTCCATAACGTTTATCTTTTGAGAAACGTGAAGAACCGTCACGACGCATCGTTACATTTAAGATATAGCGATTATCCCAATTCAGGGCGGCACGTCCGAAATAAGATTCGAGTGCATATGCATTATATCCGATACTACCTGCGTAGATGTTAGAACCGGAATTTATCAGACCGAAGCTGGAAGAAGGATAAGCACCGTTTGCGTAATTATCACTGTAAGCTCCAAAAGTTTCATAGTTATACTCTTCGTATGAGTGACCAAGCATGGCTGAATAAGTCAGTTTATCCCAACTATTTTCATACGAAATTACGTTGTCTATAACATATCGGTAACTTACATTTTTCTGTTCGCTAAGTGCACCCCATCCTGCATTTTTGGAACGTGCGTCATGTTTCTCTGAAATTGTTTTCTTTTCTTCATCAAGAATACCGTATATGCTGAATGAGGGAGTGTATTTGAGTCCTTTGATAGGAGTAATATCAAAACTAAGGGCAGCTACTCCTTGTTTCTTATGTACAGTCCAGTCTTCTTCATTAATCAGCATAACGGGATTATGACGACATAATTCTGTTGACATCACTGTATAGCCTCCATCTTCCCGATAAGCTCCAATCCATGGTTGTTCTTCACGGGCAGTACGAATCACTTTCAAACTGGTAGATGACTCTTCCACTTTATCGAAACGGCTGTAAGATCCTGTGAGATTCAGATTCAGTTTAAACCATTTGTTCAGCTGATGAGTAAATTTTGCCCGTAGGTTGGTTTGCTGGAATCCGCTGGTGCGGATGATACCTTGTTGGTCGTTAAATCCCACAGAGGTGAAAAAAGTAGTTTTCTCATTACCTCCCGAGAGATTGATAGATGCCGTAGTAGAGTGTGCTATATCACGTTGAATGAGTCCGAGCCAGTCTGTTTCGGTAATCCGGTCGGGGATAAAGAATGATTTTGTGTCCTTCTTCTGCACATTCCAATTATCTACGGCTGCTTGCATAGTACGAGTATATTCTGCTACATTTGCCATTGGTATATCGTTGGCAATCCATCCAAGGCTGTGGCGTACACTGGCATTTACGCGTGTTTTACTGTTGGTGTTTCCCGATTTTGTGGTGATGATGACAACACCGTTGTTAGCTCGCGAACCATAGATGGCAGCAGCTGAAGCATCTTTCAATACGTCCATGCGTTCGATGTCGTTGGGGTTTAGCATAGGCATTGATTCACTGGGAACTCCATCGACCACATACAATGGGGTGCTGTTACCTGTGATGGATGCAATACCGCGTACCCGTACACTCGGTTGTTCACCGGGGGTACCGCTGGCAGAGGCTACATTTACACCAGGAGTACGACCTTGCAGCATCTTGGCTACATTGTAGTCACTGCCTTGATCCAGATCATCCACTTTCAGGCTACTGATAGAAGTGGTTACTAGTTTTTCGGACTGGGAGCCATAGCCGACTACAACTATCTCATTTAATGCAATGCTACTTTCTTTCAAATATATTTTCAGATTGTTTTTATTGCCGGCTTTCACTTGTTGTGAGTCAAATCCAATATAAGATACTGTTAGTGGTTGGTTAGGATCTGCTACAATGGTAAAGTTTCCGTTAATATCTGTAATGACTCCGGTTCCTTTTCCTTGCATGACATTGGCGCCAATAATAGGAATTCCACTTTCATCTAGTACGGTTCCTTTAATCGCTCTCTTTTCATTACTTCTTTGTTCTGTCTCCTGCTTTACCAATACGATGGTGTTGTTGGTAAATGAATAAGATATATTCAAAGGAGTAAATACCTGTGAGAGCACTTCGCTGATAGGTTTCTTTGTGCAGCTAATTGTCACTTTAGTCTGATCGTTAAGAACATGATTCCGGTATACAAAAGTATATCTCGTTTGCTGTTCTACTTGTTTCATGAAAGTTTTTACCGTGCCATTTTTGATATGAATGGACACATTTCCTTCTTGGGCAAACACTCCCGAAGGGAATAAAATTATAGCAGCGGATAAAATGGTAAAGTTTCTAAAAATAAGGCTGTTCCGCAGTTTCCTTCTCAATAAAAATGTTAACTTTGTGATATTCATAGTTGATAATGTTTTGATGTATAAAATTTTATCGACTTCCATACAACCAAAGGATTGGGCGATTCTTTGGTTGTTCTTTTTTGATTTTAACTACTGTGTGTTTTCCATAAGCTCCTTTCTTTTAAATTAGTAAATAGTTATTATATCTTTATATATCTCGTACTTAAATCCGTATTGTATGCTTAAGGATCTTATGACATTCTGTATACTTTCGTTTCGGAAAGATCCCGATAGTAAATCTTGTGCGATTTGCTTATGATGCAATCTGATTTCCACCCCATACCATCGTTCTATCTGGGCTATTACATCAATTAATGGTGTGGATTCAAAGATGAGGTAATTATCTCTCCATCCGGCTTCAACATGGGCATCCGCTTTGCTTATTCGTAGTGTTTTGTCCATAGCGGAATAGGTCGCCTTTTGTCCGGGTGAAAGCGTATATTCATGGGGAAGTGAACCACCTGATATTCTGATTCGTCCGCTAAGTAAAGATGTTTCTACAATGTCTTTTTTATAGGTCTTTACATTGAATGAAGTTCCTACTACTTCAATTTGCAGATCGTTGATTATTACCTTGAATGGACAATCGGGATTCTTGGCAACATCGAAAAAGGCTTCTCCTGATAGTTTGACGAGGCGTTGCTTGGAGTTGTTTACATCATATTCCAGATTGGTAGCCGCATTTAGATGTACAAATGTACCATCAGGGAGAGCCATTTCTGCTTTGCTGCCAGCTTTAACTGTTACAGCAACCATTTGACTTTCCGGGTTATTCATCCATGTATAAAGCCCAAAAGAGGATGATAGGATGATAGCGATAATGGCAGCATATTTCATATATTGCAGCCAACGGCGTCTCCAAATGATTTGTTGTAGTTCCTTTCGAATTTGCTTTTTCATCATAGGAGGCATCTTTATCTCTACTGTGTTGTCTTCCATATCTATCATGGTATTCCATAACTCTTCGTCAGGTATGTTGTTGAGTTCATTTCTGAACTTTCCAATATCGGAAGAGGTGATTCCTTTTTCGATGTACTGGCAATATAACTTTTTAAATTGTGGACTCATATTATTGGTGTTTCTATAGGTTATACGTAAATACATAAAGGGAGTACTAGACTTTTTTTATGTTGTAGAGCATAGAAAAAGTTAGGAATAGTAGGTGTTTGTAGAGTTTTGTGGAGTTTTAATTATCCCTACTGAAAGTGTTATTCTTGTTACAGGAAGAAAATAAAGAGAATATTATATTTCATCATTTCGCTGCGAAGAATCTTCAGGGCGGAAGTCAGATAGTTTTTCACCGTTTGTTCGGAGAGATCCAGTTGTTCGGCTATTTGCTTGATGGGGATATGTTTCTCCCTGCTTAATTCATAAATCTCGTGTTCCCGTTGTGACAGAACTTTCTTCGATTGTTGAAGTTGTTGCAGGAATTCGTCGTACAATAAGATATCTTCCGGCGATACGTCAGTTGCCTGGTTCTCGCAGTACTCCATAAAGTCTTCGAATTGCAGTTCGTTGACTTGTTTGCGGAAATAATCGATTACCTGATGTTTGGCAATAGTGAAAATAAAGGCTTGCAGATTGCCGAAGCTATTCAACTGGTTACGGTTGTCCCATAGGCGTAAAAAGGTATCCTGAACAATATCCTGTGTCAGGGAACGATTTTTTAGTTGTTTAAGAACAAAGCTGTAAAGTCGGTCGGCATAGGCTTCATAAATCTGTGTAAAAGCCTGGTAGGAGCCGTTGCGTAGTTCTTTTATGCACTGTATTTCGTCTATTTTCATCCTTTCTGCAATAGAAGTAGGTCGGGCAAATGTACTGAAATAATTTAGAAATCAACAAATCTATGTGAATAAATAAAGAGAAACCGATGTCCGGTAGTTGGCAGATGAATTTTATTTTGCAATCATATTACAATCATATATTGAGCTTTATTGTGCCGTCTCTTGCTTTCCGCTAATTAATTTTGTATCTTTACTGTTTTTTACCCTTGTAAAGACAGGTGGTCACCTTATGCAGTGATAAATATCACCTTATAAGGTGACATTAGGCTGTTTACAAAGTGACTATTGTCCCGTTACAACCGGACAACTACCCGAGTGCATAAACAATGATAAATCTCTGCACTGAAAATCTTTATTCTCTGCACTGAAAAGTCTTAAATATAACAATAAGATTATGGCCTTTTACAATTTAAAGAAAAAGCCTGCCTTGACTACTAAGGAAGGAGAAACGGAAACAATGTATGCCGACATTGTCTACAGTGGAACGATTCCGGCAGAACGATTGATCCGTGGTGTTGCTAAGAGAACCGGATTTAAGGAAGGAGTGATAGAAGGTATCCTGATGGAACTGAAAGACGATGTATTGCAATATCTGGGTGAAGGATACCGCGTCGAATTGGGAGAGTTCGGTTTCTTTTCAGCCAAAGTGAAAGCTTCCCGATTGGTAGCAAATAAGAATGATCTTCGTTCTGAATCCGTAGCTTTCAACGGGGTGAATTTCCGTGCTTCCAAGAGTATGCGTGTAGGTATTCGCGGAGATTTGGAGCGTAGAAAGTGTGTCGATTTCAACACTTCGCGTAAGTGGGGCAGAGACAATCTGAAGAAACTCGTCCTGCAATATATCGGAGAGCATGGCTTCATCACAAGAGCCACTTATACGCAACTTACAGGACGCCTGAAGAATACTGCATTGGACGATCTTAAATCTTTTGCAGCCGAAGGCATTATCAAGCGAGAGGGACGGGGTAATCAGATGCATTTCATTGCACCGCCACGAAAGGAACCGGATGGCGAGTAGTGAAATCTAACGGAATATCGATGAAAACCTTGTCGCACAAGATTGGAGATTGGGAACAGAACAGAGAAATGAAGAGGTAGTATCTACCCGAATGGATTGAATCAGTGCAAAATGTGGTATAAGTATGATGTATGGCTAAAAAAATACAGTACCTTTGGCTGTGAATACAGGTAAAACGGTGATGAGGTGTCTATGAAACAGCCTTACAGTGGATTTCTCGTCCGAATGTTGTTTGACCGATAACACAGACTATAATATGTTGGATATCATATACTACTTCAATATCTTCGGTTGTCTGACGATGGGGATGGCTCTGCTGTTGATTCAAACAGCCCCACAGCTGATAAACCCGCACTACCGCAATGCCAAACGATTCCTGGGTATTGCATCGATTATCGTGGCTCTGTGCAATGCGCTTATCCTTTACAACAGGGTACAGGAGAGCGTTGCCGAGATATTTGCAATGCCTGTGCTCGTTGCGGCACAGTTGCAGGCGGCGCTTTTTACTTTTATCGTGCTGATACTTTTTCATTCACCATACGTTTGCCGGCGAAATATTTTGCGACACCTCTGTCCGACATTGTTTTTTGTGGGACTCTATCTATTAACGATACTTCTATTTCCTGATGTGAGGATCTATTCGGTGGATGAGTATATAGCGAATATCACGAATCCGGTTCTTTTGTTAAGAACTGTATTTGCGGCTACTTATCTGACGCAGATCGTGATTTACGTCCGTTTATTCCGGCGTGAGCAACGGAATTATATGCCAAGATTGAGAACTATTTCTCCGACACCGACAAATATGAATTCCGGTGGGCTTCGAGATTGTTCTACGAGGCTGCCTGCATCGGTATTGCCGTTCTGGTGTTCAGTATATTTCCTGCCCCGTTATTCGACGGAATAATCACGGTGGTGATTACAGTGTACTACTTTAACTTTGGAGTGAGGTATATCAACTACCAATACAAACTTTACTATGAGGCTTTGCCCGCGATAGAGGAGAAGGAAGAGTCGCAGCCGGCAAAGGAGAGTGAAGGAGACAAAGAACTGGAAGATGAAATGGCAAAACTATTATTGTATCTCCAGCAGGGTGTTGTGCTGGGCGACTATGCCGAGGCTCTGCATATCCCGGAACGGAAACTATCTGTATTCATCAATTCGACTTACGGGGTGAGTTTCAAACGTTGGGTGAACAATAAACGGGTAGAATACGCCACAGAGCAAATGGCGAAACATCCGGATTATACAATGGAGAGAATTGCCGAGCTTTCGGGGTTTGCCCACAAAAGCCATTTCTGTAAAATCTTCCGGGAGATAACAGGGGGATCTTTTACCGAGTACAAAAATAGATAACACCTCCAAGCTGTTGTATATTGGGTGATACAGCTTGTTTAAACATACAATAAACCCACAAAAAAACACTTGTGTTGCACGTTTCGACGGCAGATATGCGTAAACGTGCACCAATCATCCAAAATTTTCATTATATTTTTGCTGCGTAGGGCATAAACCGCTCTGCGCTTTTTTGTTTTCCCATGAATATTAATCAAATATAAAACAACATGAAAAAGATTTGTTCTTTGTTAGTGCTATGTGCAACAGTAGTCTTTGCTTCGTGCAGCAAGGACGATCCGGTAACGGAGCCCGTGCCGGAAGGTATCACCGTCACCACATACGACGCCCTGCTCGACGCCCTGCAGACGGGCGGCACCTCGGCCGACGCTCCGACACTCATTACGCTGGGCGGCAACATCACGATACCCACGGGAGGTAGCTACAACAACCCTCCCATGAACGGCAGCGGCTACTTCAAGATAGACGGCGGCGGCCACACCCTCACCTGGGAAGGGGAAGACAACAACTTCCACTTCCTCGGCAATGCCGACCCCGACGCCGATGCCGTTTATATCGAACTCACCAATATCAATCTGGTCCGACAAGGTATGAACTCCGCGGTAGGTGTTTGCAACGGCAGGATTACGCTGGGCAAAGACGTGGCATTGAACGGACAATATGAAAACATGATTCTGGCTTCCGGCGAGCAAGCGGCATTGGAACTGGGTGACGGCTGCGAATTGTCTTACACGACAGACCGTTCGTGCTGTGCAAGCGTCTGGAATGGCGCCACCCTCGTGCTGAACGGGGGAAAGACCGCTGCCGGGGCTTACATAGACCTAGGCCGCAATTTTGACCCGGCCGCCTCCCATCCCCTTATCTCCGTTCCGAAAGCCCTCACGGGTGATGTGCAACTCCTTCTCACCCTGACCGGTGTAACCTCCATCGCCCAAGGTGCCGGCGGTTACCAACTGACGCAGGCGGACTGCGACCGTCTGAAAGTGAATCCGGAGTCAATGGTCAGCCTCTATGGAGAGACGTTTCAGAAGTACGACGACAACTTCGAGCTTTACCTCGACCCGGCGGCGGAACATCAAATCAAGCTGCGCCGGAAGAATTTCACACCCCCCACTTCCGGCAACATCGACATGACCTCCATGACTGCCGACGAAGCGCAGCTAACCATCCGTGCCGCCCTCGCCGCAGGCTTCACCGAAATCAAGCTGACGGGCGAACTTTCCAAGACAGGAATTGGCGGTAACTGGGGTACATTTATCAATAATAAAAAAATCACGAAATGCGACCTCACCGGAGTGACGGACTGGGGTAGAACGCCAACTCTGCCCGATGCCGCCTTTTCGAATTGCACCGCCTTGCAGGAGGTGACGCTGCCCGATGATATGAAGGTAATCGGAACTGGTGCTTTTTTCGGTTGCGCTGCGCTGACTACGGTGAATCTTTCGCAGGTTACCTGGATTAATCTAAACGCATTCTGGGGATGCATTTCATTGGAGACGCTCGCTTTGGATAATGTGACTGCGATAGGCCAGGAGGCTTTCTACGGATGCACGGGCCTCGAAACGCTCAAAATACCGAAGTGTACCGAGTTCGGCACTTATATCGTATCGGGCTGCCGCAGCCTCACCCGGATAGAAGCCACCGCAGCCGGAAATTTCGTTGACATAAGTGATGGTCGCAGCAGTATAGAGCGCACCGCCGTTTTTCACAACAGAGACAGTCATTACGGAGATAGCGCATTCAATCCCGCCAAGTGCGACCTCGTGCTGAACGCCGACAAGAAGCAGGGTGGCAATGCCACCCCCAAAGTCTTCAGCGACAACGAATGGCTTATGATGCCCAACGGCCAACTCATGAGATGGAATAACATCACCTTTGCGCAGCAGTAATCCGCGCCTTTCCCGAAGTTGAACTTCGAGGCGGTCTGATTTATTTTGGGAAATCCAATTTTATGCCTGATGCGGTAGACGACATATGTTGTCGTAAAAAGATTATATCTTAATTAGTAGTCGATTAAAAACGCTCTGCCATTGGCAGATTACAAAATATATCTCCGCCCAACTTGCAAAAAGGGTCCCTACTGTCAAATTGCAGGGATCCTTTTGCTTTATACAATTTACTCCGCATGACTTAGGAAAGCTGTCCTCTGTCAAAAGGAAGATTATCGAATAACGGAGTTTTTTTTACTGTCGAATTGTATAAAAACTGGTCGTGAGTTTGTTTCCTGAGAGAATTTTGTTACTTTTGTATTCGAAAGAGTTACTTGAAGATACAACTCTGCAAATCGCTAAAATGCGCACAGTTACCAAATTGTTATCTCTCAATTCCCCAAATTATGCAAAGTGTTTATTCTTCAATTGGTTATCTTAACCGCGAATAATCTAAAATAAAAAAACGATGTTTCAGAAACTTGTAGCTATAGAGCCGGTCAGTCTGGTTCCGTCGGCCGAAAAAGCGTTGTATTCATTTGCCGGTCAGGTGGTGATGTATCCTGACATACCCGCGAATGATGATGAAATCATTGCCCGTATCGGAGATGCTGATGCGGTGCTTTTGAGTTATACCTCCCGTATCAACCGGTATGTACTCGAGTGTTGTCCGAATGTGAAATACATTGGAATGTGTTGTTCACTCTATTCTCCCGAAAGTGCCAATGTCGATATTCGCTATGCTAATGAACGGGGTATCACGGTGACAGGTATTCGGGATTATGGTGACGAGGGAGTAGTGGAATATGTAGTCAGTGAGTTGGTGCGCTGTTTGCACGGCTTTGGGCAGGAATCGTGGGAGGAGTTGCCTCGTGAGATCACCGGATTGAAAGTCGGAATAGTCGGACTGGGTAAGTCGGGCGGCATGATAGCGGACGCTTTGAAGTTCTTTGGTGCTGATATTTCATATTATGCCCGCAGTGAGAAAGAAGCAGCTACTGCCAAAGGATATCGCTTTTTGTCATTGGGGAAACTCCTTGCAGAGAGTGAAGTCATTTGTTGTTGCCTTAATAAAAATACGATTCTGTTGCACGAAGAGGAATTTAAGCAGATGGGTAACCGGAAGATCTTATTCAATACCGGTTTGTCGCCGGCATGGGATGAGGCTGCTTTTACTGAATGGCTGGAAGGTGATAACCTTTGCTTTTGTGACACGATAGGTGCATTGGGGGGTGAGCAACTTCTCAATCATCCGCATGTACGTTGTATGCAGGTGTCTACTGGCCGCACGCGTCAGGCGTTTGACCGCCTGAGCGCAAAAGTGTTGGCCAATCTGTCAGAATACAATGGGTGAAGCGATATTAATCAGGGTGCTCACTACTGACCACCCTGCAATATCCGATGTGGCACTATAAATGTCTACTACGGCATGCACCTGGTCGTTTTTGATTTCTACTCTTTGCGTATCTCCCACAAATCCGGGAGTAGACTGTATGGACACCTGCATGTTCTCCGGACCGACAGAAGCTCGTGAGGCGGCAACTGTAACATTCACTTTGGTTGGAAAGAGGCGAATAGCTTCCGCAGCACTACCGGAGAAAACAGTACGTTGCTCCGTTTGCAAAGAATCATCATAAACGGGAGTTCCTTTGAGTCCATTAGGATCTTTTTCATTGAAGAAGCGGGCCGTTGTATTTCCCATCAGAGAGGCAGTTCTTAAAACATCGAATCCACCGGTAGCTCCGGATGCGATATAGACCCGTGTACCATTTGCTCTGGCGGTTTCTATCACTTCCCGATAGAATGTCTCGTCTGCCAAAGCACCGATAGACAAGGTAATGACAGACGTTCCGTTTTTCAACGCCGGCAAAGCCAATTCCCGCATAGCGGCAGGAGAGGCCGATTCTACCAGATAATCAGGCTTTAATGCCAATAACTCTTCCAATGTGGCGCAAGCAATGCAAGGCTTGCCATGTTGCTGCATTTTATGAATGATGTGCGCTGCTTTTGATGCCGTACGCGAATAGACACCTACCAGATTATAATCTGGTAATAGGCCTTTGACAACTGCATCCGCAACGATTTCTGCAAGTCGTCCACATCCTACAATGACTAATTTTTTCATGCAACAAAGATAATACTTTTATTGGTAAGAGCTTCGGCTGGTAATATGGTATTTATTTTTATCAGGTATGTATCCGGGAATGGATTTGTCTGATAGAGTAAGACTCATTTTTATTAATGATAATGTAACACATACCCTGTCTGGCTCCTGTTTTTTCTTTATAATAGACTGTTTGTTCCTTTAATTTATGAACTATTTATAGTTAGGTTACGAAGATTTTCTATACATTTGTCCGGTTAATCTCTATCATCTCATACTCACTAAAGTCTATCCGCCCAATGAAAAAGAACTGTCTACTCTGCTTTTTGCTCTTCTTTTCCTGCCATTCAGCTTTAGCTGGTGAAAGCTTGGACTCATTGTTAAATGTGCTTGATAAAACGATTAAGGAAGCCGATACTTATGTGCAAATTAAAGAGAATAAACTCCATGAACTGAAAAAAGAAGCACGAAAGACACCTCCCTTTTCTGTCGAACGCTATCATCTGAATAACGATATTTATCTTGAATATAAAGCATACAGTTCCGATTCTGCACTCCACTATCTGAATGAAAATATGCTGTTGGCACGCCAGTTGAATGACAAAGAGCGGGAACTTAAAATTCAATTGGAGCTATCCTATCTGTTATCCTCCATCGGAATGTATATGGAAGCAGCGGATATACTTAACTCGATTGATCGTCAGACATTGCCATCGTCTCTTTTGGGACATTACTATACTTGTTACGAGCATGTATATTCCGAAGCAGGAGCGGCACAACCCCGATATAAGATGTTTGCTTCCCGCTATGCGAAATTGAGCCATGCATACCGTGATTCCATGCAGGTTACTTTAGACCCGTCCTCGGCTACATACCTGTGGTTGCGTGAGATGCAACTAAGAGAAGCCGGAAAATACGATGAGGCTCTTGAATTCAGTGACCGTCGGCTCGCAGAATCTTCTTTCGGAACACCTCAATATGCACTGGTAGCCTATCAGCGTTTCCGTCTTTTTGAGAGCATGGGCAAGAAAGACGAGCATTTGTATTATTTGGTACTTTCAGCTATATCAGATGTACGTTCCGCCATTAAGGAGCAATCTTCTTTAATGGTACTGGCACAGGAACTGAATAGCAAAGGAGATTTGAAACGTGCCTATGACTATATCAATTTCTCATGGGAAATATCACAATTCTATAAAACGCGGTTGCGGAGCTGGATGAATATCACTCCGCTTTCCATGATTAAC
>UMIB01041149.1_pt1 | contig 11882 bp, 9 predicted proteins | sample 1965641 | NCBI WGS metagenome assembly UMIB01 (sample SAMEA4836110, study PRJEB28245) | human gut metagenome | biome: gut microbiome; material: fecal sample | place: Denmark | collected 2008
CTGGGGCACTGCCTGCGCGGCAAGGCTCAGGGGAGAGGCGGGGTCGGTCTCAGACCCGGCGGGGCTTTGGGACAGCGGCAGCTTTGGCAGCGCCATCCAGAACAGACTGAATACAATGGTGAATACGCAAAGCCCGTAGAACAGGCAGACAGACAGCTTGCGCATAAAAAACACTCCCTTCCCCGGTAAGTATGCCCCGTTTTGGCGGATGGCAGACAATTTTCACACGCAGATACTGTACTTTCCACAAGAGAGTGTGTTATACTATTTATATCTGCTCAGCGCGCAAAGATTGGTTCTTGCCCGGCTGGGGCTTGCGTGTTATAATATGGTATTGCAGTTTGAAATTTCGTGTCACAAACGATGTGGATAAAGCCCGGTGTAGCTATGCCCGGCAACAGTCTTGAAATGTCAGGAGGCGATCCCTATCTCCAACAATGAGATGAGAAAGATCCACCGGGGCGGCGAGGAGCAGCCTGCCCGCCCGATGGGACGTAAGGTCAATGTTTCCCAGAGCCGCCGCGAGGTACACTCCGCAGCGGAAAACCGTACCCGCACACCCAAGGCACCCAAAAGCCCCAAGCCGCCGAAGGAAAAGAGCAAGCATCCCATCCTGCGGTTCATTGGCCGCACCGTCGCTACGGTGCTCTGCCTTGGCATTATGCTGGGCAGCGTGGTGGCCGTGGGCATGGTGTTCTATGTGGTGCAGGCTACTGCCAACGACGGTGACCTGCTGGACTTGGACAACATTCAGCTGAGCCAGTCCAGTATGGTGGTAGCCACCGACCCGGATACCGGCGCACAGGTGGAGTATGCCACCCTGCGCTCCTCCAACAGCCACCGCGTATGGGCAGACCTTGAGCAGATTCCCTCCAATTTGCAGTATGCCTTCATCTGCACCGAGGATAAGGACTTCTACTCAGAGCCCGGCGTCAACTTCAAGCGCACCATCGGTGCAATGATCAACGAGTATCTGCTGCCCATTTACAGCTCCAAGCAGGGCGCATCCACACTGGAACAGCAGCTCATCAAGAACCTGACCGATGACAACAGCGCCAGCGGTATTGATGGTGCACTGCGCAAGGTGCGCGAGATCTACCGCGCCCTCTGCCTGAGCCGCAGCTACTCCAAGGAGACCATTCTGGAGGCTTACCTGAACACCATCAGCTTTACCGGCACCATTCAGGGTGTGCAGACGGCTGCCAACGAGTACTTCAACAAGGACGTCAGCCAGCTGAGCCTGTGGGAGTGCGCTACCATTGCCTCTATTACCAAAAACCCCACCAACTATAACCCCTATACGAACCCCGAAAATCTGATCCACCGCCGCAACTTCATCATGTACAATATGTGGCAGCAGGGGGTGATCAGCGAGGAGGACTACCGCAACGGCGCTGCACAGCCCCTTGTGCTGGCCGAAGAAGACAGCGGCAAAAAGCCCAGCACCGTCACCTCCTACTTCACCGATGCACTGTTCAATGAGGTCGTGCAGGACATCATGACCAAGGAGGGCATCAGCGAGTCCGAGGCACAGAAGCTGCTCTACACCGGCGGCTTTACCATCGAAGCCACTGTCAATACCAAGCTGCAGTCCCAGATGGAAAACCTGATGCTGAACACCGACGATGCCTACTTCCCGGCGGGCTGGCATGAGGAAGAGGTCACCTCTATTTCGGACGATGATGTGCAGGTGTTCAACGAAGACGGTACCCCCAAGACCCGCATCGGCGAGGATGGCACCGTCTACTATTACCGCAACGTGCGCACGCAGGCTGCTATGGTCACGCTGGACTATGACGGCAACGTGCTGGCTATTGCGGGCGGCTTGGGCGAAAAGACCAAGAGCCTTGCCCTGAACCGTGCTTACAACGTGGAACGGCAGACAGGCTCTACCATCAAGCCCATCGGCGCCTATGCACTGGGCATCGAGTACGGTCTGGTCAACTGGTCCACCATGCTCAACAACTCCCCCCTGTACCAGAAGCAGGATATGATCATCCGGGACGAGGACTACTGCCGCAAGAATGGCCTGATGGGGCTCTCCGACAAGCAGCTCCGCGCTTACCCCAACGCATGGCGCAGCTGGCCGCGCAACTACGGCGGCAACTATGGCGACGGCAGCGATCTCCCGCTGTGGAACGGCCTTGCCCGCTCGCTGAATACCATCGCAGTCCGCGTGGGCGACCTTGTGGGCGCAAGCAATATTTTCAACTTCGTCTACAACACCCTGCAACTGAATACGCTGGATCCCACCAACGACGTGGGTCTGGCGCAGATGGTTATGGGCAGCCAGACCAAGGGCGTTACGCCCATGGCGCTGGCCGCGGCCTTCCAGATCTTCTATGATGGCGAGTACACCACCCCGCACCTGTACACCCGTGTGCTGGACCGGGACGGCAACATCTATCTGGAAAACAACGCCACCAGCTATCAGGCACTGACCCCCGATACCGCTTATGTCATGAACCGTCTGCTGAAGAATGTTCTGTTCTCCAGTGTGGGTACTGCCAGCGGCCGCTATCCCAACTCCAACGGCATGGAGGCCTTTGGCAAGACCGGTACTGCCAGCGACGAAAAGGATCTGTGGTTCGTGGGCGGCACGCCCTACTATGTCACCGCTGTGTGGTGGGGATATGATGCACCTTACGATATGACCAAGACTCTGTCCAAGCAGCAGGCCAAGACCCGCACCTGTGTTATGGCGTGGAAGGCACTGATGGAGCAGGCACAGGCAGACCTGCCCTATAAGGCATTCCCCACCTCCGCAGGCGTGGTGGAGCGCCGTTACTGCACCCAGAGCGGATTGCTGGCCGGTGCAGGCTGCCCGAGCACTGCCGTGGGCTACTACCGTGCCGATGACCTGCCCGATACCTGCACCTATTCCCATGCCGCACCGCAGGCTGCTGCCCCTGCCGAGAACACAGACGATGCTGTGCCTACCCAGCCGGTCATCCCCACCGATACCAGCGCACTGGACACGGAATAAGGACAAAAATCGTACTTTTTCACCCCTTTGCTGAAAAATCCGGCAAGGACAGGGCGCACTTCACAAGACAAAACTGGACAAAGTGACAAAATAGCATCCGGGCACTTGCATTGCAGGGGTTCGGATGCTATTATATTTTCTGCAAGAACACTTGTGTTTGAGAGGTGAACAAGTTGGAACGCCGTTTTTATCTGGTGGATGCGCAGGTGCTGCCGGAGGTTTTTCTCAAGGTGGTACGCGCCAAGGAGCTGCTGGCCAGCGGCGAAGCCCGCAGCATTTCGGCTGCGACCCGCGCCGTAGAGCTTTCGCGCAGTGCATTTTATAAGTATAAGGATTGTATCTTTGATTCAGAGAACGGCCGTGAGGTCATCACGGTCATGGCCACCCTGCGGGACGAGACCGGTGCGCTGCAAAGCCTTCTGGCCGGCATCAGCGCCGCAGGCGCCAGTATTGTGACCATCAACCAGTCCACCCCGGAGAATGGGGCTGCGCTGGTGGCGGTCACCATCCGCACCGATACCATGCAGATGTCCCCGGAGGAACTGACCGAAAAGCTTTCGCGCCAGCGCATGGTGGTGAGTGTGCGCTGCGGGTATAACCTGTAACAAAGCAGGAAACGAGGGAAAGAGAGTATGGCTAAAATTGCAATTCTGGGCTTTGGCACGGTGGGCAGCGGCGTATACGAGGTGCTGTGCCACAATGCTGCAAGCGTCTCCCGCCGGGCTGGCGAACCGGTGGAGGTAAAATATATTCTGGACCCGAAGGATTTTACCGGCAACCCGGTGGAGCCTTTGGTGGTCAAGAATATCGACGTGATCCTGCAGGACCCGGAGATCCGGGTAGTGGTGGAGACCATCGGCGGTACCCGCTTTGCTTACCCCTACGTCAAGGCGTGTCTGGAGAGCGGCCGCAGCGTGTGCACCTCCAACAAGGAGATGGTGGCCACCTACGGCGCAGAGTTGCTGGCACTGGCCAAGGAGCACGGCTGCGCCTTCCTGTTCGAGGCCTCTGTGGGCGGCGGTACGCCCATCATCACCCCCATGCACCAGTGCCTGGCGGCCAACGTCATCACCGAGGTGGAGGGCATCGTGAACGGCACCACCAACTTCATGCTCACCAAGATGGTGCGGGAGGGACTGGGCTTTGAGGATGCGCTGCAAATTGCGCAGGAGCTGGGTTACGCAGAGACCAAGGACCCCAGCGATGACGTGGACGGCCGCGACGCCTGCCGCAAGATCGCCATCCTGTCTTCCATGGTGTGCGGCCACCAGATCTACCCCCAGAACATCCCCACCCGGGGCATCCGCGCCATTACCGCCGCCGATGTGGCCAGCGCCGAAAAGCTGGGCTGCGTTATCAAGCTGATCGCATGGATGAAGCTTGGCAAGGACGGCAGCGTGGCCGCCGGTGTAGAGCCGTGTCTGGTGCCCAAGGCAAACCAGCTGGCCAGCGTGGACGATGTGTTCAACGCGGTGCTGGTCAAGGGCGATATGCTGGGCGATGTGGTGTTCTACGGCAAGGGCGCAGGCAAGCTGCCTACCGCCAGCGCTGTGGTGGCAGACGTGGTGGATGCGCTGAAAAACGGCGCACAGGTGCACGACAGCCTGTTCTGGCAGCCTGCGGACCCGGTGGACGGCATGCTCACCGACCCGGCTCCCGCTGCATATTATGTGCGTGTGGCGGGCATTGCACCCGCTGTGGTGGAGGCCATCTACGGCTACGGCAAGGTGGTGGATGAGCGGTACGAGGGCTGCGCCTACTTTGTGAAGCGCGCCGATGAGCGTGCGCTGGCAGAGGCCGCGCGCAAGGTGGAGGCCGTGGGCGGCAGCGTGAAGCTGGTGCTCAAGCGTCTGCCCGAGGAAGTGTAACGGAAAGGAACTGCGGCAATGAAGATCAAGGTTTCGGTCCCTGCCACCAGCGCCAACGTGGGCTCCGGCTTCGATGCGCTGGGTCTGGCAGTTACGTTGTACAACACGGTTACCTTTGAGGACAGCGAGGTGCTGGAGATCTCGGCATCGGACGGCACCCGCATCCCCCGGGGCGAGTCGAATCTCGTGTACCGCTCCGCCAAGGGTCTGTTCGAAAAGGTTGGCAAGCAGATCCCGCCCCTCAAGATCACCCAGACGAACCCCATCCCCATGGCACGGGGTCTGGGCTCTTCTTCGGCCTGCATCATTGCGGGTCTGCTGGGCGCAAACCGGATGCTGGGCGATGTGCTCAACACGCAGGAGCTGCTCACGCTGGCAACTGCCATTGAGGGACACCCCGATAACGTGGCTCCGGCCCTGCTGGGCGGCCTGACCAGCAGCGTGTTCGAGGACGGCAAGGTGTATTCGGTCAAGCGGAATGTGGATGAAAGCCTCTGCTTTGCTGCCATCGTGCCGGACTACAAGCTGCTGACCGAGGCAGCCCGCGCAGCCCTGCCTAAAGAGGTATCCCATAAGGACGCGGTGTATAACCTGTCGCGTGCGGCGCTGGTGCCCGCAGCCTTCTGCGAGGGGCGGCACGACCTACTGGCCATTGCCACCGAGGATAAGCTGCACCAGCAGTATCGCATGCCCCTGATGCCCGGCTCCCGCGAGGTGTTCGACATGGCGCGGCTGTGCGGCGCAAAGGCCGTGTATGTGTCCGGTGCAGGCAGCACGGTCATGGCTGTGGCAGAAAAGGCCGAGGCCGAAAAGTTCTATTCCAAGCTGGAAAAAGGTCTGGAGCTGCTGGAAGGTCTGGACGGATGTGAAGCATTTACACTGTTGCAGCTGGATGCCGATAACACCGGCGCAACCGTGGAATGATAAATGGGTAAGGGAAGTGCAAGGACGCTTCCGCCCGGCAAGCCCCCCGCAAGCGCGGGGCGTTAAAGAGGAGAGTGACAAGATATGGCGTTGATCGTACAGAAATTCGGCGGTTCTTCCGTAAAGGACCGTGACCGTATCTTCAACGTTGCGCGGATCGTGGCCAACACCCACAACGCGGGCAATGACGTAGTGGTGGTAGTCTCCGCACAGGGCGACACCACCGATGACCTGATCGCCAAGGCAGGGGAGATCACCCATAACCCCTCGGCGCGTGAGATGGATATGCTGCTGGCCTCCGGCGAGCAGATCAGCATCGCACTGCTGGCCATGGCGCTGAACGAGCTGGGCTGCCATGCCATCAGCCTGACCGGCTGGCAGGCGGGCTTCCGCACCGACCGTGCCTACACCAAGGCACGCATCACCCGGCTGGAGACCGAGCGGATCTCCTCCGAGCTGGAGCGCAACCGTGTGGTGGTGGTGGCAGGCTTCCAGGGCTTGAACAAGCTGGATGACATCACCACTCTGGGACGCGGCGGCTCCGACACCAGTGCTGTGGCGATTGCCGCTGCCCTGCACGCTGACCGCTGCCAGATCTACACGGATGTGGAGGGCGTTTATACCGCCGACCCGCGCAAAGTGAGCAACACCCGTAAGCTGGAGGAGATCACCTTTGACGAGATGCTGGAACTGGCATCTCTGGGCGCACAGGTGCTGAACAACCGCAGCGTGGAGCTGGCTAAAAAGTACAATGTGGAGCTGGAGGTGCTCTCCAGCCTGAACCCCATCCCGGGTACGGTGGTTAAGGAGGTTACAAAGGACATGGAAGGTATGCTGATCAAGGGTGTCGCCAAGGACACCGATGTTGCCGTTATCACGATTCTCAACGTTCCCGATGAGCCGGGCATGAGCTTTAGGATCTTCGGCCTGCTGGCACAGAAGAACATCAACGTGGATATCATTCTGCAGTCCACCGGCCGCGACGGCAAGAAGGACATCAGCTTTACCTGTGCCGAGGGCGAAGCCGAGCTGGCCATGCGTGTGCTGAAGGAAAGTGCACACTTCAACGATGTCAGTGTGGACACCACCTGCGCCAAGGTCTCCATCGTGGGTGCCGGTATGCAGAGCCACAGCGGCGTTGCCTCCAAGATGTTCGAGGCAATGTCCAACAACAATATCAACATCAAAATGATCTCCACCAGCGAGATCAAGATCTCCTGCATCATCGACCGTGCAGACGCCGACAAGGCTGTCGGTGCCATCCACGATATGCTGTTTGACTGATCTGCGTAAAATTTTTAATTGTGGCCTGTCTGCTCCCTGCTGGGAGTGGGCGGGTCATAATTTTTTTACACACAGCAGCGTTTACACAAAATGCAAAGGGGTGTATAATATAGTTTGAATCTGTGCGGCGCACTGGCGCTGCAACAATGCCGAAAAGGAGCCCCGCCGCATGAGTGAATCCACCCGTACCTCCAGAGCGCCTGCCGAAAAGCGCCTGACCTATCAACAATGGAAGCGCCGCAAAATGCTGCGGCTGGCCCGCAACTGGGTACTGTTTCTGGCCGGCTGCGCGGCAGTGGTGGCGCTGCTGACCGGCGGCATCCTGTGGCTGCTGCCCAAGGTGCACGGCCTGCTGGCCGGGCCAAAGGTATTTGCAGCCAGCGTGTACGACGGCACAGACTATGTATTTAACGCCGCAGATGCCCGGCTGGTACTGGTGAACGCCAACCTGCCCTATACCGCTGAGCCTGCTCCGCTGCTGGATACCGCCGACGAGGCCACCGGCCAGCAGCTGGAAGCCGAAGCAGCCATGCAGTATCGCAGCATGGCTGCCGCCGCGCAGGCGGATGGGGTTAGCCTGATCCTTGTGGCCGGTTATCAGGACGCCGACACCCGGCAGGCCGCCTACGAGGCCCGGGTGCAGACCTACCGCGATAAGCGCAAGTCCGAGGAGGAAGCCGCCCGTCTGGCGGCTACCATCCAGCCCGCCGCCAACGCCAACGAGCACGGCACCGGCTACGCGGCAGATATCCTCAGCGCGGACAATCCGCAGCAGGACACCGGTTTTGCAGAGACCCGCGCCTACGAGTGGCTTACGGCCTACGCGGCGGAATACGGCTTTATCCTGCGCTACCCGCAGGACCGGCAGGCCGCCACCGGCATCGTGTTCGAGCCGTGGCACTGGCGCTATGTGGGGGTGGAAAACGCCCTTGCCATCCGCGCCAGCGGCCTGAGCCTGGAAGAGTTCATCGCCCTGCAGCGGGCAGACTGAATCAAATGCTCTGTGCTGCGGCACAGAGAGAAGGGAACTATCATTGGAACGTACTCTCATTGCACCGGGTGTGCATCTTTCCTGCGACCCGGCTTCTAAATTCAACCGCTGCCGCATCAGCATCCACTTTGCCTTCCCGGCCCAGCGTAAAACGGCCACTGCCCATGCGCTGTTGCCGCTGGTGATGGAGCGCGGCTATGCGGACTGTCCGGATATGACCCGCCTCACCAAAAAGCTGGCAAAGCTCTACGGCGCAGACCTGACCGTGGACGCCCGCCCCATGGGCTGCAACCACAACCTCTGCGTCAGTGTGACCGGCATCAAGAATGCCTTTGCGCTGGAAGGCGAGGCGCTGACCGCCGAGTATACCAAAATTGCGCTGGGTGCGGCCTTCCATCCCTATCTTGTGGACGGCTGCTTTGACCCGCAGGCCGTCAGCATTGAAAAGCAGATGCTGAAAAAGGGCCTTGAGGATGAAATCAACGATAAACGTATCTACTGCCTGCATCAGGCCAACCGGGAGTTTTTTGGTGACAGCCCGGCAGGCGTGCGGCAGGAGGGCTATCTGGAAGAGGTGGACGGTCTTACCCCGGCCATGCTGACCGCCGCTTATCAGCAGATGCTGCGCACCGCCAACATCGAGCTGCTGGTGCTGGGCTGCGACGCCGCCCAGACCGCCGCCATCCGGGATGCTTTGCTGGCAGAGCTTGTCTGCATCGACCGCGCCCCGCTGCCGCTGGTGGAAAACATGGCCATGCCTGCCATTGCACCGGTGCATAAGACCGAAAACTACGATATGGTGCAGGCAAAGCTGTGTATGCTGTTCACACTGGGGCAGCCCATGCAGCCGCAGCAGCTGGCAGCAGTGCGCCTTGCCATGGCGCTGTACGGCGGCAGCGTGACCAGCCGCCTGTTCCTCAATGTGCGGGAGCGGGACCATCTGTGCTACTACTGCTCCTCCTCCTTCCAAAGCTTTACCGGCAGCATGGCGGTGAACAGCGGTGTGGAGCACGCCGATGCCGCCCGCGCAGAGCAGGCCATTTTGAAGGAACTTGCAGACCTGTGCACCGGCCCTATCACCGACGAGGAATTTGAGGACTGCCGCCGGGGCTTGCTCAGCGGCATGAACGGGATAGAGGACAGCCTTGGCGGCATCGAAAGCTGGTACTACATCGAGGTGCTGCGCGCCGGTGCCAACAGCGCTGCACCCATCCAGAGCCCGGAGCAGGCGCGGAATGCTCTACGCGCCGTGACCAAAGACGAGGTGCGGGATATCCTGCGCCGCCTGACCCTCTCGGTCAGCTATCTGCTTACAAAGGAGGATGCTGCCCATGCCGCAGAATAACCAGACCCTGCTGGAAAAGACCGTGGCCGACCAGTGGCAGACCCTGCCCTCCGGCCTGACGGTGCTGGTGCGCCCCATGCCGGGCTATTCCAGCACCCATGTGATCTATGCTACCAAGTTCGGCTCCATCGACCGGGATTTCTGCCTGAACGGGCAAACGGTGCATCTGCCGGCGGGTGTGGCGCATTTTCTGGAGCACAAAATGTTCGAGGACGAGGACGGCGATGCCTTTGCCAAGTACGCAAAGACCGGTGCCAACGCCAACGCCTTTACCAGCTTTGACCGCACCTGCTACCTGTTCACCGCCACCCAGCAGTTGGACGAAAGCTTGGACGTGCTGCTGGGCATGGTAGGCCACCCCTACTTTACCGAGCAGACCATCGCCAAGGAGCAGGGCATCATCGGACAGGAAATCAAAATGTACGACGACAGCCCGGACTGGCGGCTCATCACCGGCCTGTTCGAGTGCCTGTACCACAGCCACCCCATCCGCAGCGACATCGCGGGCACGGTGGAGAGCATTGCCGAGATCACGCCCGCCATGCTGTACGACAGCTGCAAGGCCTTTTATGCCCCGGGCAATATGGTGCTGGCTGCGGCCGGCAACACCACTATGGAACAGATTCTTGCCGCCTGCAAGCGGCACGGCCTGATGGAGCCCCGCCCGGCAGAAAAGGTGCAGCGGCTGTGGGCCACGGAGCCCATGACCCTTGCCGCTACGGAAAAAACGCTGACCATGCCGGTCTCCAAGCCCTGCTTCGGCGTAGGCTTTAAGGAAGAGCCGCTGCCTGCGGACGATCTGCGCACCGAGGCGCTGTACGACCTTGTGCTCAGCTGCATCGTGGGCGGGATGTCGCCGCTGTACCGCCGCCTGTATGACGAAGGCCTTGTGAACCCCGGCTTTGGCGGCGAGGTGCTGCGGGTGGACGGCTGCTGCTGCATCCTGTTCACCGGAGAGAGCGATGTACCGAATACTGTGCGGCAGCTGCTGCTGGACGAGATCGCCCGGGTACGCGCCGCCGGTGTGGACAGGGAAGTGTTTACCCTGTGCAAGAACGAAAAATACGGCCAGCTGATCGAAAATCTGGAAAACGTGGAAGACTCGGCCAGCCAGATGGCAGACTTTGCCCTCAGCGGCCAGACGGTGGCGCAGCAGATCTCCATGCTGGCCGGGCTGACCGCAGAGGATGCGGACGCTGCCCTGCAGCACATCCTGTGCACCGACCGCATGGCTACTATGTACATCCTGCCGGATGGCACGGCGCAGGCGGCAGAAGAGGACGAGGAGGAAGAAGAATGAACTATCTGACAAATCTGGTACAGTTCCCGGGTCTGGGACTGAGTTTTCAGCTGAACCGCGTGGCCTTTACCATCGGCGGTGTCAGCATCTACTGGTACGGCGTGTGCATCGCAGTGGGTCTGTGTCTGGCGCTGGTCTTTGCCTTCCGGCACAGTCTGGAATTTGGCGTAGACCCGGACAGCATGGTGGATGTTATCCTCATCGGCGTGGTGCTGGGCATCATCAGCGCCCGCGCCTATTATGTGGCTATGGCACCTTTTAAATACGAGAGCATCTGGGAGATGATCGCCATCCGGGATGGCGGCCTTGCCATCTACGGCGGCGTCATCGGCGGCTTTTTGTTCGGCGGCCTGGCCTGTAAGTGGCGGGGCGTTCCAGTGCTGCCCATGTTCGACCTGACTGCTATGGGCTTTCTCCTTGGGCAGGGCTGCGGCCGCTGGGGCAACTTTTTCAATCAGGAGGCCTTTGGTTGCAACACCACCCTGCCGTGGGGGATGTACAGCGAGGCTACCCGTGCTTACCTGATGAGCAGCACGGTCACGGTGCCCAAGGGTGTGGTCATCGACCCCAACCTGCCGGTGCACCCCACTTTTTTGTACGAGAGCATCTGGTGCTTTGTGGGCTTTTTCCTGCTGTTCCGCTACATCAAAAAACGCAAGTTCAACGGCGACATCACCCTGCGGTATCTGATCTGGTACGGCGCAGGCCGTTTCTGGATCGAGGGTCTGCGCACCGACAGCCTGATGCTGGTGCCCTCCATCGGGCTGCGGGTATCCCAGCTGGTGGCAGGCATCGCTGTGGTGGCGGGCATTGCGGCAGAGGCGTACTTTACCCGCAAGCTCAAGGACAAGCCCCTGTTTGTGCCGCTGGCGCTGAACGCTGAGAACAAGGCGGCTCAAAAGAAGCTGGACGGTCCCATCTCCTTTGCAGGGAAGGACACCCAGCTGCTGGCCTCCAGCCCGCGCAAGCTGTTTTTGGAAAAGACCGAGGCCTATAATGCGCAGGTAAAGGCCGCCATAGAACAGGCCGGGCAGAAAAAAGCGTAAAAAATTTGCGCAAAAGGGAAATTTCCTCTTGCAATCCGGTTTGGTTTTTGCTATAATATTCTAGCCGCATGGTGTGGGCGCCTGAAATGGCCCGCTGTAAGGGCCTGCCTTTACGACCAGCGAGTACAACGAAAAGGA
>UMIB01017762.1_pt1 | contig 11799 bp, 10 predicted proteins | sample 1965641 | NCBI WGS metagenome assembly UMIB01 (sample SAMEA4836110, study PRJEB28245) | human gut metagenome | biome: gut microbiome; material: fecal sample | place: Denmark | collected 2008
TCAGGAATCTTGAAGCCTTCTATGAACAGAAAATAGCAGGATTCGTGTTCCCCTTTGGCACTTATGATGAATCGGCATTCAGAATATTAAAGGAATGCGGAATACAGTATGCAAGAACTCCGAAAGATACACATGGTTTTGCTTTACAATCCGACCTGTTGAGGTTTAAGCCCAGCTTCCATCATGCAGATGCAGATATTATGAGTGGGATTGACCGCTTTTTAAATATGGATACGGAAGAACCACAGTTGTTATATATCTGGGGACACAGCTATGAATTTGATGTAGATGATAATTGGGAATATATGGAGTCCATTTTGAAGAAGCTGGCTTTTCATGATGATATCTTTTACGGAACCAATTCTCAGGTATTGCTTCAATCAAGATAAAAGTTTTTTTGCCAAAGGTATCAGAACAAAGCATTTTCCAAAGAGCAATAAATGTGTTAAACTATATGAAATAGAAATAAAACTGGAGGAAACGGATATGCATTCACCTTTGGAAATTGCAAGGAACTTTGTGGAAATCGGGATACATAAGGTAAAACTGTCAGCATGGAAGATGATTATTTTAGGCATTTTTGCAGGTTTATTCATAGGCTTTGCGGGAGTGGCATCTACTACTGCAGCAGCTACGGTAGAGAATGCTTCACTGGGCAGGCTTCTAAGTGCAGTTGTTTTCCCGGCGGGAATGGCAATGGTACTGGTGGCAGGAAGTGAGCTTTTTACAGGCAATAATCTGATCATTGTCAGTGTACTGGAGAAAAAGGTCAAATTCTATGAAATGCTGAAGAACTGGTTATTTGTTTTTGTCGGTAATTTTATCGGAGCAGCTTTTGTGGCAGTGATGATTGTATATGGCCATATTCCTGACCTGTTTCAGGAGAGACTTGCGGAAAAAATAGTTGCTGCGGGTATGACGAGGGTACAGCAGACCTTTGCGGAGGCATTCATCAGAGGCATATTGTGTAATATTCTGGTCTGCATTGCAGTATGGTCTGCTTTTGCAGCAAAGAAGGTGTCAGGCAAGCTGATGATGAGCTTTTGGCCGGTCATGATATTTGTGCTTTGCGGATTTGAGCACAGTATCGCAGATATCTACTTTGGAGTTGCAGCATTACTTACAGCAAAGGAATATGGAATCGCAGCACAAGGTCTGACAGTAGGAACCTTTCTATTCAGAAATCTACTGCCGGTTACACTGGGAAATATTCTGGGTGGAGCCGGAATCGTAGGCTGCGGTTACTGGCTGGTATATTTAAGACATACACCATATTATTCAATGCCTATCGAGCAGGAACAGAAAGAGATAGATATTGCAGAAGAATATTAAGCAGAAAAGAGCAACCAAGTGAACACCGGTTGCTCTTTTGTTGCTTAATCAGCATCGAATACTTCTTTCTTAAATGCGCCCTGCTGCTTGGCAATGATGGTAGTACATACTGCATCACCTGTGATGTTGACTGCAGTTCTGAGCATGTCGAGGATACGGTCGATACCCATGATCAGAGCGATACCTTCCGTAGGAAGTCCTACAGAGGTCAGTACCATGGAGAGAGTGACCAGACCGACACTTGGTACACCGGCAGTACCGATAGAGGCTACAGTAGCAGTTGCAACAACTGTTGCAAGGGCAGACGGTGTCAGGTCAATGCCATATGCCTGCGCAATGAAGATAACGGCAACCCCCTGCATGATCGAGGTACCATCCATGTTGATGGTAGCGCCCAGTGGAATGGTAAAGGAAGATATTCTCTTGGACACACCTATCTTCTTAAACAGGGTATCAATGGACAGCGGAATCGTTGCATTACTGGTGGAGGTAGAGAATGCAAAGGTCATGACCGGGAAGAACTTCCTGATAAATCTGAATGGATTCAGTCTGGTGAAAAGAAATAACAGCACCTGATAAACTACGAAGCACTGCAGAGCCAGAGCCAGAATAACGCTGCCCATGTATTTGAGCATTGGAACGAAGGCATCAAAGCCAATGCCGGCAAAGGTCTTGGCAATCAGACAGAATACACCGACAGGAGCGACCTTCATAACAGCCGTTGTCATTTCCATCATAATGTCATTGAACTGGCTGAAGAAGTTGGCTACGGTGGAGACTCTATTGCCCATGGATGCCAGCAGGATACCGGTGAACAGGGCAAATACAATGACAGGGAGCATATCTCCGTTTGCCAGCGAGTTGAATATATTTTTGGGAATGATATTCAGCAGTGTATCAGCGAAATTAATGGTTGTGGTTTCTACGGCAGCAGAGGTATCTGATACAGTCTCGTGCATACCTAAGCCCGGATTGATCAGGGAGGCTACGGAGAGTGCCAGGCACACAGCCAGCGCTGTGGTAATCAGGTAGAAGATAATTGTCTTTACACCAACGGTTCCAAGCGTCTTGGTGTCACCGATTGCCATGGCACCGCATACCAGAGAGCAGAATACCAGAGGAACGACCAGCATCTGCATCAGACGGATGAAGCCATTTCCGAGGACATAGAAAATACCATTTATAAGAATGGTATCGCGAAAATATCCTTCGGGAATGAAATAATGGATCAGTATTCCGAATAGAGCACCTGTGAGCAGGGCAATAAAAATAATCGTAGAAAGGCTGAGCTTCTTCTTAGTCTTGTTATTTTCACTCATTATTCGAGTCCTCCTGTTTCCTGCATATAGGCTGCTAATGCCTGTCTCCAGTCCTGAGGTTCAGGCAGACCGGTGATACGAAGCATCATATTGTCGAGTACGGAATATTTCTGTGGGGCGTCAGGTGCTACGGTAATGGTAAGGGCATCCTCCTTGTGAGCAAGCCGGAGTATCTCCCGTGCATACTCCAGACGGGTACAGCCACCACCACTGCATACAGCGTGGTAGACACCGAAATGATCATCATCTATGAATATTTTAACGATTTTGGCAAGCTCTGCTGCAGAGGTAGGTACTGCCTGCGCATTATCTTTCAGAGTCAGAGTGGTGATAGAATCATTGTTGGCAGCTTCCAGCACTTCATTCAGGAAGTCTTTTCCAATGCCATAAATCCAGGAGCTGCGGATAATGGCATAACGCGTCATGAGCTGAGTTACGTATTTCTCTCCTGCATATTTGGATTTGGCAAAGATTCCTTTAGGATTCACGTCATCGAATTCGTTATAGGGCACATCAGATATGTCGGAAAAGACATCATCGGTAGATATCTGAATGAGCTTCGCCTGAATAGCCTCTGCCGCCTGTGCAAGATTGCGCACGCCTACGGCATTGATGCTGTAAGCCCTGTCGGAATCGGGAATGCCATCAGCAGAGTAAGCATTATAACCGGCGCAGTTGATAATGACATCAGGGCGGTTACGGTTCATGAATGTAAATACCTGTTCTTCGTCAGTAATATCGACTTCGTCTTTGTCAGTCTCATATAATTCATAGGATTTCATATCCAGCAGATTGATCAGTGCCTGTCCCATGTGTCCAAGGGAACCTACGATCCATATTCTTTTCATTGAGTGTTCTCCTTCTACTAATAAAACTGTTTATAATTATGTATATTATATAAATAATTCATACACTTGACAATATTTAAAAATCCATTGCATACCAGGAAACGATACTGCTACAATAGATGAAGATACAACAGAATGGAGTGATAATATGCTGATTAGAACAGCTAAGATAGAAGATCTGCAGCAGATTGCAGAGGTAGAGGCAGCCTGCTTTCCACCAGCGGAGGCGGCAACCGAGGATGAATTTATACAGAGACTGGAATATTATAAGGAACATTTCTGGCTCATGTTTGATGGTGACAGACTCATAGCCTTTGTAGATGGCATGGTAACAGACCAGAAGGATCTGACGGATGAGATGTATGAAAAGGCATCCATGCATGATGAAAAAGGCAGTTGGCAGATGATATTTGGTGTGAATACGATTCCTTCCTATCGTAGAAAAGGCTATGCAGGTGAACTAATCCAGAGAGCCATTGAGGATGCCAGGGCGCAGGGAAGAAAAGGGCTGGTACTTACCTGTAAAGATAAGCTGATTCCTTATTATTCAAAATTTGGATTTGAACTTGAGGGTGTTTCAGAATCCGTTCACGGCAATGTGGTGTGGAATCAGATGAGACTAACTTTCCCAGCATAATCGTATTTTTGACATTTCAGGGAAACCATGGCACAATGAAGAAAGAGAATGTTTTGAACAGAAAGGAATTATCATGATACAGGAAAAATGTCCTTATGTAGAGAAATGTGGAGCCTGTCATATGGGACAGACCACATATGAAGAAGAGCTGACAGCCAAGAAAGAGCTGGTAGAGAGTCATATTGGAAAATATTGCAGAAATATTCATGACGTTGCAGGAATGTATTATCCTTTTCATTATAGAAATAAAGTCCATGCAGTGTTTGGAAGATTGAAGGATGAAGTTATTGCCGGAACATACAGTGAAGGAACCCATACGATCGTGCCTATTGATAACTGCCTGATAGAGGATGCCCAGGCATCAGCCATCATTAAGACAGTGACAGAGCTGGTAAAGTCTTTTAAAATCTGGATTTATAATGAAGATACAGGGCGAGGCGTTCTGCGTCATGTACTGGTCCGTAAGGGAATGTCCACGAAGCAGATCATGGTGGTACTGGTCACTGCCTGTCCAGAGTTCCCGCATAAGAATAATTTTGTAGCAGAATTGAGAAAAAGACATCCTGAGATCACAACGATTGTCCAGAATATCAATGAAGCCAATACGACAATGGTGTTGGGAGAACGCAATAAACCGCTGTATGGAGAAGGATATATTGAAGATGTTTTGTGTGGACTGCGTTTCCGTATTTCACCCAATTCCTTCTATCAGGTAAATTCTGCCCAGACGCAGGTGCTGTATAAGAAGGCAATTCAGGCAGCAGGATTAACTGGTAAAGAGACAGTAGTGGATGCTTATTGTGGTATTGGAACGATTGGTATGGCAATGGCATCCAAGGCCGGTAAGGTACTTGGCATTGAATTGAATCGTGATGCGGTAAAAGATGCCAAAGCCAATGCAAAACGCAATAATCTCAATAATATTCATTTCGTTGCAGCAGATGCCACAGAATATCTGACCTCTATGGCGCAAGAGGGTGCTAAGGCAGACGTGGTTGTTATGGACCCGCCAAGAAGCGGCAGCACGGAAGAATTCATTCAGGCTGTGGCGCAGCTTGCTCCGGAGCGAGTGGTCTATGTGTCCTGTAACCCGGAGACACTGGGACGGGATCTGGAGAGCTTCAAGAAAGTAAAGTATCGCGCTGTAGAAGCCTGGCCGGTGGATATGTTTGGCTGGACGAATCATGTGGAAACGGTATGTTTATTGTCCAAACTTCATGAAGCGAAGCATCATGTGAATGTGAGACTGGATATGGAGGAACTGGATTTGACAGCTGCGGAGAGCAAGGCGACTTATGAGGAGATAAAGAAGTATGTGGCAGAGCATAATGATGGGATGAAGGTGTCTAACCTTTATATTGCACAGGTAAAAGCTAAGTATGGAATCATAGAGCGTGAGAACTATAATTTGCCTAAGTCGGAAGATACAAAGCATCCACAGTGTCCAAAGGAGAAAGAGGATGCGATTATGGGCGCATTAAAGTATTTTCAGATGATATAAAATAGAGATACTATTGATAATACATACCTCTATAATGTGAATTTTACAATTATTTGTTCTTGGTATGAAGGGAAGTGATATCAGTGCTGTATATTGCTATATGTGATGACGAAGAGAATGAAATAGAGTATTTGAAATATGCTGTAGAGGATTGGGCTAAGAAGGAAGACATCATAACAAATATAGAAACATATGCATCTGCTGAAAGTTTCCTGTTTCAATACGAAGAATGCAAAAATTATCAGATTTTGTTATTAGATGTGGAAATGAGTGGAATGTCAGGAATCGATTTGGCAAAGAAAATACGGCAGAATCAGGATAATGTTGAGATTATTTTTATAACATCACATTTTGAGTTTATTGGCGTAGGGTATGAAGTAGATGCCCTCCATTATCTGGTCAAACCTGTGAAAGCAGGTAAAATGGAAGAAGTTCTTTCGAAAGCAAAATGCAAGATAGAAGCAGGAGAACCGTCGATTATCATTCATTACGAAGGTGAAGTTGTTAAGTTATATGAGAAGGAAATCCTTTATTTGGAATCACTTTCCCATTATGTAACAATATATACAAAGGGTAAGGAATATAAGATAAAAGCAAATATTTCAACATTTGCACAGGAACTTAGTGAAGATTTTTATCAGACACATCGTTCGTACCTTGTATCATTAAAGCATATTATGCGTATTTCGCGCGACAGTGTTACACTGGATAATGGGGGACAAGTGCCACTTGCAAGAGGAAAATATGATCAGATCAATCGGGCATATATTGAGCGTAATTAGGAGTTCTTATGAGAAAGAAAACATATTTGAAACTTGTCCAGTATCAGACAGAGCAGGCAAAACAGCATCTAAATGAAGTGCGAAGTATCCATTCGGAAATGAGAGGATATAAACATGATTTTCACCATCATCTCCAAGCCTTAAAGGGACAATTAGAAGCAGGAGAGGTAGAACGTGCAATTGCCTATATAGAGGAATTAGATCATCAATTGATGAATGTTGATACACTTCTAAAAACAGGGAATGTATCCCTTGATGCGATATTGTCAGCTAAGATTGCGCAGGCAAAAGCAGAGAATATAGCAGTCGATGTGAAAGCAAGTGTACCGGATTCATTGACTATCACAGATGTGGAACTTAGTATTTTGGTTGGAAATTTATTGGACAATGCAATTGAATCCTGCAGGCTTTCTTCTGGTAAGCGTTTTATTCGTATATATATGTCAATGAAAGGAAAGATGCTGTATTTTTCCATGCTCAATTCTGCCGGGATGAAGAAAAAGAAAATAGGAACATTATTTTCCTCTAATAAAGAGGGAATGCATGGATTTGGCCTTCATCGGGCAGAGACGATTATAGAAGAACATGGTGGCTGGTGCAAATATAATAGCGAGGATGGAGCATTTAGCTCCGAATTTTTAGTTCCTGCAATGGAATAACTGCAATTCGTGTACTGACAGATACAGTTGGTGCACGAATTTTACGTTGTAGGGTTAAGGAGATGTAGAATAGCAGAGAAGGAGGTGCATTATGCTAAAAAATATTTGGTACTGTATTAAGAAAACATCTGAATGGTACTTTGCCTTATTAGTGCTGTACATAATACTGACCCTTGTAAATGCTACAATCCCAATTCTGTCTGCATTTTTACCGAAGCTGGTAATTGAAAAGCTTACTTTAGGTAGTGATATTAAGGGATTGATAGGCACTATTATGGTATTTATGGGAAGTATTGCTGTGTTGACCGGAGTCAGCAAGTTTCTTACAAAATATCTATATTTTGAGAAGTTTAGTATTAACGTTCATTATCTGAAGCTTGTAGCAAACAAAGGGTTAACTACGGACTACATAAATCAGGAAAACGGAATATTTCGAAAGCTGCAAGAGGAAAGTTTCCTGTGCTGTAACGGACATTCACCCTTAACGCAAGTGTATGATGTACTACAAAGTCTCGGTACCAGTGTTTTGGGGATAGCTGTCTTTTCTGCAGTTCTTTATAAACTAAATGTAGCTGTAATACTATTTATTGTTGTGACCACTGCGGTTAGTTTCTATTTAAACAAAAGAGTTGTGAAATGGACAGACGAGCATAGCAAAGAAAGAATGAGTTATGTACAACGGCTTAATTACATTAATGCGATTTCCGGCGACGCGCGTTCTGCAAAGGATATCCGGCTTTATCCTATGGCAAAGTGGTTCTCCGATATTTATACGGATAATATGAAGGGGATTGCGGCATGGTATCACAAATTGACAAAAAAACTTTTTTCTGTGACAGCGTGTGACGGAGCATTAGGTTTATTGAGAGAAGGTATCATCTATCTGTATTTGATCTATCTTTTTATGAATAGTCAGATTTCGGTGGCAGATTTTGTACTTTATTTTGGAGTTGTCACTGGTTTTTCTGCCTGGTTAAGTGAAATATTTGCCGAAGTCTCTGTGTTGAATCAGTTAAGTACAAAGATTAATCGATTTCGGGAATATCTTGACTTCCCGGAAGAGTATCTGAGAGAAGGTGGATTGCATCCAAATCAGGATAAGTTGCCAAAGGTAATTGAGCTAAAGAATGTAAGTTTTAGATATGAAGAAAACCAGCCATATGTACTGGAAAATTTTAATCTCGCAATTAATCCGGGTGAACACCTTGCTGTAGTTGGTTTAAACGGAGCAGGAAAAACGACTTTAGTAAAGCTTATCTGTGGTCTGATTGACCCAACAGAGGGGCAGGTGCTTTACGATGGAAAATCAATTGCGGAATATGATAGAGTAGAACTTTACCGGATGTATTCTGCGGTATTTCAGCAATTTAGTATTATGCCGGTGACTGTAGAAGAAATAGTTGCAGAAGCACCTGCGGCGCAAGTGGATTCTGAACGAGTGAAGAAATGCCTGGAGCTGGCAGGAATGTGGGAACGAATCCAAAAACTACCGAATAAATTACAGAGTCAATTTGGAAGGACGATTTATGAGGACGGAGTGGAATTCTCGGGAGGTGAAACGCAAAAACTTCTACTTGCAAGGGCAATGTACAAATCCTCACCGATTATGTTGTTAGATGAGCCTACGGCAGCGTTGGATCCTATAGCTGAGAGTGAGATATATCATAAATACAATCAGATTAGCGAAGGAAAAACTACAGTATTTATTTCGCATAGGCTTGCAAGTACCAACTTTTGCAACAGGATTATCTTGATTGAAGATGGTGCTATCTGTGAAGAAGGAACGCATAGGGAGCTTCTTGACAAGAAGGGGAAATATTATAACTTATTTGAAATGCAGGCAAAGTATTATCGAGAAGAGGAGGTGGCAGAATGAAGAAAATGTCTTTTGGCGAACGAATTAGAATCACCAAAAGGGGATTTGGAATTTTGAGAAAATATTGTCCGGGTCTTTCCGAACAAAAAGCATTGTATGAGTTCATACATTCACTGCAACCTTTTATAACAATTTGGTTTTCAGCAAGGATAGTGGATGAATTGACCAATCATTGTAGGAAAGATTATATTGCTTCCTATGTGATATGTGTAATTACAATTAACTTTATATGTATCGTATTTCAAAATGTACTTTTGCATATATGTAATGAGAAAGAATCGCAAATGTGGATTTGGTTTGAAAAGGTTTTTTCAGACAAACAGATGTCATTAGATTATGATGACCTGGAAGATGTATCAATACAGAAACAGCGTCAAGAGGTGGAAGAAAATCTCTTTATGTTTGGAAATGGTCTTGCACAGCTGGTTTGGGGAACTTCTGTAATGGTGAAGGTATTTATTAATATCTTTGTTGCTCTATTAATGTCAGGCACTCTTTTTATTTCTAAAACCGGAGAGAAAATCGTGGACCATCCGATTTGGATTGTAGCAATTTTAGGCTGTATTACTTTATGTGGATTTAGTAATTATAAAGCGACAAGAAAAGAAAATAGCCTGTTTATGAAATGGTGTGATAATAGCTTATGGTTTAATAGGACATTTATGTTTTTCGGGCACGAGCTATATACAAATCTTGAGAGGGCAAAAGATGTCCGTATCTATAGGCAGGATACCCTTGCTATTAAGAAAATAGAAGAATTAGAAGCGTGGGGAAAAGCTGAAAAGAAGAATAGTTTTCATATGGCATTTTTCCCGTCAGTAGCTGGATTTATAGTAGGACTTGGTAACTGCGCGTGCTACCTGTTTGTGGCAATAAAGGCTTTTCTGGGAGCATATGGTGTAGGAAGCGTTGTTCAGTATGTATCGGTACTGACAAGATTAGGAGATGGAATCAGAGATTTGATGTTTATGGTGTCTGATAATGAACTATATTGTGCTCACCTAAAGAAGATGTATGATTACCTGGATATCCCGAATCATATGTATCAGGGCAGCCTTACAGTGGAAAAACGGGAAGATAATGAATATTACATTGAGTTTCGTAATGTTTCATTCAAATATCCAAGGACAGAGAATTATGTGCTGCGTAATGTGAATCTCAAATTCAAGATTGGAGAAAAACTTGCGGTAGTAGGTATGAACGGAAGCGGAAAGACAACATTTATAAAATTGCTCTGTCGTTTGTATGACCCAACAGAAGGAGAAATCTTATTAAATAATGTGGACATCAGGAAATATGACTATAAAGAATACATGTCCATATTTTCTGTTGTTTTTCAGGATTTTAAATTGTTTTCTTTCGGACTTGGACAAAATGTTTCAGCAAGTTTTCATTACAATGAAGAACTCGCAAAGAGGTGTTTAGAGAAGGCAGGATTTTATGAACGCTTGCAGAGTATGAAGAAAGGATTAGAGACTTCTATCTACAAAGATTTGGACGAAGAGGGTGTAGAGATTTCCGGTGGGGAAGCACAGAAGATTGCTTTAGCGAGAGCGCTTTATAAAAATGCTCCATTTATTATTCTTGATGAACCGACAGCTGCCCTGGATCCGATTGCAGAATATGAAGTGTATTCAAAATTTAATGAGATAGTACAGGATAAGACAGCTATTTACATCAGTCACAGACTTTCATCCTGTAGGTTTTGTGATGTCATAGCAGTATTTGATGGCGGACAGATTGTGCAGAGGGGAGTTCATGATAGATTATTGCAGGATACGCATGGGAAATACTATGAGTTATGGAATGCACAGGCGCAGTATTACGCATAGGTTTATTTGATTCACTTAAGAGAATGTACCGAAACTATTAAAGAAGTTCAAGATAAACTAATTTGCAATTAAGAATCAGTCTTGACAAAAACGAACAAATATTCTATATTATCAACGGAGATTCTATACCCAAAAACAGAAAATGTGAATATACAAACAAAGCTCAAACTATTGCAGTTTGGGCTTTTTCCAATTTTGTAAGAAACTTGAGAACAACAATTTGCAAAAAGTCAATTAACACTTTGCGACAGATTATGGACAGAATTTTTCACAAAACTGATTGTGCAACACTAACAATTTTTTGGGGAATGTATAGTCTCGCAAAAGTAACAACATGGCAATCGAGTAGTATCGGTTGCTTTTTTGTTGCTCACTTTTAGAAATTATCGATTGCCCCGGAAGAATGATTTCTAAAAGAAACCAGATGTCAAAAGGAGGAAATGCAAAATGAAAGAGTATTCAAAAGGTATTTATGTGAAATTTAGACCGGAGGAGGTGGAGATACTGCATAACCGAATGAAGGAGGCCGGAGTTCAAAATATGAGTGCCTTTATCAGAAAGATGGTATTGAACGGATATATGATTATTCCTGAGTGGCCTGAACTGAAAGGGGTGCTGTCTTTGCATTCAAGAATTAGCAATAACCTAAATCAGTATGCGAAGAAAGCAAATGAAACCGGAAAATTGTACGAAGAGGATATTGCAGAAATAAAAAAGATGCATAATCAGCAAACAGAACTTCTGAAAAAGGCACTTGAGGCAGTTCTTGGTTTTTATGAAACGGATTCATAGTGTTAACATGGCTCTGCGGGTTATCCGCAGTTCAAGGGGATTGGGGTGCAAGACGTCCGGTGGACGTCTGCTCTGCACGGACCGGAGTGGAACGGAGACCTTCCCCAACAAGCAAAAATGCGCCGGGTATATATCGGAGCACTGCTTGCCAATTTGTAAAAAGTGAAAAGAAAGGATCAAGTTTATGAGAGATTTAGAAAAGGTATGTATTCAACCGAAGT
>UMIB01032639.1_pt1 | contig 11792 bp, 8 predicted proteins | sample 1965641 | NCBI WGS metagenome assembly UMIB01 (sample SAMEA4836110, study PRJEB28245) | human gut metagenome | biome: gut microbiome; material: fecal sample | place: Denmark | collected 2008
AGGCCAGCGGCAAATACGACATCATCACCGCCAACATCGTGGCAAACGCCATCCTCAGCCTGGCCCCCGCCGTACCCGGCCTGATGGCCGACGGTGCCACCTTTATTGCCAGCGGCATCATTGACAGCCGCAAGGACGAGGTGATCGCCGGGCTGGAAGCCGCCGGCCTTGCCGTTGTGGAAGTGAAGGAGAAGCGCGGCTGGGAGTGCATCGTCTGCAAGAAGGCATAAGGAGGAACTATGCCGCACCGTTATTTTACCACTGAGATCGCCGACGGCACGGCTGTGCTGCGCGGCACCGATGCCCATCATCTGGCCCGCGTGATGCGTGCCCGCATGGGCGATACTGTCATTCTATGCGACGGCAGCGCCGTGGAATACACCGCCACCATCACCGGCTTCGGGGATGACTGCGTGGAATTCTCGGTAGAGCCGGGCTACCCCAGCGCCGCCGAGCCCAGCGTGGAGGTCACCCTGCTGGCCGGTTACCCCAAACAGGACAAGCTGGAACAGATCATCAAGCACGGCGTGGAACTGGGTGCCGCCCATGTGGTGCCCTTTTTCAGCCGGTACTGCGTGGCCGCCCCCAAAAAAGAGGAGCAGAAGAACGAGCGCTACAACCGCATCGCGCTGGAAGCCGCCAAGCAGTGCGGCCGGGGCGTGCTGCCGGACGTGGCCCTGCCGCTGCCCAACTTCGGGGCCGTGTGCCGCACCTTTGACCAGTACGACCTGGTGCTGTTCTGCTACGAGTGCGGCGGCGCGCCGGTGCGCCAGCTGCTGGCCGAGGCAGCACCCGCCGACGGCAAAAAGCTGAAGATCGCCATTATCACCGGAGCCGAGGGCGGCTTTGCCGCCGAGGAGGCCGAAATGGCCGCCAAAGCCGGAGCCAAAACGGTTGGCCTGGGCCCCCGCATCCTGCGGTGCGAGACCGCCCCGCTGGCGGTCCTTGCCGCCGTGATGACCCTGACCGGCAATCTGGAATAACCGGGGCCCCGGGCGGCGGCGCACCTTCCATCCAAGAAAAATTCCGACCCACGGGTTCGGGAAAGTCTGCGGGCTTTCCCGGGCCCATTTTTTATTTTTTGCCCCGTATAAAAATCTCCCGGATTTTTGTGCAGGTTTGCTCTGTCATTCTGTCGCAAATTTTCGGCTTATTTTGTGCTCGTTCCACAAAATTGCCTACCCCCCCCCCGAAAATTCAGCATTTTGCCTTGACATTCTCCACGGCACAGTACTATACTTGCGCCACAAAGAGACGCCGGGCATGAAAGTGCACGGCTATGTGTTTTTCTGCCCCGAAGTTCCGGTTTTTTGCCGGTTTTCGGCATCGTTCCCGGTAACGTTCGCGTCTCTGTAAGTTTTTTGTTTGGAGGGTTTTGCAATGCGGAAAAACGTGAAACAACAGCTTGCCTTGCGGGTGCTGTCCACAGCGGCTCTGATGGCCATGGTCTCGTCCATCGCCACAGCGGCCTTTGCGGACACTTACGATTTGAACAAGGGCAGTGTGACGGTAGAGACCAAAGAGGACGGCTTCACTTATGTGACCCAGCTGGACAATACGCAGAAGGACGGCTACGCCCGGAACGACAATGAGGATATCCTGCACGACTATAAGGACACGACCGGCGTCACCATCACCAGCAACGGCAACCCGACCGAAAATACCATCACGGTGGATACGGCGAAAGATCAGACCACCGATGTGACCCTGCAGGATGTGAATATCCAAAAAGACCAGTGGAGCAGCAGATCTGCCGCAATGACCATCAAAGGAGAGGGCGATACCGAAATCGAGCTGAACGGGGACAACACTCTTATCAGCGGAAACCGGCATGCGGGTCTGGAAAAAGCCGATGATGTAAGTCATGGTTCCCTGACCATCAAGGATGATCTGAACAACGACAACCGCACCGAAAAAGAAAAAGACGAGTCCGGCTATTCCACCGGCGGCGACACCGGCACCTTAATAGCTGCCAGTGGCTATGACGGTGCTGGCATCGGCGGGCGTAAGAATGAAGCTGGCGAAACTAATACGACCTGTATGAGCACTTCCGATATCACCATAACAGGCGGTCAGATCAAGGCGGGATCCCTCAACGAGACGAATAAGGAATATCCGCAGACGGAACAAGGCGGTGCCGGCATCGGCGGCGCTTCCAATTACGGCAATGCCACCAATATCACCATCACCGGCAATGCTGATGTATCTGCTGCGGGCGGCTACTATGCAGCCGGGATCGGCGGCGGCGAATACGGCAATGCCACCAACATCACCATTTCCGGCAACGCCAAGGTCACTGCAGCCGGTTCAAACTCCGGCGGTGCTGGAATTGGCGGCGGTGACGAGGGCGTAGGCAAAAACATCCGCATTACCGACCATGCCGATGTGACCGCCTACGGCGGAAATCAGGGTGCCGGAATTGGCGGTGGTTGTTCCCGCGGCGGCTCTGTGGAAATTTCCGGCAACGCGAAGGTCTTCGCCATGGGCGCTAACGGCGGTGCCGGGATCGGCTCCGGCGAGAAATGCCGTAGCAACAATCCGGAATTAGTGGATACCAGCGTCACCATCTCCGAAAACGCTGAGGTGACGGCTGTCGGCTCCTACGGAGCAGCAGCGATCGGAACCGGACTTTTTTGCCCAGAGGGGAAAACAACGGTCACCATTACCGGTGGTACGGTAACTGCTATTGGCGGAGAATCCAACATTAAATACGGGAATGGCTACTGCTTCAAAACGCTTGCATCTGCCATCGGCGGCGGCACCAGCTCCTTCGACCCCGACAAAGTGCAGGATGTCACCGTTACCATCAACGGCACCACGGGCAACACCACCGTCAATGCGTCCTGCTGGCTGGATCAGGAAAGCGCCATCAGTACCGGTGAGGGTGCTGCCGATATCATCGGCTATGACAAAGACGGAAAATCTCCCTTCGGCGAAGACGGCAGCGTCATTGTCCGGATGTATAACCACGGTTCGTATACTACGGGACATGGTTCTATCAGCAACTATGGGGGGGATTTGACCGGTTACAACCTCGGCACCCTTTACCAGACCGTCCACAACCGCAAGTACATGGAAGAGCACCCCGAAGAAATTGTTGACATCACCAAGCTGAAGGACGAGGACCTGCACGACTGGCAGCTGGTGGGCAAGGTCGTGGAGCCCACGCTGGAAAAGGACGGCTATGCAGACTACATCTGCAGCATTGACAAGTGCGGCCAGACCAAGCGTGTGAAGCTGCCCAAACTGACCCCGGAACCCAGTGAACCGGATACGCCCAACAAGCCGGATACGCCCGACACCCCGGACACGCCCAGCACCCCGGACGTCCCGTCCACCCCGGAGGTGACCCCGGCAGACCCCGCCGTGACCCCGGATGCCCCTGCACAGGACGGCACTGCACCGGCTGACACGCTCACCACAGACACCACCGCAACCGCACAGAACGTGGCGCAGAATGCAGAGCCGAAAGCCGCTGCTGCTGCTCCCGCTGCTGCCGCCGTTCTGCCCCAGACCGGTGCAAACTGGCTGGCGGTGGTGGGCAGTGCCCTCAGCGGCCTGTTCCTGCTGGCCGCAGGCTTTGTGCTGGACCGCAAGAACCGCCGCATGAACTGAGAAACCATTTTTACAAGCCATCTCCCCCTGCTGTGCATTCCGCAATCTGCACGGCAGGTTCCCCAAACAAAGGGGGCTGCTGCACAGCGTGCAACAGCCCCTTTGTTTTATCGCTTTATTCCAGCTCGGTGTCGTCCGGGTGGGCGTCGGCTTCCAGCAGGGTCTTTTTGGTACGCAGCAGGTTCTGCGGGCTCACCGAGAAGCTGCGCAGGCCCATCTGCAGGTACTGCACCGTGTTCACCGGGTTGCCCACGGCCAGGCCGCAGATGGTCACCGGCACGTTGCCGGCCTTTGCCGCCTCCATGACCATGGCGATGAGCTTTTTCATGGCCGGGCTGGCGGGGCGGTAATACCGCTCGGCGCTGGCCAGCTCCCGGTCGGCGGCGTGGGTGTACTGGGTCAGGTCGTTGGTGCCGATGACCAGAAAATCGCACCCGTGGGCCACGAATTCCTCCGCGGTCAGGCAGGCCGACGGCACGCTGAGCATGACGCCGAAGGGGGTCTTTTCGTTGAAGGGCACGCCCCGCTCCCGCAGGCTCTGGCGGCAGTGCTCCACGATGTGCATGGCGGCGTCCCAGTCCTCCACGTCGGTCACCATGGGGAACATCACCCGCAGGGGGCCGCGGTGGGCGGCCCGCAGCAGGGCACAGATCTGCGTTTCAAACTGGCGGGGCTGGCGCAGGCTGTTGCGGATGCCCCGCAGCCCCAGCTTGGAGGACTGCACGCCCTGATAGGCGTCCGCCATGGTGCGGTCGGCGCCAAAATCGAAGGTGCGCACGGTCACAGGGCAGCCCTGTGCCGCTGCAAGGCAGGAAGAATAGAAGTAGAACTGTTCCTGCTCGTCCAGAATGCGGCCGGGCAGCATCATGTAGCTGCTGCGCAGCAGGCCCACGCCCCGGGCACCGGACTGCATGGCGGTGTCGATGTCCTCCGGGCCAAAGCAGTTGGCCAGCAGCTCAAAGGCTGCGCCGTCCCGCGTGTAGCCGGGCTGGCGGCCCAGCACCCGCATTTCTTCGTTTTCACGCTGCAGCTCACAGATGCGGGCTTCTGCCTGCTGGCGGGCCACCGCGTCCGGGTCCAGGATGCATTCGCCCTTGGTGGCGTCCAGGATCACGGTGCGGCCGTCGCAGTCGTCCAGGAACTCCGGCCCCACCTGCACGATGCCGGGGATGTTCATGGCCCGGGCAATGATGGCGGCATGGCTCTGGCCGCTGCCCTCGGTGGTAACGACGCCCAGGATCATGCCGGAGGGCACACTGAACAGGTCGGTGGGCATCAGGCGGTCGGCGGCTAGGATCACCGGGTGGTCCAGGGCCAGCCACATGCGGGGCCGGTTGCCCAGAATGTTGATCACCCGGCTGGTGGCGTCCAGAATGTCCACGCTGCGCAGCTGCATGTAGGGGTTGTCCTTCATGTTGGCCAGCTGGTCGGCGTAACGCTGGCCCACCTTGTCCATGGCGGCAGCGGCGCTGATGCCTGCCTTGATGCAGAACCGCACCTCGTTCATCATGCCTTCGTCGTCCAGCATCATGCTCTGGAACTGCAGGATGGCCTGCTCGGTGGAAGCGGCCCGCTCGGCCATAGAGTCCAGCTCGCTCTGGGCGGTGCGCACCGCATCTTCCAGCTGGCGCAGCTCCCGTTCCGGGTCAAAGGGCCCGGTGCTGAACGTTTCCACATGGCGTTCCAACCGGCTCACCTGCCCCAGCACAAGGCCCGGGGACGCAGAAACACCTTTACAGATCTTCATGTTCGGTCACCTCCGGCAGTTCCGGCGCGGTCAGGGCCTGCCAGACCAGCGCCTGCAAGAATGTATTGGGCAGCAGGGCTGCCAGCGCCGCCCGGCCCGCGTCCGCGCTGCCTGCAAACAACGGGGCAAAGCTGGCCATGCGCGCCGGGTCGCAATGCTTCAGGAACACCTGTTCCAGCGTCCGGGTGGTGTAGTACACCGTGGGGTCTACCCCCACGTCCTCGGCCACGGTTTCCAGCGGGGCAAGCTCGGCGTCCTTCATCCGGGCCAGCAGCAGGGCCGCGTCTGCGGTAAGGGTCACGGGGTATTTCTCCCGCACGGCCTTCTGCACTGCGTCGAACCGTGCCCGGAACGCGGCAGCATCGGCGCTGCTGTCCGGGCCGTTGTCCACGGCATAGGCGCAGCCCCGCACCCGGCCAAAGGCCCGCAGGGTGTCGTAATAACCCAGCTCCACATTGCGGCGGGCGGTATCGGGGTCAAAGTGCAGGATGTCGCCCAGCTCCCAGTAGCTGCGCACCATGGTGGTGGGCAGTCCGGTGAGGTTGGGGCGGGTGATGCCCACCCCCTCCAGGTCCACGCACACCAGCTCGTCAGCCCCCATCTTTTTGGCAAGGCCGGTGGGCATGTTGTCGCTGTAGCCGCCGTCCAGGAACTTGACCCCGTCGATCTCCCGCGCCCGCAGGGCAGGGAAGCAGGCCGCCGAGGCCATGAGGTAATCCTTTACCCGGCCCTGCGGGATCTCGTCCAGCGTCAGCTCCCGGGCTTTCAGGCCCCGCTGCTCCACCGTGACAAGGCCAAAGCGGATGTTGGCGCGGCGCAGCGCGTCCTCGTCCAGCACCCGTTCCACGATCTCTTCCAGCGGCGAGACGTCCATACCGCCGGCCTTCACCACGCTGCGCAGAAAACTGTGCAGGGCCGACAGGTCGGCGTTTTCTTCGGGCAGCTCCATCACATCCTTGCTGCGGATGGTCAGCCACATATCCCGCGCCACCTCGTACAGGTCCAGCACGAACATGGCACCGTTCAGGCTGCCCACACTGGTGCCGGTGATGATCTGCGGGTGCCAGTCCAGCTCCATCAGAGCCTTCCACACGCCCACCTGATAGCTGCCGCGTGCTCCGCCGCCGGCCAGCACCAGCGCTTTGCACGGAGTGGTTTGGTTTTCCATACTGCCTGCCTCCCTGTCTGTCTTTGCTGAAATTATACCATATTTTCCGGAAAATTTCTCCCCGTTTTTTGGTTCCTCACGGCTTTTATACGGCTAAGATCCGTGGTATACTGGGCAGGAATCATCTTGAAGGAGGAACTTTGCCCCATGCGCTGCAAGCAATGGATCTTTGATATGGACGGCACCCTCACTGACAGCATGACCGTGGTGTGGCGGGGTGCCCCGCTGGCGCTGCTGCAGCGCTATGGCCGCACGCCAAAAGCAGACCTGAACGACGTGCTGCTGACCATGGGCATGGCCGACGGTGCCCGCTACCTCATCCGAGAATACGACCTGCCCCTGACCGAGGCGGAATATTACGACGTGATGCGGGACGTGATCGCCCAGCTGTACGAAACGGTGGACCTGAAGCCCGGTGTGCGCACCCTGCTGGCAAAGCTGCAGGCCGAGGGGGCCCGGCTGTGCCTGTGCTCCAACACCTGGTCCGACCAGTGCCGCACCGTGCTCACCCGGCTGGGCATCGCGGACTATTTTTCCTTCATCGTGGAGGCGCAGGGCGTGCTGCACAAGAGCCGCCCGGAGGTGTTCTTCGAGTGCATGCACCGGCTGGGCGGGGCCGACCCCGCCGCCTGCGCCGTGTGCGAGGACGCCATTTACGCCGCTTCCACTGCCCACAAGGCCGGGTTCACCGTGTTGGGCGTGCAGGACGCCGCCAGTGCCGACGATGCCCCTGCCATGGCGCAGGTGTGCGACCAGTTCCTGCCGGACTGGACCGCACTGGACTGGTCGAAGGTCTGAGAAATTTTTCCGCAAAAAACACGCCGGTGTTCCCGCTGTGGGAGCACCGGCGTGCTGTTATTTCAGGCTGTATTTCTGCTGCTGCACCCATTGCTGGAAGGCGTCCCGCACGGCACCCTCCCGCCCGCGGGGGATGGAGATGCGGGCCCCGCTGCGCATGCGCAGTTCCCCGGCAGAAAGCAGGTCCGCCTCGGCCAGATTGACCACATAGGAGCGGTGGGGCTGCAAAAAGCGCCCATCCGCCAGCAGAGGCTGTGCCACCGCAGAAAACGGCACCCGCAGCGACAGGGTGGGCACGTCCTCCCCGCTGGTGAGGTGGAAGTGCACGATGTGGTGGGTGCACTCCAGATATTCGATGCCCGCATAGGGCAGCGCCCGCAGGCCCTCGGCGGTGTTCACCGTGACAGACGGGCCGTATTCCGGCTCGGCGGCGCGGGCCAGCAGGGCCGAAAGCTCCCGCTGGCGCACCGGCAGCAGCAAATATTGCAGCGCATCCACCTTGTAGGCGCTGTAAGCGTGGGCCGTGGTGCGGGCCACAAAGGCCAGCGGGGCCCGGCGGCCCCGGCGGCGCAGCTCCCCGGCAGCCGCCAGCCCCACCGGCGCAGCCGAGCCGGAAAGCTCCAGCAGGTACAGGTCGTACCGCACGCCCTCCCCGTCCTTCCGCAGCAGGGCGTCGGTGTCCGGCAGGTGTTCCACGATGCAGGCGTCCGCTCGCCGGGCAAAAAATTCCATGCACTGGCGTTCCAGCCCGCTGCGCAGGCCCGCGTCCGGGCTGCACACCGCAATGTGAAAGATCACAGGATCCCTCCTCTTCAAACCCGCCCTTGCATTTTGCGCGGTGCGGGGGTATAGTAATCAAAAAACAACAAAGGAGACGCCGCCATGTCAAAGCCCCTTGTCAGCATCATTCTGCCCGTGTACAACGCCCAGAACCACATCGCCCGCTGTCTGGAGAGCATCTGCGCCCAGAGCTGGCAGAACATCGAGGTCATCGTGCTGAACGATGGCTCCAAGGATCAGAGCCTGCCCGTGTGCGAAGCGTTCCGCGCAAAGGACGAGCGCATCGTGCTGGTGGACAAGGCCAACTCCGGCGTGTCCGACACCCGCAACCTGGGCCTGAAGCTGGCCAGCGGCAAGTATGTGCAGTTCGTGGACAGCGACGACTATATCGACCCGGACTTCACCGAGCATCTGGTCACCGTTGCCGAACAGAACAACGCCGACCTGGTCATCGCACCTTACAAGATGGTGATCCCCGCCGGGGCCACCAAGCCCGAACAGGTGCTGGACAAGCTCCAGGACGAGCTGGGGGTCATGACCGTGGCCCGGCCCCCGGAGGTACGGGAGTACGGCTTTCTGCCTGCCGGGGTCTACACCCAGGACGAGTTTGCCCGGCATCTGATGGACAAGCCTGCCTCTTATTTTTACGGGGTGCTGTGGAACAAGCTGTACCGCCGGGACCTGCTGGTGGACCACCAGATCCAGTTTACCAGTGAGGTGCGGTGGGCCGAGGACCTGGTGTTCAATATGCAGTACCTGGAGTACGCCAACGTGCTGGTGTCCATCCCGGAGGCAGGGTACTACTATGTCCAGAACCCCCAGAGTATCTGCCACACCCAGATCAACCCCGCCACCATCGTGCAGAACAAGATCCAGGTGTTCCGCTACTACAAGGACCTGTACACCCGGCTTGGCATCTACGAGGAGGTGCGGCCCCAGCTGTACAAGTTCCTGGTGGATATTGCAGAGAGCACTTACCCTTCCGGCCCCTTCAAGGAGGTCATCGACGAGGCCAAGGCATACTGGAAGGATGCCCGCGAGGACGTGCAGACCCGCACCGCCGAAGCGCGCGAGCGCTGGAACGGCATGCGGGAGGAGCTGCGGGAAACGGCGCAGGAACGCAGTGCCGAGCGGAAGGCCCGGCACGACAGCGACCCCAAAGAATAAGCAAAAACAACAAACGGGAAGCCGCAGGAGCTTGCACGCTCCGGCACGGCTTCCCGCTTTTTTATGCGATGTTCAGCGGCCGGGTGCTCAGCAGCCGATGGCGGCGCACTTCTTGGCCAGCCACTCGCGCTCCTCGTCGTTCAGGCGGGGTGCCAGCTTCTCGAACACCTGACGGTGGTAGTTGTTCAGCCAGTCCAGCTCGTCCTTGGTCAGCACACCGGGCACGATGGGAGAAGTGGCGATGGGCACGAACATGATCGGCTCAAAGCCCAGGAAGGTGCCGTACTGGTTGTCGGCCTTGTGCACGCACACCAGCTCGTTCTCGATGCGGATGCCCACCAGATCGGTCTCGTACACGCCGGGCTCGTCGGTCACGATCATACCCGGGCGCATCAGGGTGGTGTTGCGGCCGTTCAGGGCGTGGGGGCCTTCGTGGACGTTGCCCACAAAGCTGACGCTGTGGCCGGTGCCGCAGCGGTAGTTGATCAGGTGCTGCCACAGCGGTTCACGGGCGATGGTGTCGATCATATGGCAGTCGCAGTAGTCCAGCCAGACCGCCTTGGCGATGTCGATGTGGCACTGCAGGGTCCAGGTGTAGAACTTGCGCTCGTCCTCGGTCAGCTCACCCAGCGGGTAGGTGCGGGTGATGTCGGTGGTGCCGTCCATGTAAGTGGCACCGCTGTCCACCAGCAAAAAGCCCTTGCGCTGGAGCTTTGCGTGGTCCTCCGGGGTGGCGTGGTAGTGCATCATGGCTGCGTTGCCGCCGTAGGCCGCAATGGTGCCAAAGCTTTCCACGATGAACTTATCCGTGGTGCTGCGGTACTTGTGCAGGATCTCGTCCACGGTCAGCTCGGTCAGCTCTTCGCCGGCTTCCAGACGCTTTTCCAGCTCGATCTGGAACCGCACCATGGCCACAGCGTCGCGCAGGTGGGCTTCCTTGTCGTGGGTCAGCTCCACTTCGTTCTTCACGCCCTTCATGGGCAGCAGCGGGTCGGCCAGGTCCTTCACGGTGAGGGCGGCGTTGTTCTCCAGCACCTGATACACGGCATAGTTCACGGTGGCGCTTTCTGCCAGCACGGTCTGGGGCTCGGTCTCAGCGGCCATGAAGTCCAGCACACTGTCGTACTCGGCCAGGGTCACACCGTTGGCTTCCAGTTCCGCCCTTGCCTCCGGGGTCACGCGGGCGGTGTGGATGAACAGCACGGCGCGGTCCGGGGTGACATAGCAGTAGGCCATGGCGTAGGGGGTGCACTCGATGTCCATGGCGCGCAGGTTCAGCAGCCAGGCAAGGTTGTCCAGCTTGCCCACCAGCTGGGCGGTGCAGCCCAACTCGGCCAGCTTTGCACGCAGCTGGCCCAGCTTTTCGGCGGGGGAGAAGCCTGCGTATTCCTTGGGCAGGATCCAGGCCGGGGTAGCGGGCAGAGCCGGGCGGCCCTCGGTCCACAGCTCATCTTCCAGGAACAGGGTCTTGATGGCGGCGTTCTTGGTTTCCAGCGCCTTCTTCACGCTGTTCACCAGCGCGCAGCTGGCGGTCAGACCGCACAGGCCCAGCTTGCCGCCCTCAGGCACCACCTTGGCGCAGTATTCCTCCACGGTGGGCACGCCCGGCTCACCCATCTTCATCAGCTGGATCTCGGTGCCTGCGATCTCCTTCTCGGCCTGCACGAAGTAGCGGCCGTCGGCCCAGACCGCACTCTCGGTCATGGTGACCACGAAGTTGGAGTTCTCGCCGTGGAAGCCGGAGAAGTAGGTCAGGGAGGTGTAGTGGTCGGGCAGGTACTCGCTGGAGTGGGGGTCGCCCACCGGGATCAGGTACACGTCCACACCGTTTGCCTGCATGGCGGCACGCAGGGCGGCCAGCCGTTCGGGAACTGTATTCATGCTCATAGAAAAGCCTTCTTTCTCCTATTTGCCGGAAGAACGTCCGGCGGCGGTGGTTTGCTACTGCATATTGTAGCATTCCGGCGCAAAGAATGCAATGCGGGAGTGTCGGCTGTTCCGGACGCAAACACGCAGCGGCCCGCAAAGACCGCTGCGCGTTTTTTCTTCACACGGTTGCCGTGCTGTCAACAGCCGCCGCAGTGTCGCCTGCATCCTGCGGGGGCTGACCGCCTGCCGGTCGTTGACCGTCCGTTGGCGGGGTCTTGCCGTCCGGGGGCGTCCGTCCCTCTGCCGGAGCCTGCCCGCCGGGGCCGCCGGTTCCCCTTATTTGTCGTCCAAAACGCGAAAACGCAACCAAATTGCAAAAAATGTTACAATTTTTTCTTGAAAAAGGCCGTTTTCCCATTGACAGGCTTGCTATAATAGAGATGTAAGATTTTACGGGCCAGCGCTCTGCGGCTCTGTCTGCTAACAAAGAAAGAGGCATTCAAACTATGACCAAAATTGATATTTTTTCCGGCTTCCTGGGTGCCGGCAAGACCACTCTGATCAAAAAACTCATCAAGGAGGCCTTTGCCGGCCAGCAGGTCGTTCTGATCGAGAACGAGTTCGGTGAGATCGGCATCGACGGCGGCT
>UMIB01013393.1_pt1 | contig 11776 bp, 10 predicted proteins | sample 1965641 | NCBI WGS metagenome assembly UMIB01 (sample SAMEA4836110, study PRJEB28245) | human gut metagenome | biome: gut microbiome; material: fecal sample | place: Denmark | collected 2008
AGAAGAAGGTTTCAAGACCATTGAGAATCGCGTAAATGCGTCGATTGATACAGAGAATACTGTAATTGCTACTGGGGGAAGTGTGGTATATTGCAGTGAAGCCATGGAACACTTGAAATCAATTGGGAAGGTAGTTTACCTCAGCCTTTCTCTGGAGTCTCTTGAGAAACGGCTTGGAAATCTTAAGAAGCGGGGAGTTCTTCTGAAAGAAGGACAGACCTTGAAGAGTTTATATGAGGAGCGAGTTCCCTTATACGAGAAATATGCAGACATTGTGGTAGATGAAGAAGGGAAAGATTTGGAAGCAAGTCTGCAGGCACTTTTGGAAACACTACAGACAGGGGTTATTAAGTAACTGTAGATCGTTACTATTCGCGGAATGTGTTACGATGAACGAAGTGAAAAGTAACTGTGAATCAGAGGAGGGCTGTCAGGTTATTGGAGAGAAATTGACAATAGCCTTTTTGGCTCGCGGAGTAAGAATAATAGAGGTGTATTATGGAACAGTATGTGATTAAAGGTGGAAATCCGCTTGTTGGTGAAGTAGAGATAGCAGGTGCAAAGAATGCAGCGCTGGCTATTTTATCAGCAGCCATTATGACGGATGAGACAATTCTCATCGAGAATCTGCCTGACGTCAGAGACATTAACGTTTTACTGGAGGCAATAGCTGGCATCGGAGCACAGGTTGACAGAATCAATAAATCAACTGTTAAGATCAATGGTTCTACCATTGGTGATGTAAGTGTAGATTATGAGTATATTAAGAAGATCCGTGCATCTTACTATCTTCTTGGTGCATTACTTGGCAAATATAAAAGAGCAGAAGTTCCTCTTCCAGGTGGCTGCAATATCGGAAGCCGTCCGATTGACCAGCATCTGAAAGGTTTCAGAGCCCTTGGTGCGAAAGTTGATATTCTTCATGGAGCCATTGTTGCCGAGGCATCTAATCTTCATGGAAGCCATATTTTCCTGGATGTAGTTTCTGTAGGAGCAACCATCAATATTATGATGGCAGCATCTCTTGCACCAGGACGTACGATTATTGAGAATGCTGCCAGAGAGCCACATGTAGTAGATGTTGCCAACTTTCTGAACAGCATGGGAGCCAATATCAAAGGTGCTGGTACAGATGTGATCCGTATCAAGGGTGTTGAGAAGCTTCACCGCACAGAGTATTCCATCATTCCGGACCAGATCGAGGCAGGAACCTTTATGTTCGCTGCAGCAGCTACCGGTGGGGATGTCACAGTTAAGAATGTAATTCCAAAGCATCTCGAAGCTACTACAGCTAAGCTTGAGGAAATCGGATGTGAAGTTCAGGAGTTTGATGATGCCGTACGTGTACGTGCAGTGGGCAGACTTCATCGCACTCATGTGAAGACCCTTCCATATCCGGGATATCCGACTGATATGCAGCCGCAGATTGCGGTTACCCTTGCACTTGCAGAGGGAACCAGCATCGTAACTGAGAGTATTTTTGAGAATCGCTTCAAATATGCCGATGAGCTTTCCAGAATGGGAGCCTGTATTAAGGTTGAAGGCAATTCCGCAATTATTGATGGCGTGAATAAGCTTACTGGTGCAAGAGTAAGTGCACCGGATCTTCGTGCTGGGGCAGCTCTTGTTATTGCAGGACTGGCAGCAGAGGGAATCACCATTGTGGATGATATTGTTTACATCCAGCGTGGCTATGAGAACTTCGAAGAGAAGCTTCGCAGCCTTGGCGCAGAGATCGAGAGAGTTTCCAGTGAGAAGGATATTCAGAAATTCCGCCTGCGTGTAGGGTGAATTGTTAATTTCAGATTGCAGCCTGACAGCCTTGATCTGTTGAGTATCAGATTTAATCTGGTGAAAAATAGTCATAAGACGTTAAATGTCTATTGACAATTATAAGCAATCAGTATATTGTATTGCTTGCAACAGGAAAACTGAAGAATAGCCTTTTATTCAGAGTGGTGGAGATACATAGGATCTATGAAGCCACGGCAACCCCTCGAAAGAGAGGAAGGTGCCAACCTGAGCGAGTGATCGAACAATAAGAGGATTGTTTATATAAAAAGTCATTTATAAGACAGTCCGCTTGTCCGGGCTGTTCTTTTTTTCGCGGAAAACATACAATGCAGCGATAGATATTAGCTGTTTTGGAAATTTTCGCTCCATCGAAGAAAGGGAAAAACAAAAGAATGGAAAACAAAGAAAAAATCTTATTTACTTCCGAATCTGTAACTGAAGGTCATCCGGATAAAATCTGTGATGCCATTTCTGATGCCATCCTGGATGCTCTGATCGCACAGGATCCGATGAGCCGTGTAGCCTGCGAGACTGCAACTACAACAGGTCTTGTTCTGGTTATGGGTGAGATCACTTCCAAGGCAAATATCGATATCCAGTCAATCGTAAGAGAGACAATCCGCGAGATTGGTTATACTCGTGGAAAATTCGGATTCGATGCTGATACATGTGCAGTAATCACAGCACTTGATAAACAGTCTGCTGATATTGCAATGGGTGTTGATAAAGCACTTGAGCAGAAAGAGAATCAGATGGATGAGGACGAGCTTGACTCTATTGGAGCTGGCGACCAGGGAATCCAGTTTGGTTATGCTTCCAACGAGACAGAAGAATACATGCCATACGCAATCAACATGGCACACAAACTTTCCCGTCAGCTGACAAAAGTCCGTAAAGACGGCACTCTGAAATATTTAAGACCAGATGGAAAAACTCAGGTAACAGTTGAGTATGATAAGAATGGAAAACCAAGCCGTATTGATGCAGTAGTTTGCTCCACTCAGCATGACCCGGATGTTACACAGGAGCAGATCCATGCGGACATCAAGAAATATGTATTTGATGAGATCATCCCGGCAGACATGGTAGATGAGGATACGAAATACTTTATCAACCCGACCGGACGTTTCGTTATCGGTGGACCAAACGGCGACAGCGGTCTTACAGGACGTAAGATCATTGTTGATACTTATGGCGGAACAGGACGTCACGGCGGCGGTGCCTTCTCCGGAAAAGACTGCACAAAGGTTGACCGTTCTGCAGCTTATGCAGCACGTTATGTTGCAAAGAACATTGTTGCAGCAGGTCTTGCTGACAAGTGCGAGATCCAGCTTTCCTATGCAATTGGTGTTGCACATCCGACTTCTATTCATGTAGAAACATTTGGCACAGGTAAAGTATCTGATGCGAAACTGGTAGAGATCATCCGTGAGAACTTTGACCTTCGCCCGGCTGGAATCATCAAAATGCTTGATCTCCGCCGCCCAATCTACAAACAGACTTCTGCATACGGACACTTTGGCCGTACAGATGTAGATCTTCCGTGGGAGCATCTGGACAAGGTTGATGATCTGAAGAAATATCTTGCGTAAAATTTGGGTAAAAGAAAATGGCTTGTATTGAAGCCTGCTTGAAAATTCCATATTAAAGTTAGAGCCTGGAAGAGACTGGTATATAGCAGAAGAAGTCTTTTCCAGGTTTTTTATGTTGAAAAACTGAATATTATAGAGCTATTTTTTATAGAAAATTAAGAGATGAAATCAGAGCTTTATGCTATAATCTATATAAATCCGGTGAAGCAGCTTCATACGACAGGGAAGCTGTTGAAAATTTCCGTAAAAAGAAGAAAAAGGATAGAACTGTTATGAAGCTAAAAACAAGAATCATTCTGGGATTCACCATGATCATTCTTATGCCTCTGCTTCTGTTTGCCGCCACTTTGTATGGATTCAGCCAGTCACAGGCGCAGAAAACACAGGCAGTGACTGAGAGCGATGGAACAGTATATGATATTTCCATAACAGACTCAGCCGACAGTCAGGGCAGGGTACATGTAATGGCCAAGGATTTGTTTATCAGTGCGTTTGTAATCCTGATCTCCGTTGCTTTGGTAGTTGGTCTTTGGGTATATCGCAGCATTGCCGTTCCATTGGTTAAATTAAAAAAAGCGACGCAGAATATAAAAGAGGGCAACCTGGATTTCGTTCTGGATGTAGAAGGAAAAGACGAATTTTCTGAGCTCTGTCAGGATTTCGAGGAAATGCGCCGCCGTCTGAAAGAATCTACAGAAGAAAAAAGCCTTATAGAAAAAGAGAACAGAGAGCTGATCAGCAACATTTCCCATGATCTGAAAACTCCGATCACAGCAGTGAAAGGATATGTAGAGGGAATCATGGATGGAGTGGCAGATACCCCTGAGAAAATGGATCGCTATGTCCGCACCATCTACAACAAGACAAATGAGATGGATCATCTGATCAACGAGCTGACTTTTTATTCCAAAATCGATACCAACCGCATTCCTTATACTTTCAACAAACTAAATGTGGAAGATTATTTTGAAGATTGTTCAGAGGAAGTTGGTCTGGAACTTGAGACCAGGGGAATTGAGCTGGTTTATGCCAACTATGTGGAAAAAGATGTTATGGTAATTGCCGATGGGGAGCAGATCCGCCGTGTTATCCATAACATTATCAGCAACGCTATCAAATATATGGACAAGCCTAAAGGAATCATTCAAATCCGAATCAAGGATGTGGGTGATTTTATCCAGATTGAGATTGAGGACAATGGAAAAGGTATTGGTCCGAAGGATCTGCCTTATATTTTCGACCGTTTTTACCGTACAGATGTTTCACGAAATTCTTCCAAAGGCGGAAGCGGAATCGGTCTTTCCATTGTAAAGAAAATTCTGGAGGACCATGGGGGAAAGGTATGGGCCACAAGCCGTCTTGGAATCGGCACGATCATGTATTTTGTACTTAGAAAATACCAGGAGGTACCAATGAAATGAGCAGAATTCTGATCATTGAAGATGAAGAAGCAATTGCAGAGCTTGAGAAAGACTATCTGGAGCTCTCAGGATTTGAAGTTATAATCTGCAACAGAGGCGATCTGGGGCTTAATATGGCACTGAAAGAAGATTTTGACCTGATTATTCTGGATCTGATGCTGCCGGAGATAGACGGGTTTGAAATCTGCCGCCAGGTAAGAGAAGCTAAGAATACTCCGATCATTATGGTTTCCGCGAAGAAAGATGATATTGACAAGATCCGCGGTCTTGGACTTGGGGCTGACGATTACATGACCAAGCCATTTAGCCCAAGCGAGCTTGTTGCCAGAGTAAAGGCACATATGGATCGCTATAACCGTCTGATCGGCTCCACCACGCAAAAGAACGATATTATTGAGATTCGTGGAATCAAGATCGACAAGACTGCCCGCCGCGTCTGGGTAAATGGCGAGGAGAAAACTTTTACCACCAAGGAATTTGATCTGCTCACATTCCTGGCCCAGAATCCAAACAGAGTTTTTACAAAGGAAGAGCTTTTCAGGGAAATCTGGGATATGGAATCGGTAGGTGATATTGCCACAGTTACGGTTCATATCAAGAAAATCCGTGAGAAAATTGAGTATAATAATGCCAAGCCGCAGTATATCGAGACCATCTGGGGCGTGGGATACAGATTTAAAGTGTGATAATTTCTGAGAAAATTGAGAGGTAAGATGAGAAGACTATATAAAGAATTGGAGAACTACGGCAAATCCGACTTTTATCCTTTCCATATGCCTGGTCACAAGCGGAATAAGGCGTGCATAGAGGGAGATTTTCCCATTGAACGTGATATTACGGAAATAGACGGATTCGACGATCTGCATCATTCTGAGGGAATTTTACTTGAAGCGCAGAATGCCTTATCCAGAATGTACGGCACCAGGAAAAGTTTTTTTAGTGTCAACGGAAGTACGGCAGGAATTCTTACTGCCATTTCCGCATCTGTGAAAAAGGGTGGACAGATTCTGGTGGCCAGAAACTGTCATAAGGCTGTTTACCACGCAATTTATCTCCGGGAACTGGTTCCCACATATATTTATCCACAATCTGACAACGATTTGGGGATAAATGGTTCAATTTCCGTATCCCGTGTGGAAAGATATCTTGAGGAAAATCCGAAAATTGAAGCAGTCCTTATTACATCGCCTACTTATGATGGTGTGGTTTCAGATGTGCGCAAGATTGCGGAAACTGCCCACAAACATGGAATTCCGCTGATCGTGGATGAAGCCCACGGCGCTCATTTCAGATTCTCTGACTATTTTCCTGTTTCAGCAGCAGATCTGGGAGCAGATGTGGTGATCCAGAGCTTTCACAAAACATTGCCGGCCATGACCCAGACTGCAGTGCTTCATCTGTGCAGTGAACGTGTAAGTGAGAAGCTGATCCGCAGATTTCTTGGAATTTATGAGACCAGCAGTCCGTCTTATATACTTATGTCCAGTCTGGATGCCTGTGTAGCGAAGCTGGAAAAAGACAGCGGACGATTATTTGATGAATTTACGGAAAATCTGGAAGCCGCCCGCAGACAGCTTGGTCAGCGCAGGTATATACGTCTGTTACAGACACCGGAAGAGACTGGGGAAGAAAAGGACGAACAGGGCACAACAGAAATATTTGATTATGACCGCTCTAAGCTGATTCTGTCCACATTGCACAGCAGTTTAAATGGTCCGGAACTTGCGGGAATCCTTCGAAGAAAATATCATTTGGAAGTTGAGATGACTACAGAGAATTATGTGCTTGCGCTGGCAGCAGTTGGAGACACCAGGGAAGGATTCCGGAGACTTTGCAAAGCTATAGAAGAAATCGACAGACAGGAAGCTGAACTGGCAGAGAAGAGCAGGAATATAACAGAGAAAATAGCTGTTGGAAATTCAGATTATGTACCGGAAGTGGAAAGGCAGAAGTGTGTTAAATGTAATTCTGAAGATTGTGAAAGATGTGAAAAAAAGGATACCCGCAGCGATGGCTTGCGAAATGAAAAATATGCCTGCAAGTGTGGTCCTATGAAGCAGCTTATGTCCATTTCCAGGGCAATGGATGCCCCATCCCAGCTTTGTCTTCTGGAAGAAAGTGCAGGGAAAATTGCCGCAGAATTTGTATATCTTTATCCGCCGGGGATTCCCATTATTGTTCCAGGTGAACAGATTACTGGACTTTTTACAAGGAATGTGAGAAGATATATGGAACAGGGACTGAATCTTCACGGTCTTTGCGGAGAAAATAACGAAACAATAAGCGTAGTAAAGGAGCAGGCAGAGGTGTAACCCCTGCCTGATACATTATGGGAAAAATATTTTACATTATGGGAAAAAGCGCATCTGGTAAGGATCATATATATGCCAGGCTGGCAGCACATGAGGGATTGGGACTTAAGAAGCTGGTTCTTTATACTACCCGCCCAATCCGTGCAGAGGAAGAGAATGGTAAACAGTACTATTTCGTGGATGATAAAAAGCTGGAAGAATTTCGAAGCAGCGGAAATCTGATCGAGGCCAGAGCTTATCATACAGTACATGGAATCTGGAACTATTTTACAGCAGATGACGGTCAGGTGGATTTGGAAAATGCTGACTATCTGGGAATCGGTACACTTGAATCTTATGTGAAAATGAGAGAATACTATGGAAAAGAGAATGTTTGTCCTGTTTATATCGAAGTGGAGGACGGAGAGCGTCTTGCAAGAGCATTGAAAAGAGAGCGTGGTCAGGAGATACCCCGCTATGAGGAAATGTGCAGAAGATTTCTTGCAGATCAGGAGGATTTTTCCGAAGAAAAAATTGCTGCTGTCGGGATTACGAGAAAATTCCAGAATGTTGATCTGGAGGAATGTGTAGAAGAAATTGCTGAATATATTAGACAGGCATAATGTGCATCGCGAAGCGCGTTACTGGTCACGGAGTGAACAGTAACACATTTTTTGTTGATAAGTGAATAAATTCACAAAAAACTATAGCATGATTTTGTCGTACATGATAGAATTAAAGGGTAAATACATTTAGAGTGTATTTGTACAAAATAAGCTATGCAGGGGTGCTGACCGCAGCCTTTGACAATAGCGAAAATGATAGGGTGAGGTGATTCCGATGTTAGGGTTTAACGACATTATAGGACATGAAGAGATAATCAGACATTTGAAGAATGCCATACAGACAGAGAAAGTGTCCCATTCGTATATTTTTACAGGTGACCCTGGTTCTGGAAAGAAATTGCTGGCAGGAACCTATGCGATGACATTGCAGTGTGAAGAGGGCGGTACGGAGCCTTGCGGACATTGTGATTCCTGCAAGAAGGCAATCGGTAAGAATCACCCGGATATCATTATGGTGACCCATGAGAAGCCAAATGTGATTACAATTGACGAAATCAGGGAACAGATTATCAATGATGTGGATATTAAGCCATACTGCAGCCCATACAAGATTTATATTGTGGCAAATGCAGAGCTGATGAATCCCCAGGCACAGAATGCTCTTCTGAAGACCATTGAAGAGCCGCCGGAATATGCAGTTATCATGCTTCTCACAAGCAATATTGATGCTCTGCTGCCGACCATTCGTTCCAGATGTGTACGTCTGGATCTGAAGGTTGTAGATGACGGTTTGGTAAAGAAGTACCTGATGGAGCATCTCCATATACCGGATTATCAGGCTGAGATCGATGCTTCCTATGCTCATGGCAGTATTGGCAGAGCGAAACAGGTAGCTACTTCCCAGGAGTTTGCAGATATGACCCAGAATGCACTCCGCATCCTGAAGAATGCAGACGGAATGGAAGTATATGAGCTTACAGAAGCAATCAAGGAGCTTTCCAATGACAAGCAGAACATCAGTGACTATCTGGATCTTTTCCAGTTCTGGTTCCGTGATGTACTGATGTTTAAGGCTACACGGGAAGTTGATAATCTTGTATTTAAGCAGGAAATAAATTATATAAGGGAACAGGCAAGCCAGCGTTCCTATGAGAACCTGGAGAAGATTCTGGATGCACTGGAGAAAACAAAAGTACGTCTTCGTGCCAATGTAAATACAGAACTTGCTCTTGAGCTTCTGTTCCTTACAATCAGGGAGAAATAGAATGGCAAAAGTAGTAGGCGTAAGATTTCGGAATGTAGGTAAGATCTATTACTTCAATCCGAAGAACTATAAAGTGAAACCGGGCGATCATGTAATTGTGGAGACTGCCCGCGGTGTTGAGTATGGAAAGGTGGTGCTTGCACCTAAGGATGTGGTGGATGACCAGGTGGTACATCCTTTGAAGGAAGTGCTTCGTGTGGCTACCAAAGACGATGATGAAAGAGAGAAGTATAACAGGAAGCGTGAGAGGGACGCTTTCAAGATCTGCCAGAAGAAGATTCGCGAGCATGGACTTGAGATGAAGCTGATTGACGCAGAGTATACTTTTGATAACAATAAAGTGTTGTTTTACTTTACAGCAGACGGCAGAATTGATTTTCGCCAGCTGGTAAAGGATCTTGCATCTATTTTTAAGACAAGAATTGAACTTCGCCAGATTGGTGTAAGAGATGAAACAAAAATTCTTGGAGGAATCGGTATCTGCGGCAGATGTCTCTGCTGTCATACTTATCTTTCCGAGTTTGCACCTGTATCCATCCGAATGGCCAAGGAACAGAATCTCTCTCTGAACCAGACGAAGATTTCAGGTGTATGCGGAAGACTGATGTGCTGTCTGAAGAATGAGCAGGAGACCTATGAGGAGCTGAATCGCAGACTTCCGGGAATCGGAGATACGGTAACTACTCCAGACGGAATCCAGGGCAATGTACAGAGTGTAAATGTACTCCGCCAGCTTGTAAAGGTAGTAGTAGAAATTGGTGATGAGAAAGAAATTCAGGAATTCCCTGTAGGCGAACTGAAATTCCGTTCCAGAAAAAAGAAAGTAAAAGTCTCTGAACAGGAATTAAAGGAACTGAAGGATCTTGAAGATAAAAAGGGAGATTCCAAATTAGATGATTAATGATCTTGTGAAGGAGAATGAGCGGGTGGATGATCTGCAGAATGGCTATTATATCATTCAGGATCCCCGGAAATTCTGCTTCGGTATGGACGCTGTTCTTTTATCTGGGTTTGCCAGAGTGAAGAAGGGAGAGAAGGTTCTCGATATGGGAACGGGAACTGGTATTATTCCGGTACTCCTTGCTTCCAAGACTGTGGGAGAGCATTTCACAGGTCTGGAAATCCAGGAAGAGTGTGCCGAAATGGCAGCAAGAAGTGTGAAATACAATAACCTGGAGGACAGGGTCAGTATCAGACAAGGTGATATTAAGGAGGCTGTCAGTATTTTCGGGGCAGCTTCTTTTCATGTTGTCACCTGCAATCCGCCCTATATGATCGGGCAGCATGGACTGACCAATCCGCATATGCCAAAGGCAATCGCCCGACATGAGATCCTTTGTACTCTTGAGGATGTGGTAAGCCAGGCTTCGAAGCTTCTTGGAGACAGAGGACGTTTTTACATGGTACACAGACCGTTCAGACTGACAGAAATTATGCAGGTTTTGACGAAATATAAGCTGGAGCCTAAGCGTATGCAGCTTGTTTATCCATACATTGACAGGGAGCCTAATATGGTGCTCATAGAAGCCCTGAAAGGCGGCAATTCCCGGATTACTGTGGAAAGACCGCTGATCGTGTATGAGAAGCCGGGAGCCTATACAAAGGACATTCTGGAAATGTACGATATGATTTAAAAAGATCGCAAATAAAAAATGAAAAACAGATGATTGCAGAAGGGAGAAAAATATGAGTGGTAAATTATATCTATGTGCCACGCCAATCGGAAATCTGGAGGATATTACGCTTCGCGTGCTCCGTGTTCTGAAGGAAGTGGATCTGATCGCTGCGGAAGACACCCGCAACAGTATCAAGCTTCTCAATCATTTTGACATAAAAACTCCAATGACCAGTTACCATGAGTACAACAAAGTGGAGAAAGCCTACACCCTCATTGAGAAAATGCAGGAGGGTCTGAATGTGGCTCTGATCACAGATGCGGGAACACCTGGAATTTCTGACCCAGGGGAAGTATTGGCTGCTATGTGTTACGATGCCGGAATTGAAGTAACTTCGCTTCCAGGCCCGGCAGCATGCATCACGGCTCTTACCCTGTCCGGACTTTCCACCCGCAGATTTGCATTCGAGGCCTTTTTACCTCCGGATAAAAAAGAGAGGAAAGCCATTCTGGAAGAGTTGAAAAACGAAACCCGCACCATCATCCTTTATGAGGCACCCCATCACTTGGTTGGTACCCTGCAGGAATTGTACCAGGCTCTTGGAAACCGCAGAATGACTCTTTGCCGTGAGCTTACCAAGAAGTATGAAACGGCATCTCGGACAACAATCGAAGATCTGATTGCTTTTTACAAAGATCAGAAGCCCCTTGGAGAGTGTGTCCTGGTGATCGAGGGCAGAAGCCGAAAGGAAATGGAACAGGAGTCACAGGAATCCTGGAGAGACATCTCCATTGAGGAACATATGGCGATTTATGAGAATCAGGGGATCGCACGCAAAGAGGCAATGAAGATGGTTGCAAAGGATCGAGGTGTGACAAAAAGAGATATTTACCAGGCGCTTTTGCTGCAAAAATAGAGAAGAAACTGTTCTGGCAGGTGTTATTCCTGACAAGCAGACATATAGGGGGAGATAAGGCGTATTTTTGACGGATATCCGTTGAAAATACGCCGTTTTTTTTACATCTTGAAATGGCTTTTAACTGGCAAAAACGGGGATTTTGTGCTATAATAAATCTGTATTTTTATGCGCAAAAACAGGAATGAGATCTGGCAGCAGAAATGAGCCGTAAATTCCTGTAACTTTTTAATAGATCATAACAGGAGGAATATCATGGGCGAAACAAATACAGAATACGGAGCGGACCAAATCCAGATTCTGGAGGGTCTGGAAG
>UMIB01012208.1_pt1 | contig 11737 bp, 8 predicted proteins | sample 1965641 | NCBI WGS metagenome assembly UMIB01 (sample SAMEA4836110, study PRJEB28245) | human gut metagenome | biome: gut microbiome; material: fecal sample | place: Denmark | collected 2008
TTCATTATCACGCTATCCGTGCCTTGAACGAATGTTTTCCGCAGTCGGCGGCTTGTACCACTATTATGGATCTTACCGTGGAAGCAGAAGCTTTTGGAGCTCGACTTAGTATGTCCCCCAATGAAGTACCCAGTGTTTGCGGACGTTTGCTCACTGGATATGCAGATGTTGAGGCTTTGCAGATTCCTTCGGTCGAATCGGGACGCATGCCTCAGTATTTGCTGGCCGACCGCCTGGCAGCAGAAGGAATAGACAAGCCCGTGCTGGCCGGTTGTATCGGTCCCTATTCTCTGGCAGGTCGTCTATACGATATGACGGAAATTATGATGGCTATCTATACCGAGCCCGATACTGTCCTGCTTTTACTGGAGAAATGAACGGAATTAATTCTCCGTTATTGTCTGGCTATCAAAGAGACCGGAGTGGCCGGTGTTATTATGGCGGAACCGGCTGCCGGACTTCTTTCGAATGAAGATTGTCAACGCTATTCTTCGGTCTATGTGAAACGTATTATCGATGCTGTCCAGGATGATTCGTTTGCAGTTATTCTGCATAATTGCGGTAACACCGGACATTGCACTGCTGCTATGCTGGCTACCGGTGCTAAAGGGTATCATTTCGGAAATAAGGCGGATATGATAACTGCTCTCCGGGAATGCCCTTCGGATGTATGGGTGATGGGTAATCTGGACCCTGTAGGAGTGTTCAGGGTACTGACGCCTGAAGATGTTTTTGCACGGACAGAAGAACTTCTGACCTGTACCGGAGAATACGCTAACTTTATTATATCCACCGGTTGCGATACTCCGCCCGAAGTACCTTTTGACAATATTCAGGCCTTTTATCTGGCTGTAGAGAAGTACAATAAGGGTAGGTGAATGATAATACCAGTATTGGATAATATTGTACTTGTTTTCAAGGGGGAACCCTCGTACTTTTGCATAGTATTCATCGTTAAATAAACGAATTATGATAAAGAGAATAAAGATATTAGCTACAGGTGCACTGCTATTGGCAGGATTGGGTGCCTGTTCACCTTCCGGAAAGAAAACAGGAGCGGATTCGACTGTCGACACTCTGCGAACGACGGAAACAGTGAATTTACTGAATAATCTACGGAAGGTTCCCACACAGGGGATTATGTTTGGTCATCATGACGATCCGCTTTACGGTGTCGGCTGGGAAGGTGACGAAGATCGCAGTGACGTGAAAAGTGTGTGTGGTGATTATCCGGCTGTCATGTCGTTTGATCTGGGCCACATTGAACTGGAAAGAGAGAAAAGTCTGGATAACGTGCCGTTTCGCAAAATACGTCAGGAGACGATTAATCAATATAAAAGGGGAGGAGTGGTTTCTTTTAGCTGGCATCTCGATAACCCCTTGACCGGTAAAGATGCGTGGGATGTGAGTGATACGACGGTTGTAGCTTCCATACTGCCCGGTGGTGTACATCATGCGAAATTTATAAGTTGGCTCGATGCTGTTGCAGCCTTTATGAATACTTTGGAGACGGAAGAAGGTACAAAAATACCGGTTATTTTCCGTCCCTGGCACGAGCATACCGGCAGTTGGTTCTGGTGGGGACAAAATCTTTGCACGGCCGACCAGTATAAGGCTCTTTGGCGGATGACGCATGATCGTATGCATGCCCGGGGAGTAAAGAACCTGCTTTATGCTTATTCACCGGGATCGGAACCCAAAGATTCGACTGCTTATCTGGAGCGTTATCCGGGAGATGATATCATCGACCTGGTGGGCTTTGACACCTATCAGTTCGACCGGACACAATATATGGAGCAATTGGATAAGTCGCTTGCTATCCTGACTGAAGTAGGTAAGGCGCACGATAAGCCTATAGCCATTACCGAAACCGGTTTCGAGGCTATTCCCGATTCTGTCTGGTGGACACAGACTCTCTATCCGGTAATCAGCAAGTATCCTATCAGTTATGTGTTGGTGTGGCGCAATGCACGTGAAAGGGTAAACCACTATTATGCTCCTTATCCCGGACAGGTGTCCGCCGATGACTTTGTGAAGTTCTACCGTGAACCGAAAACTCTGTTTGTGTCGGACGTGAAGAACCTTTATAAATAGAAAATCAAATAAATAACGATAAAAACACTGTCCATTATGAGTCTGTTTAATGATAAAGTTGCTAAATTGCTTGCCGGGCATGAAGCACTGCTGATGCGTAAGAATGAACCGGTAGAAGAGGGAAACGGAGTGATTACGCGTTACCGTTACCCTGTACTGACTGCAGCGCATACTCCTGTCTTCTGGCGATACGACCTGAACGAGGAGACGAATCCTTTTTTGATGGAACGTATCGGTATGAATGCGACGTTGAATGCCGGAGCCATTAAGTGGGATGGGAAGTACCTGATGTTGGTGAGAGTGGAGGGAGCAGACCGCAAATCTTTTTTTGCTGTTGCCGAAAGCCCGAACGGTATTGATAATTTCCGCTTCTGGGAGTATCCGGTGACCTTACCCGAAGATGTGGTTCCTGCAACCAATGTATACGATATGCGTCTCACTGCCCATGAAGATGGGTGGATATATGGCATCTTTTGTGCCGAACGGCACGATGACAATGCTCCCATAGGTGATTTATCGTCAGCTACAGCCACTGCCGGCATTGCCCGTACCAAAGACCTGAAAAATTGGGAACGTCTGCCGGATCTGAAAACAAAGAGTCAGCAACGTAATGTGGTGCTGCATCCTGAGTTTGTGGATGGAAAGTATGCACTTTATACCCGTCCGCAAGACGGATTTATCGATACCGGTAGCGGAGGTGGTATCGGATGGGCATTGATTGACGATATAACCCATGCCGAGGTTGGAGAAGAGAAGATCATCGACAAACGATATTATCATACCATCAAGGAGGTGAAGAACGGTGAAGGGCCGCATCCTATCAAGACTCCTCAGGGATGGCTTCATCTGGCACACGGAGTACGCAATTGTGCTGCCGGGCTCAGGTATGTATTGTATATGTATATGACATCGTTGGATGATCCCACCCGGCTGATAGCTTCTCCGGCGGGGTACTTTATGGCTCCGGTAGGAGAAGAGCGCATTGGGGATGTGTCGAATGTGCTTTTTTCGAATGGTTGGATAGCCGACGATGACGGAAAAGTATTTATCTACTATGCTTCGTCGGACACCCGTATGCATGTAGCTACCTCAACTATCGAACGGTTGGTGGATTACTGCCTGCACACTCCTCAGGACGGCTTTTCTTCCTCAGCTTCGGTAGAGATACTGAAAAACCTGATTGAACGAAATCTGAGATTGATGAAATAAGAAAACCAAGAATAGAATGACTGCCATGATTACACTGAAAGAGAAGATCGGTTACGGACTGGGCGATATGGCTTCGTCCATGTTCTGGAAACTGTTCGGGTCCTATCTGATGATTTTTTATACCGATGTATTCGGCTTGCCTGCTGCCGTGGTAGGAACCATGTTTCTGATTACCCGGGTATGGGATTCGGCTTTCGATCCGATCGTGGGAGTGATTGCCGATCGCACACAGACCCGCTGGGGGAAATTTCGTCCTTATCTGCTGTATCTTGCCGTTCCTTTTGCACTGATTGGTATTTTTACTTTCACCACTCCGGAGTTGAATGATACCGGAAAACTGGTCTATGCCTACATCACCTATTCTTTGATGATGATGGTATATTCGGCTATCAATGTGCCTTATGCTTCACTGCTGGGAGTGATGAGTCCTGACCCGAAAGAACGGAATACCCTGTCCACTTACCGTATGACTTTTGCCTATATCGGCAGTTTTATTGCTTTGCTGCTCTTCATGCCGATGGTCAACCTGTTTGGTGGTGCAGAAGACGAGCAACGGGGATGGATGTTGAGTGTGGTGGTGATTGCTGTGATGTGTGCGGCTCTGTTTTATCTTTGTTTCGCCTTGACACGTGAACGGGTAAAACCGATCAGGGAAGTACAAAACTCCCTGAAAGACGATTTGAAAGATTTGCTTCACAACCGTCCGTGGTGGATTCTGCTCGGAGCCGGAGTGGCAGCTTTGGTATTCAATTCTATTCGTGACGGAGCTACGGTTTATTACTTCAAGTACTTTGTTGTGGAAGAGGATTACTCCACGGTTTCCTTCTTTGGCGTTTCTTTTGTGCTGAGCGGCCTTTATCTGGCAGTGGGACAGGCTGCCAATATTGTGGGAGTGATTCTTGCAGCTCCGGTCAGTAACCGTATTGGCAAAAAAAACACATACATGGGAGCCATGAGTCTGGCTACTCTCCTTTCCGTTATCTTTTATTGGTTTGGGAAAGGAGACATCACCCTGATTTTTGTTTTTCAGGTGCTGATCAGTATCTGTGCCGGAAGTATTTTCCCTTTGCTCTGGTCCATGTACGCCGACTGTGCTGACTATTCGGAACTGAAGACCGGCAACCGGGCTACAGGTCTGATCTTTTCGTCTTCGTCCATGAGCCAGAAGTTCGGTTGGGCTATCGGAAGTGCACTGACCGGTTGGTTGTTGGCTTACTTCGGCTTTCGTGCCAACGAAGTGCAGAGTGTAGAGGCTATTCATGGGATTAAGATGTTTCTCAGCTGGTTGCCCGCTGTCGGAACAGTTCTGTCCGTCGTTTTCATCAGTATGTATCCGCTGTCGGAGAAGAAGATGAGAGAGGTGACTTCAGAGTTGGAGAAGAGAAGAAAGGCTATTCAATCATAATTCAGACATCATATGGACGAGATTCTTAAACAAGAAATGCAGAAAGAGCTTACTACCCGTATTCTTCCTTACTGGATGGAACGGATGGTAGATCAGGAGAACGGTGGATTTTACGGACGCATCACCGGACAGGAGGAATTAATGCCCCGGGCCGATAAAGGGGCTATTCTGAATGCGCGTATTTTATGGACCTATTCTGCTGCCTATCGTCTGCTGGGTAGAGAGGAGTACAAAGAGATGGCAAACCGTGCCAAACGATACCTTATCGACCACTTTTATGATTCCGAGTTCGGAGGGGTCTACTGGTCACTCAACTATAGAGGTGAGCCGCTGGATACCAAGAAACAGATTTATGCCATCGGCTTTGCCATTTACGGACTGAGCGAGTTCCATCGGGCTACCGGAGATCCGGAAGCATTGATGTATGCCGTCCGTTTATTCAATGATATAGAGTCCCACAGCTTTGATGGGCTGAAGAACGGTTATTGTGAAGCGCTTACCCGTGAATGGAACGAAATAGCCGATATGCGCCTCAGCGAGAAAGATGCGAATGAACGCAAGACTATGAATACCCATCTGCATATCCTCGAACCTTACACCAACCTGTACCGGGTCTGGAAAGATGCACGGCTGGAACGTCAGCTCTACAACCTGATAGGACTTTTTACAGAGAAGATACTGGATAAGGACACATCCCATTTACAACTCTTTTTCGATAACGACTGGCAAAGCAAATACCCGGTCGTCTCTTATGGACATGATATCGAAGCCTCATGGTTGTTGCATGAAGCCGCCCGGGTATTGGGAGACGCCGGACTCATTGCGGAGATAGAACCTGTTGTAAAGAAGATAGCTGCGGCTGCATCCGAAGGACTTACCTCCGACGGAGGAATGATATACGAAAAGAATCTCACTACCGGACACATCGACGGCGACTACCATTGGTGGGTGCAAGCCGAAACCGTAGTCGGATACTATAACCTGTTCCGATATTTCGGTGATCGAGGGGCTTTGCAACATTCCATCGACTGCTGGGAGTTTATTAAACGGCATTTGACTGACGATGTGCATGGCGAATGGTTCTGGAGCCTTCGTGCCGACGGTAGCCTGAACCGGGATGATGATAAGGCCGGCTTCTGGAAATGTCCTTATCATAACGGACGTATGTGCATCGAGCTGTTGGGCGAATAACTGTATTGTTTCCTGTTTCGTTAGATTGTTTTCCAAACTTTTTGTACTTTTGGGCACAATTTACCGAATATGAAAAACAAGCACGTCAAAAGAATAAACCTGCTTTTGTCCATCTTATTGGGAGCAGGTGTCTTCATTTTCTTCGGAGTATACTACTCCTACCATCTGCATTATCAGGAACAGTTCCAGATGTTTCTCTTTACATCCGACTATTTTGTCGAACAAGTATCCCATCCCGGGGGAATGGCGGACTATCTGGGAGGCTTTCTCACCCAATTCTATTATTATTCGTGGGCGGGAGCCGCTATCTTGACCGGTGCAATAGGGGGTATTCACAGGTTGATGGTTTGGATTGCAAACCGCCTGGGCGGACACCCGGCATGGTATCCGCTTACTCTGCTACCTTCTTTATGTTTCTTTATTCTGTTCTGCGACGAAAATTTTCTTCTTTCCGGAGCCATCTCTGTGGGAATGGTGCTGGGAGCACTCATCGGATATACATTTATTGAGAATAGGCGGATACGCCTGATTTATTGGGGAGTCGGCATTCCGCTGCTTTATCTGCTGGCGGGAGGATGTGCATGGCTTTTCATTCCATTGATATGGATAACTGAGTTTTGCCGGTTTGCCGGAAGGCGTCTGCCTTGGTGGATTCTGGTGGGAGGTACATTGGGAATTGCCGGAGTGACCTATTGGATATCCTTGGCTGTATTTCCATATCCGGCCGACCGCCTGTTGTGGGCGATCGGAAGTTATCGTTTTCCATTAGTCTTTCCACAAATGCAGGTGATAGCCTGGCTGGCTGTGATTCTGGTACCGTTATTGGTAGCCTGTTTGCCTGAGAAGATGACTTGGAGATACTACTCGGGAGCATGGGTTCTGCAATTTATCCTGATGTTGTTTGTTTTGAATCTGTATGGCAAATACGGTATCGGGTTGAATAAAGAGGAAGTGATGGGGTATGATTATCATGTGCGCATGCAAGAATGGGATGAAGTGATTGCGATGGCGGAAAAGAAAGCACCCGATACACCGATGTCGGTTTCTTGTCTCAATTTGGCTTTAGCAATGAAAGGGCAGCTACCGGAACGTATGTTTAGTTTTTACCAGCGGGGGAAGGAAGGACTACTGATGTCATTTGTCAACGACTTCACCATTCCTTTGGTAGCCGGTGAACCTTATTATTACCTGGGATTGGTCAATGTGGCGCAGCAGTTTGTCTTCGAGGCTATGGAGGCCGTTCCGGATTACCGGAAGAGTGTGCGTTGTTTTAAAAGGCTTGCTGAGACCAATTTGATTAATGGCAGGTACGAAGTGGCCCGGAAGTATCTGCGTATCTTGCAGCATACCCTCTTTTATAAAGATTGGGCTACTGAAACTCTGGCTTGCCTGAATGATGAAGACCGGGTCAATGCACATCCGGAATACGGGAGATTGAGGAGGCTTACTCCGCGAACCGATTTCTTCTTTAACCCTGACCTGCCGGAGATGACATTGGAGTTCCTGCTTCATGCAAATCCCCGCAACCGGATGGCGTATGAGTATTTGATGGCTTGTACACTCTTGAAGAAGGATGTGGGACGTTTTGTGCATTATTATCCTTTGGGAGCCGATCTGGGATATTCTTCCGTTCCCAAGGGCTATCAGGAAGCGTTGTTGTTCTATTGGCTTATGAGCAAACACACTGCAACAGATACAATTCCCTGGAAGATAGACCCGCAGACAGAGAATAGATTGAGAGAATACGCACAGATTTTCACATCTGCCCGTTCGGCAGATGCATTGTCTGCCCGATTCGGAGATACATATTGGTTTTATACAGACTTTAGATAAGATGGAAAAGATAAAATACTGTTTTAGCATGATAGGGCTGCTCTTCTTGTTTGCAGCTTGTCAAGAGAAGGTGACATCCCCTGCCAGGGTGGATACATTGCCATCGATATTCCCCGATTATGTCGGGGTTACCATTCCCTCTACCATTGCCCCGCTTAACTTCCGGGTGACGGACGATGGGGTAGAGGCGGTTGATGTCGTGATTGCCGGTACGAAAGGAAAGCCTGTACGGCTGAATGGAAGATCGGTAGACATTCCCGCCAAGCAATGGCACGAACTTCTTGAAAGTAATAAGGGAGACAGCATCGAGGTGAAAGTCTCTGTCCGCCAGGGGAAGAAGTGGAAAGAGTATCGTCCGTTTCCGATATATGTCAGTCCTTTCCCGATCGATTACGGGTTGGTATACCGTTTGCTCGCACCCGGATATGAAGTGTACAGCAAGATGGGGATCTACGAACGTGAACTTTCAACATTCCGCCAGACTCCTTTATTTGAGAACACGCAGGTGACGGCCGCCTGCATCAATTGCCATGCTTTCAACCGGACGGAGCCCACACCGTCGAGCGTACATGTAAGAGGCGGGCATGGAGCCACTGTAATCGACACAGGAGATCGGTTGGAATTTCTCGATACCAAAGCCGACGGGCAATTGTCGGCCTGTGTCTATCCGTACTGGCATCCTTCGGGCGAATACATCGCTTATTCGGTGAACAAAACCAATCAGGCCTTTCATCTGGGAGGAAAGAAGCCGATAGAGGTATTCGACCAGGCTTCGGATGTGGTGGTTTATCATCCCCGGTCCCATCGGATACTGACTACTCCTTTGCTGAGTACGGCTTCGTTTGAAACTTTTCCGGCATTCTCGCCCGACGGACGGACGCTTTTCTGTTCGGCCGAGCAGAAAGAGATGCCTGTCCGATACAAAGACGTGAAATACAACTTGTGCAGCATTGCTTTCCATCCCGAAGACGGAACGTTCGGCGACCGGATCGATACGTTGATCTCAGCCCGCACGCTGGACAAAAGTATCTCTTTCCCCAAACCTTCGTTCGATGGAAAATACCTGATGTTCACGCTTTCCGATTATGGGAACTTCTCCATCTGGCACAAAGAGGCCGATCTCTGGCTGCTGGACTTGAAGACCGGAGCCTATCGTAACCTGGAGGAGGTGAACAGTGACGATACGGAAAGCTATCACAACTGGAGCAGCAATTCACATTGGTTTGTGTTCAGCAGCCGGAGAGGTGACGGGTTGTACACCCGCCTTTATATCTCCTCGGTGGACGGACAGGGGCGTATAGGGAAACCTTTCCTGCTGCCTCAGCAAGATCCGTATACGTTCTACGATCAGTTGATCTATTCGTATAATGTTCCCGAGTTTGTGTCTGCTCCGGTGCAATGGGACAAGCGGGAGATGGCCAAAGGGCTGATGTCGAAAGAGCGAGTTAAAGTGAAATAAAAGATGAGTAAGAATATGGAATACAGAAAACATAGAATAGAGTATTTAAGGACTACTGTTGAATATTCCCTTTTTGGGGGTGAGGGAGGAACGAGAGAGGCGCATTTGATGTTTCATGTCGATCCGGAAGCGGGGAGTTATGAAGAGCAGCTGACGGCCATTCGTAAAGCATACCATAGGATACTGAGCAGGAAGGTGAAAATCAGGGGAATGGTACCCGTGTTTTGCCGTTACTTCCTGAGTGATGCCGCCAATCAGTGGGAGGCTTTGCAGGCTGTCTTGCAGAAAGAGCCGTCGTGCGCTGTCTCTGTCGTGCAACAGCCCCCGTTGGATGGAAGTAAGATTGCTTTGTGGGTCTATCTGACCTCCGAACCGAATGCCGCTTACAAGCATTACTGGACAGCCGGTGCGGGTGTGTCTTGCGGCAAATCGGAGCGGCAGATGAAAACCTTGTTGAAATCTTATGAAGCCGATCTGGTAGGAAAAGGCTGTACGCTGGCTTCCGATTGCATCCGTACCTGGATCTTTGTGCAGAACGTGGATGTGAATTATGCCGGCATTGTCAAGGCACGCCGTGAAAACTTTCTGGGGCAGGGACTGACCGAATCGACCCATTATATAGCCAGTACCGGCATAGAGGGACGGCATGCCGATCCGAAGATACATGTGCTGTTTGATGCCTATGCGGTAAAAGGATTGCAGCCGGGACAGGTGACTTACCTGCATGCGCTGTCTCATCTCAGCCCGACAGCCTTGTATGGAGTGACTTTCGAACGGGGAACTTCCGTGGAGTATGGCGACCGTCGCCATCTCTTTATCAGTGGTACGGCGAGTATCGATCATCGCGGTGAAGTGGTTCATGTAGGTGATGTCCGGGAACAGACCCGGCGGATGTGGGAAAATGTAGAGAAGTTGCTCGAAGAGGGCAAAGCCGGTTTTGAGGATGTGGCGCAGATGATTGTTTATCTGCGGGACGCTTCGGATTATCCGGTTGTGCGCGCTTTGTTTGCCAAACGCTTTCCTGATACACCGATACAATTTGTTGTTGCTGCTGTATGCCGGCCTGCCTGGCTGATCGAGATGGAGTGTATAGCGATCGTCGCTAACAGTAACTCCTCTTATGAATCATTCTGATAGATTATATTCGATTGTTCTTTCAAAAAGGTATGAAATGCGCTGTTTGACAAACAGCGCATTTCTTTTTTCAGGTCCGTCTGGGAGAAGAAAAGCCCGACAAAAGGACTTTCTGCTCCGGAAAGCCAAGGTCCGGGGCTCCGAAAGCCGGGATTTGATGAGAATAGGCCGGAGTTTCGGAGAAAAGAAGCAAGCATTTGCTCCGAAAGAAGTAAGCGTTTCCCGAAAATGCTTACTTCTTTTCGAAATATCTCCTAATGTTTTTCAGGATTACTCCTATTGTTTCCGATCGGAGGCTCAAAAGTGGACGGAATCTTTCCGGTTACTACTCTGAGATGAACAAAGCGGAAGTGATAAAAAGTTGTGTTTAGAGGGGTATCACTGTCTATCGGTTGCCTGTCCTCTGGAAAGTAGTGCGGTTTTGTTTGTCTTTGGCTTGTTTGGCCTACGAAAGCAATCATACCCGATTGCCATAGGAGGCGTTTTTCGCAGAGTGCCTTTCCCTCGGGCCGAAAGAAAGCAATCTGAGAGGATTGAAATATCATTTGGACAGAATGTCAAAACCGCTCTGTTAAACGGCAATGAATAAGACTCTGTGGTGAATTCAATACTCTGTCTCTTGCGGGTTGAAGTTACACCATCTTTGGGTCCACTCCGGATAACCGGTTTCTTCCCTTTCGCTGAATACTACGTTATCCGCTGAGGCCGGTGTGCCCTCCATGTCCGACGGATATCCGCTGATCCGGCAGTTCCGGAAAGTCACCGATGTGTTGTTGCCCATATACAGTGCCGCGCCGAATAGCCCGAGCATGCTTTCATTCTCAGGCCGGAGGCCGCCGCCATTGATAAAGTCGGGATGATTTACGAACGAGGCATCCCCTGAGGCAGGGCCATAGATCGTGACATCTTCAAAGGTGGCGGCTGTGGTAGGTGTCGCAGGAGTGTTCGTGCCATTATTGCTGCATTCGAAGGCATGAGAACCTGTGATGTCCGCTATTCGCGGATGGCGGATGCCCAGCAGATGCCGGCATGTGCCGCTATAGCCGTTGTCTATGTCGAAATCGTCGTCCCAGCAGTGATAGGCCACCAGATATTCCGCATGAACCGTTCCGCCGAACCATTCGAAGGCATCGTCGTTGGCATACGATACTTGCAGGTGGTCTATTTGCGTGCCGTTTCCTACCGAACCGAAGGTGATGCCGTTGATCTCCTGGTTTTTCTTGAACGGATATCCCGCAAACTCTACACGGACGTAGCTCAGGACGCCCGAATTATCCGCGTTGTTCGGACCTCCGTGCATGGTACGCGGGCCTCCCTCTATCTGCATGATGTCTTCATTGTTCCGGGCATAACCACATAAAATCAATCCTCCCCAGTCACCCGGTTTCCGTTTCCCGGCGGGCATTTCGGAG
>UMIB01026890.1_pt1 | contig 11696 bp, 10 predicted proteins | sample 1965641 | NCBI WGS metagenome assembly UMIB01 (sample SAMEA4836110, study PRJEB28245) | human gut metagenome | biome: gut microbiome; material: fecal sample | place: Denmark | collected 2008
AAGTTCAAATCTTGTCACTCCGACTATGATTGGTCGCAAAGCTGATATATGGTTAGTTTTGTGGCTTTTCTTTTTATAAAATTGTAGTTTAAATATTTTCCATGGTATACTGAGTTTATAGAGCTGGAAGGGGGGATATTATGACTGATAAAAAAGAAAAGTCCATGATACAGTATTTCTTATTATTCATGTTTAGTTTTGAAATTCTTTTTATTTTTTGGGGGATTTTATATAATCAGGTGTTTCATTTAAAAAAGTTCTCAGAAGGTTATATTTTGATGCTTTTACCAACCATGAGTACTTTGTTTGCAAAACAACGGGCATCAAGTCAGAATGAATCCAATAAATTTTTTAAGTTTTATAAAATTTGTTTTGCAGGAATGACGATATATACTGTAATATCTGTTGTTATTCCAAGTAGTGCCGTTATATCTCAAATATTGATGATAGCTGAATCATTATGTAGTATTTACTTTTTACAATCCATTGGAGAAAATACTTTGGCAAATATAGGTCTGTCTTATAATGTTTCGTTTAAGGAAGTATTGAAATATGCGTTGCTTTATATCGCTATTTTTATTCTTATGGTTCGAGTGGAATTCTTATGTGATTATCTAAAAACAGGAGATGTAGCGCAATTAAAGGTTCCATTGGCAGATGTGAAACAGCTAGTTGGTTTTGTTCCACTGTTTATCTTTACATTTATTGTATTCTTGGGCGAGGAATATGGTTGGGGATATTTTATGTTTCCATTGCTGGAGAAGGAATATGGGGTTTATAAAGCAATATTTTTCCTTGGAACGATAGAAGTGCTTTTTCATTTGCCGATAGATTATATGATAACTAAACTTCCAATTACTTTTTTTATTGGACGGTCTGTTATGCTTATTAGTCATACAATTTTTATGTGTTGGATTTATAAGCGGACATCAACTATATGGATTGCAGTGGTGATTCATTTCTTAAATAATAATTTATTAGGATTATGGAAATTAACAGAGAATAGCTTTACATTTTCAACGCCATTGGCAGTCATTTGTTATGTTGTAATATTCGGCTCGTTTATCTTTTCAAAAACATTAAAAAATCAAAGAAAGCCAGTTGCACAGGAATTTTCTGTGCTATAATGAAAGAACAGCTTGATTGTGCCAAGGCACATTCATTGTTCTAGGAGTGACATCATGAAAATAGGTATTTTTGACTCGGGCATGGGTGGGTTGTCTGTTCTGCACCGTGCACTTCGCATGCTACCAGAAGCAGATTTTCTCTATTATGCGGACGAGGAGCACGTCCCATATGGGGAAAAAACAAGAGAGCAAGTCCGGGGATATATTGACGAAATTATAGCATTTATGATAAAGAAGCAGGTAGATGCGATTGTGATTGCCTGCAATACAGCTACGAGTGTGGCCACAAAAGAATACAGAAGTCAGTTTCCACTGCCGATTGTGGGCATGGAACCGGCAGTGAAAAAAGCAGTAGAAGAATATGCTGACAGACCGGGAAGAATCCTGGTGGCAGCAACACCAATCACAATTCAAGGAGACAAGCTTCATCACTTGGTGGACCGGGTGGATAAGCGTGATATGGTAGATCTGGTTGCGCTTCCAAAGCTGGTTAGATTTGCAGAGCAGGAAATATTCGATCAGGATCAGGTTGTGCCGTATCTTAAGGAGGCGCTGAAGGATTATCCATTAGAGGAATATAAAGCATTTGTCCTTGGCTGTACGCATTTTAATTATTTCAAAGAGAGCTATCAGGAGATTTTCCCGAATAAGATAGAATTTGTAGATGGAAATGAAGGAGCACTTCGGGAATTAATCCGTAGAATGGAAAAAGAGTGTGATACGATCAGTGTGAAGAATGGGGCTAATGATGCAGAGAAATTTTCAAAAACTGATCGGGTTACATATTATTTTTCTGGTAAGCAGATTTCAGCGGCAGACCAGATACGTATTGACAAATATATGTGTCAGTTAGACCGAATGGCACTTATATAAAATCCCATATAAAGGAGGATGACAAATATGAGGTATCAGATTCAGGGAGATACTCTTCCGGTTGTGATCTGCCAGCTTGAAGCGGGTGAGCGGATGATTACGGAAGGAGGCGGTATGTCCTGGATGTCTCCGAACATGAAGATGGAGACAACGACCAATGGAGGGATTGGGAAAGCTGTAGGAAGAATGTTCTCAGGAGAGAAGATGTTCCAGAATATTTACACTGCACAGGGAGGCAACGGAATAATCGCATTTGCTTCTTGCTTTCCAGGATCGATTCGTGCATTTAACATCAGACCGGGGCAGGAAATGATCTTCCAGAAGAGTGCATTTCTGGCAAGTGAAGCGGGAGTACAGTTGTCTGTACATTTCCATAAGAAAGTGGCTTCCGGATTATTTGGAGGAGAAGGATTTGTTCTTCAGAAAGTCAGCGGACAGGGAGTTGCATTTGCGGAATTTGACGGACATGTAGTGGAATATGAACTGCAGCCGGGACAGCAGATTGTGATTGATACGGGACATCTTGCAGCAATGACAGCCAGTTGTCAGATGGATATTCAGACTGTGCCGGGCGTGAAGAATATGCTTTTTGGAGGCGAAGGGCTGTTTAATACCGTGATTACAGGACCGGGAAGGGTATGGCTTCAGACAATGCCGATCAGTAATGTTGCCGGGGCACTCAGACCATATATTCCGTCAGGCTCATAAGGTGAGGTATTTATAAGGCGCACGGATAAAAAACTGGTTATTATAGGTGCAATTCAAATTTGCATATAGCCAAGTTTTGAATCCGTGCGTTTATAATTTTAACAATACAGGAATAGAGGAAGTGAGATGGAAATGGAGAAGGTGAAGAAGGAGCTCATGCATATGTTTCATGCGTGGAGAATATTGTTAGGGAGTCTGGTGAAATGGATTCTATTATCGATTGTGATTGGCGGTGTGATCGGTGTCATCGCCAGTGCATTTGCGAATCTGATCGCGTGGGCAACGGACTTTCGTATGGGGCATATGTGGATGGTATATCTGCTGCCTTTTGCAGGTCTCATGATTGTTTTTCTTTATCATGTTACGGGGCAAGAAAAGAATGCCGGAACAGATATGGTGCTTATGGTAGTACGGTCAGATCAGAATACGATGCCGGGAAGAGTGGCACCATTGATTTTGATTGCGACAGCTTTGACGCATTTGTTTGGAGGTTCTGCCGGCCGGGAAGGTGCGGCACTTCAGTTTGGGGCAAGCCTCGGAAACTGGCTGGGACGTAAGATACATTTGAATGAGAGTGATAAACGTATTATGACGCTGGCGGGTATGAGCGCAGCTTTTGCAGCACTATTTGGAACGCCGATGGCAGCAGCAGTGTTCCCGATGGAGGTTATCAGCGTCGGGATTATGTATTATGCAGCGCTCGTTCCGTGCGTGTTCTCCGCATTTATCGGAGAGCGTATTTCTATCTTTATGGGTGTGCGGACGCTGACAGCACCGTATCCCGTAGAAGAAGTTCCGAATTTTTATGGAATCGCGTGGGGAAAAGCAATTCTTCTGGCAATCTGTTTTGCATTTGCCGGAGCGCTGTTTTGCGTGATGTTACATATTTTTGAAAAGCAGTTGAAAAAATGGTTTCAGAATCCGTACCTTCGAGTGTTTGTTGGAGGTGTGACAGTCGTTCTTTTGTGGAAGATTACGGGAACAGATACCTATCTGGGACTTGGTGGAGGTACGATTGCGCAGAGTTTTGCAGAACCGCAGAAATTGTGGGTATTTTTGCTGAAAATATTATTTACATGTATCACACTTTGTTCTGGTTTTAAAGGCGGTGAGATAGTCCCGTCACTGTTTATTGGGGCAACATTCGGCTCCGCACTGGCACCGATATTTGGCATGCCGGTAGATATCTGTGCAGCGTGTGGCATGGTAGGCGTGTTCTGTGCTGTGACAAACAGTCCGATCAGTTCCCTTCTGATCGCATTTGAGCTGTTTGGATTTGCAGGCATGCCGTATTTTTGTACCGTAATAGCAGTCAGTTATCTGCTGTCCGGATATCAGAGCCTTTATAAAGCGCAGAAGATTGTGTACTCCAAGACGGAAAATAAATACATAGATAGGAATACGACCTCTTAAGATAATAAAAATGCCACACAGACAGGTGACGAAAGAAAGCCTTGAATCTGTGTGGCGCTTTTGCTAAAAAAACAATCAATTGAAATTAGTTAGCGTCGCAGGACTGCAATCACGACTCCGAATTTTAGCCATTGTACCATATCGGTATGATTGTTCGGGTCAACTGTGATAATATCGCCATAACCGTTGATCGGGAGCAGATGACAAGGATTTCCCTGTTGCAGCTTGCGGATAAATGCGCGGCCGGTCGGCTTGTGGATTAGGATACAGGTGTCACCGTCACGCGGAGGTTTCTTTGAAATTCCCAGGATATCATTTCTGACATACACAGGATTAAGGTGGTTGGAAGTAATGCGAATGCCACAATGCAGGCGTTCACCATATTTCTTAATATATTCCGGACAGTAGATACGTTCTTCATTCGCAGAATCCAGTACCATACCATCTTCCATGTTGCCGGTCAGTACAAGAACATCCAGCATATTTTCTGAATCCTGCTCGTGACTCATCATTTCCAGTTCGAAATCAATCTTGCCACTGATGTATGCCTTCTGGCGATTATTTAACAGACGAAACTTTTTCAGACATTCCATTTCCGGATTATCATTTCCAAATAACTCATAAAGAAAATGCCCTGTCAGTTTGTAGATTTGCATGGCGATCATGATATCAATTTTGTCAGTCCTCCGAGAAATGATATTTTTGTAAGTAGACACTGAAATTTCCAGTTTGGATGCAAATTCTGCCTGTGTCATTCCAAGATTTAAACGTTCCTTTTCCAAATTCTGGACAAAACAGTCCAATAATACATTTTTCGTCATATTTGTCTCGATTTCCCCTTTTTTGTTTGCTGGAATAATGGACAAAAAACTGACCATTTATAAAATGATGTTGAAAAAAAGTCGTAAATTTCGGTTAAGTAATTAGCTTAGTAGTTGGATATAATACTTTATGTAAGTATTATAGCAAGTGCATTTTTTTAAATCAACTACAGAATCAGGGGGGGGGGACGTAACATGGAGAATGCAACACTACAAGTTTTATCGAAATGCAATATTACGCCAAAATATAAAGGGTATACATATTTACCAGTGGCGGTCAGACTGGCGAATCAGTACATGAGAGAGCCGCTGTGTATTATGGCTGATATTTATCCTGTTATTGGACAGATCTATGACGAGTCGCCAAGAAAAGTAGAGCGGGCAATCCGGAAGGTTGTAGAAGTGGGGTGGCAGAACAACCGGGAATATATGGTGGAGATCATGGGATTTGGTGCGAAGAAATGTCCTGGAAGCGCGCAGTTTATTGATGCACTTGTGTATTATATCAACTGGAAGATGACTCACACCTCGCAGCAAGAATGCCGAGGCATTCTTGAAACTCAACAGTAATCCACAGCCAGCTTTGAGAGGAATTGTCTAAGAGAAGATTGAAAGAAAGGAAAAGAACAAAAAAAAGAACATAAAAAAGTTGAAAAAATGTCTTGCAAAGAAAAAAAACATGTGCTAACATAAGAGCATCTTTTTAGAGACAGTATAGAAAATGCAAAGAAAGAGACTCTGTTCGTGATAACTTGACAGGAATATGACGCCACCGACTGAGAGCGTCATTTGAGGGAAAGGAACAATAGGGAACACTCTGGAGCAGACTGAGCGAAAGCAATTTAGGTTTAAATTTACAGCAATTGCAAGTAGAGTAGTACGCTGGCACGCGTTATGTGTGAGAGATGAATTCAAAGACGAGTTCAAAAGCGGGTGGTACCGCGGATATTAAGATAATCCGTCCCGGAATACGATTATGTATTCCGGGACTTTTTGCATTAAGAAAGATACTTTCTGAAAGAAAAATATTAAAAGAGTAATAAAATGGAACAAAATTTAACAGGAGGGAAACAGTCATGGAATACCAGACAGGCGTAAAGAAGAAAGATACATTGGAGATTACAGAACTTTTAAATGCAAAGACCGGCGAGGCAGTAAAAGTCAATGGTGCAGTGCATACAATCCGTGATATGGGGACAGTTGCATTTGTAATCTTAAGAAAAAGAGAAGGCCTGCTCCAGTGTGTATACGAAGAAGGCAGTGCCACATTTGATCTGAAAGAAATCAAAGAAGCATCAACGCTTGAAGTCGAAGGGGTGCTTGAGCAGAATGAAAAAGCGCCGAATGGCATTGAAATCCGCATGAAAAAAGTTAAAAGCTTAAGTCAGCCGGAAGATGAGATGATGCCGCTTGCAATTTCCAAGTGGAAATTAAACACTTCTCTGGAGGCAAAGTTAAATTATCGTTCCATTTCTCTTAGAAATATCAGGGAGCGTGCAAAATTCCGGATTCAGGAAGGACTGACAAGAGCATTTCGTGATTTCCTATATAGTCAGGAATTTACTGAAATTCATACACCAAAGATTGGAGCCAAAAGTGCAGAAGGTGGTGCAAACTTATTTAAGCTGGAATATTTCCATCGCCCGGCAGTGCTCCAGCAAAGTCCTCAGTTCTACAAACAGATGATGGTCGGTGTGTTTGACCGGGTATTTGAAACGGCGCCGGTGTTCCGTGCTGAGAAGCATAATACGAAGAGACATTTGAACGAATATACGAGTCTGGACTTCGAGATGGGCTATATTGATGGATTTGAGGATATTATGGGAATGGAGACAGGATTTCTCCAGTATGCCATGGAACTTTTAAAAAAAGATTATGCCAGAGAACTGAAGATTCTGAATGTGGAACTTCCAAAAGTAGATCAGATTCCGGCAGTAAAATTCAGTGAGATCAAAGAGCTGGTAGCTGAGAAATATAATCACAAGATGCGTAACCCATTTGATCTGGAGCCGGAAGAAGAAGTACTGATCGGAAAATATGCAAAAGAAGAGTGGGGCAGCGATTTTGTATTTGTTACGCACTATCCGTCCAAGAAGCGTCCATTTTACGCGATGGACGATCCGGAGGATCCGAAATATACACTGAGCTTTGATCTTCTCTTCCGTGGCCTTGAGATTACGACCGGAGGTCAGAGAATCCACGATTATCAGACACTTCTAAAGAAGATTGAAGCAAGAGGCATGACGACAGAAGGTATGGATCAGTATCTTGCTACATTTAAACATGGCATGCCGCCACACGGAGGACTGGGAATTGGACTGGAACGCTTGACGATGCAGCTACTTGGGGAGGATAATGTAAGAGAAACAACATTATTCCCAAGAGACTTAAGCAGACTGGAGCCATAGAGAATTCCCAGACAGTTCTTCTCATCTATGCTCCCCCATAAAAGTGGAAATGTACCTGCTTAACCACCCGGGAGCGAAATGAGCAGAGAGGATGGAAGAAGCTATGTTTGGAAAGAGATGTTCTTTATGTGGAGGAAAACTGAATAGTAATGGAATCTGTACGGAGTGTGGATTAGACAATAACAAATCCGATAAAAATTATCGAATAAACCAAAGTGAATGTGATCATGAACCATTGACTCATGTGCATTATGGCAAGAATGAGAAGCCGGAGAAACAGCCGAAGCCAAATACACCGAGACAGTCCTGGCAAGGGAGTCAAAAAGATAACAACTGGCAGCAGAATCAGTCCTGGCAGGGGAGTACAACTACTTACTCTGGAAATACAGGAAGTACAGGGCGTAAGAAAGTCGGTAAGAAGAAAAAGCCGGGAAGGATCATCAGTAAGATTATAGCAGTCATTGTCATCTTCAATGTATTTTTTGGCATTTTCCAACCGATGGTCAGTGATATTTTAGATGATGTAATCAGCGGATACCAGGAGAATACGCAAGACTATACAAGAAGTGACCCGTATGAAAATGTGACAAAAGAACTTCCGGCAGATGGTGAGAGTGTAAGTTTTGAGCTGACCAGTGGTGACTATGTGGTCGGTGTGCACATTCCGGAAGGAAATTATCAGGCGGATGTATCTTATGATTACGATACGGTCCAGGTTGATGACTGGGACAGCGGATTTTACCTTTATGAATATGCAGGGCGGACAGACGGTGATTATCTGGATGACTTAAGATTATACAATGGAGCGATTGTTCACATTTCTTCACAGACAACGATTACACTTTATTCAGATAATGCGCAGACAGAAAACATTCTTTATGAAAATAATCCACTGGCAGGACAAGAGCCTTTGGTAGTAAAAAAAGACCTGACCGTAGGTCCTGAACTTCCGGCAGGGGTGTATGATCTCATACTGGTCAGTGGAGAAGGCAGTGTGGACGTTGATATTTATACAGAATATGGTGAATCTATGGAGACAAAAAATCTGTATCTGGGCGAGAATTGCACAGACGGAAAGGAATATAAGAATCTTGTTCTTCCGAAAAATGCGCAGATTACATTAGATGACAATATGGAACTCAGACTGACTCCAAGCGAGCATATATCAACGACGGATTATTATGAATATTACAATTATTAGAGATAAGAATTAAGATGTAAGATAACTGGCAGACAGGAGGGCGCTTAAAATGGCAAACAAAATCTCAGACGAGACCATTGAGTATGTGGGTATTCTGGCGAAGCTGGAACTTTCAGAGAAAGAGAAAGAAGAAGCCAAGGCAGATATGGAAAAAATGTTGGACTACATTGATGTATTAAATGAACTCGACACGGATGGAATTGAACCGATGTCTCATGTATTTCCGGTGAATAATGTATTTCGCGAAGACGTTGTGACAAATGGTGATGGCAGCAGTGATACATTGGCAAATGCACCACTTATGAAGGATCAGAGCTTCAAGGTGCCGAAGACAATCGGATAGGAGGAGACGAGTTATGGATATTATGAGTCTGACAGCAGTGGAACTCGGAAAGAAAATAAAAGCAAAAGAAATTTCAGTTACGGAAGCCACGCAGGCATATCTGGATCAGATTGAAAAGGTAGAGAATGATGTGCACAGCTATGTGACCATTGATAAAGAGGGTGCATTAAAGCGTGCCGAAGAAGTTCAGAAGATGATCGATGACGGAACACTTCTGAGTCCTCTTGCAGGTGTTCCGGTGGCAATCAAGGATAATATGTGCACGAAAGGGACGAGAACAACTTGCAGTTCCAAAATTCTGGAAAATTTTGTTCCAACCTTTACTTCAGAAGCAGTTTTGAACTTGGAAAAAGCCGGTGCAGTCATAATCGGAAAGACTAATATGGATGAATTCGCCATGGGAAGTACAACCGAGACTTCTTATTATGGAGTGACAAGAAATCCATGGAATCTGGGACATGTGCCAGGCGGTTCTTCAGGTGGCTCCTGCGCAGCAGTGGCAGCAGGTGAGTGCGCTTATGCACTTGGTTCTGATACAGGTGGATCTATCCGTCAGCCGAGTTCATTTTGTGGTGTAACGGGGATTAAACCGACTTATAGAACGGTATCCAGGTACGGACTGATTGCTTACGGTTCTTCGCTGGATCAGATCGGACCAATTGCGAAAGATGTGACAGATTGTGCGACTATCCTTGAGACAATCGCTTCTCATGATGTAAAAGACAGTACTTCCGTGGAGCGGGAATATGACTTTACTTCGGCATTGACAGACGACGTGAAAGGTATGAAGATTGGTATTCCGAGAGATTACTTTGGGGATGGATTAAGCGCAGACGTAAAAGAGCAGATTTTAAATGCAGTGAAGGTCCTGGAAGAAAAAGGCGCAGTTGTAGAAGAATTTGACTTAAGTCTTGTGAAATATGCGATTCCGGCATACTACATTATTGCAGATGCTGAGGCAAGTTCCAACCTGGCACGTTTTGATGGCGTAAAATATGGTTACCGCACAGAAGAATACGAAGGACTTCACAACATGTACAAAAAGACACGTTCCGAAGGATTCGGAGCAGAAGTAAAGCGCAGGATCATGCTTGGATCTTTTGTATTAAGCTCTGGATATTATGATGCTTACTATCTGAAAGCACTTCGTACAAAGGCACTGATTAAACAGGCATTTGACAAAGCATTTGCAAAATATGATATGATCGTGGCTCCGGCGGCTCCGACAACGGCACCAGAGCTTGGAAAGAGCTTAAGTGATCCGATGAAAATGTATTTGAGTGACATTTACACAATCTCCGTGAACCTGGCAGGACTTCCTGGAATCAGTATTCCGGTAGGAAAAGATTCCAAAGGTCTTCCGGTCGGCATGCAGCTTATCGGAGACTGCTTCCAGGAGAAAAAAATTATCCAGGCAGCCTACACATTTGAACAGACAAGAACTTATGAAGCACCACAGTTTGTGAAGGAGGGAAGATAGTTATGGCAAAGCAGTATGAGACAGTCATTGGACTTGAGGTTCACGTAGAACTTGCGACAAAGACAAAGATTTTCTGTGGTTGCAGCACTCAGTTCGGAGGTGCACCAAATACCCACACATGTCCGGTATGTACTGGTATGCCAGGTTCCCTTCCGGTACTGAACAGACAGGTAGTAGAGTATGCAATGGGAATCGGACTTGCGACACATTGTGATATTACAAGAGTATGCAAATTCGACCGTAAGAATTACTTCTATCCGGATAACCCACAGAACTATCAGATTTCCCAGTTATATTTACCAATCGCAAGAAATGGTTATGTAGAGATCGAAGTTGGCGATACGAAGAAAAAAATACGGATCCATGAAATGCATATGGAGGAAGATGCCGGTAAGCTGATCCATGACGAGTGGGACGATACATCACTGGTAGATTACAACCGAAGCGGTGTACCGCTTGTGGAGATTGTATCGGAGCCGGATATGCGCTCTTCTGAGGAAGTTATTGCATATCTGGAAAAACTTCGTACAACTATTCAATATCTTGGTGCTTCTGACTGCAAATTGCAGGAGGGCTCTATGAGAGCGGACGTGAACCTGTCCGTTCGTGAAATGGGAACCAGTGAATTCGGAACAAGAACGGAGATGAAGAACCTGAACTCCTTTAAGGCAATTGCAAGAGCCATCGAAGGAGAACGGGAGCGTCAGATTGAGCTTCTGGAAGCCGGAAAGAAAGTTGTTCAGGAGACGAGACGCTGGGATGACAACAAAGAATCATCACATGCAATGCGTTCCAAAGAAGATGCACAGGATTACCGTTACTTCCCGGAACCGGATCTTGTCCCGATTGTTATCAGCCAGGAATGGATTGACCGGGTTAAGAAACGACAGCCGGAATTCCGTGAGGAAAAATTAAAGCGTTACAAGAAAGAGTTCGATATTCCACAATATGATGCAGAAATCCTCACAGAATCTAAACATATGGCGGATATCTTTGAAGAAACAACTGCTTTATGTGGAAAACCTAAGAAAGTTTCCAACTGGCTCATGGTGGAGACGATGCGGCTCTTAAAAGAACATAACATGGAATCAGAAGATATTACATTTACACCGGAGAACCTTGCGAAACTAATCGAGCTTGCAGATGCAGGAACAATCAACAGCTCGGTGGCGAAAGAAGTTTTTGATCATGTGTTCGAGGAAAATGTAGATCCAGAAAAGTATGTTGAAGAACACGGGCTTAAAACGGTCAATGACGAAGGAGCACTTATAGAAGTTCTCGAAAAAGTTATTGCAGATAATCCACAGGCTGTAGTAGACTAT
>UMIB01032173.1_pt1 | contig 11567 bp, 6 predicted proteins | sample 1965641 | NCBI WGS metagenome assembly UMIB01 (sample SAMEA4836110, study PRJEB28245) | human gut metagenome | biome: gut microbiome; material: fecal sample | place: Denmark | collected 2008
TTGGAAAACTTAAGTGGTGTGTATGTTGAGTGTTATCGTTTTTTAATTTTTGTAGTGACAGACAGTGTTTAAATACAGTAAAACATACACCCTCACCAATAATTTCCGTCTTCAAACTAAAACTTGACAAATTATCTCAAAGGACTATAATATATTTTAAATAAATAAACTTCACCGAAATTCGTTGAAGAGAACAACGCTGTTTTTGAATCAAGTGTTTCAGAGAGTCTGCGGTTGGTGCGAGCAGATACATTTTCATGAACAGATATCATCTCTAAGATGCGGACTGAACATTACTTGACATTAATATTTTGAACCAGTAAGTCTCGCCGGAATCCTCCGTTATAAGGAAAGCGTATGATAGTACGTTAAGAGCTGTAATTTTATTGCAGAAATTGGGTGGTAACGCGGATTAGTTCGTCCCTTTTCAGGATTTTTCTGAGAAGGGGCTTTTTTATTGCATAGAAAATTTCGATGAAATAAAAAGTCCTCTGAGCAGGATTCTTTCTTGAGTTATAGCGAAGGGCGGTGAGGAATATCAGGAGGTAACATAATATGAAACAACTACAAAAACTAAGCAAATTTTTATCAGACTACACATCTATCGTTGTCATCGCAATCGCAGTCATTACATTTTTCCTGCCATCGTTGATGGGGTGGGTGAATTTTCAATTATTCACGGATCCAGTAGCAAATAAATTCACGAGTCAGTCTATCATTATTGGTGTCATCATGTTCAGTATGGGATTGACACTGACAACAGAAGATTTCAAAATTCTTGCACAAAGACCATTTGATATCTGTATTGGTGCGATCGCTCAGTATTTGATCATGCCATTCCTGGCATTTGCAATTACAAAATTACTGAATCTGCCAGATGGAATCGCTCTTGGACTGATTCTTGTAGGATGCTGTCCTGGAGGAGTATCATCAAACATTATGTCCTATCTTTGTGGTGGAGATGTTGCATTTTCTGTTGGAATGACAACTGTATCTACAATCCTCTCTCCAGTGATGACACCACTGATGGTATCCTTTTTGGCAAGCGGAGCCAAGATTACAATTCATGGATTACCAATGTTTGTATCTATCATAGAAACGGTTATCGTACCAGTAGCGATCGGGTTTGCATTAAACTATGCATTAGGAAAAAATGAAGCATTCAAAGAAGTTCAGAAAGTTATGCCTGGTGTGGCAGTTCTTGGACTTGCATGTGTTGTAGGTGGAGTTATCTCATCACAGGGATCAAAATTCTTCCAGTCTGGAATCGTGATCTTTGTTGCAGTACTTTTACACAATGGTTTCGGATATTTCCTTGGATATTGTGCTGGAAAACTTACTGGAATGAATACAGCAAAGAAACGAACAATTTCTATCGAAGTTGGAATGCAGAATGCTGGATTAGCAACAAACCTTGCAACAACAACAGCCCAGTTCGCATCAACACCAGAATCAGCAATTATCTGTGCAGTATCTTGTGTATGGCATTCAATCTCTGGAACATTACTTGCAGGTATGTTTGCACAGTATGATAAGATAAAGAGTGGGCATAAAGAAACTGCTACAGCAAAATAAATATTTTTATTAAATGAAAAAGAGACATCCAAAGTAGCTTCCAAAGGGAAAAGTGGGACACTTTCTATTGTATTTCAAACAGAAAGTAATGTTATTATGCTTCATAAACATTCCAACAAATCGGTGTTGTAGAAGTCCTTTTACCTTTGGTTAATAAATACAAAAATTATCAACCAATACCGTCTAACATACACAATGTATAGTGGTTTGAATGACGTAAATTATTTGAATATTATAAAAAGAGATCATGTGTCAGCAACCGTACGGACACATGATCTCTTTTTATAATATTCCACCAATAATTTCCGTCTTCAAACTACAAATCAGAACTTTCCTTCTTTAAACGCCCGCATCATCTCATTTGTCAAACTAAAATCATTCGGCTGTAGTTCAATCTCATCGCGGCTCTTCCATTCAGCAAGTTTCAATTCCGAAGCATCCATATGAATCTCTGTATCTCCATCTACCTCGCAATAAAAACCAGCCAGCAGATCATCGACAACACCCCAAGGCTGAGATTTATAATATTGAATATTCTTCACACGAATACCAGCTTCTTCCATGACCTCTCGTGCAACAGTTTCTTCCAAAGTTTCACCAATTTCCGTAAACCCAGCAATTAATGCAAAAGGAGTGAATCCTTTGCGGTATTTTGTAAGCAGGATCTTATCATCATTTTTAACACCAACGATCACAGCAGGCACGATTCTTGGATAGATCAAGTGACCGCAAGATGGGCATTTTAAAGCACGTTCTGTGGAAGAATGAACGGTCTTGTGTCCACAGCATCCACAGAAACGGTTTGTGCGGTACCAGTTATAAAGATGTAAACCAGTGATCGCCGCAAACGTGCGGTATTTTGGACCAATCTGTAAATTGCGAAGCTCACGTACGGTATTGAATTCATAATCTTCAGGAATTTCTTCCGGAGCTTCATTTAATAAGAAGTAGTTGTCATCATCCACAGAGAAAAGATATGTAAGAGTTTCTTCTGTAACATGAGTATCATTCACAAAATCACTCAATCTAGGGAATGATAAAAATAGATGTTCCTCATTTAAAAGAGTTGGTCTTGCAAGTTTCTTACCATCACCGGTATAGATCATTTCGTCCAGAGAAAATAGATCTTCCTTCCCCATTTCTTCTAAGTCTTCTTTCTTTAATAAACGATGAAGAAGACCTTCCTGTGTAAAATATAAAATAATGCTGTCAGCATCTGGTTTTTGATCTGGATGATATTGATTGTTTAGTTTATGTGGATAAATATCTTGTATCATATGTAATAAAATTCCTCGTTTCCATTAAAATTCAAATAAAAAAGCACTTTTATCATAACAGAATCAAAAGAAAATGAACAGAAGAAAAAAGATATATCATAAATGAAAAAGAAAGTTATGTATGAAATAAAAAAATGACCAATGTTCAATAAATTGTTGACTTTTATCAAGGAAGTGCATATAATAACCAATGATTCAAAGAGGTATGACCTCTATTTAAGTAATAAAAATGCAAGGAAGGAGCAGCTGTGATCATGTTAAAACGAGAATGGCAGAAAATTTCAAAGAACCCCTGGATGATTATCATTTTGATCGCGATCATTACGATTCCTGCAATTTATACATCTGTATTCCTCGGTTCTATGTGGGATCCATACGGAGATGCAGATCAATTACCAGTAGCGATAGTCAATCACGATAAGAAGGTAAATTACGAGGGAAAAACATTACAAGTAGGAGATGATCTGGTAAAGAATCTGAAAGATTCAGGATCACTGGATTTTCATTTTGTAAGTGACAAGAAAGCAGAGGAAGGATTGAAGAGTGGAGAATACTATATGATCATTTCCATTCCAGAAAATTTCTCAAAGAATGCAACAACATTAATGGATAAGAATCCAAAACAGATGAAACTGACATACAAGACAAACCCAGGTACGAACTATGTAGCATCCAAGATGGATGATAGTGCCATGGCGAAGATTGAGAAGTCAGTCAGAGAAAAAGTAACAGAAACTTATGTAAAGACCGTATTTGATCAGATCAAGACAGCCGGAAGCGGTTTCCAGAAAGCAGCAGATGGATCCAAAAAGATCGAAAGCGGAGCGAAGAAGCTGAAAGCTGGAAATGATACGATCGAACAGAATTTAAAGAAGTTAGCATCCAGCACATTAACATTTCAGAATGGAGCAAAATCACTTTCTGTAGGACTAAAAACATACACAGCAGGTGTAGCCAAAGTTGACAGTGGAGCAAAATCTTTAAAATCAGGAACAAAGACATTGAAAAATGGAGTTGCAGCTCTGCAGACAGGAGCAACTCAGTTATCCAATGGCTCTAAATCCTTAAAATTAGGAATCTCCCAGTACACAAACGGAGTCAGCACAGCACAGGCTGGAAGCAAACAGCTTGCAGCGAATAATAAAGCATTAAATGCAGGTGTTGAGAAATTATCCAGTGGAAGTAAGGATTTAAAAGATGGAACTGGAACATTATCAGCAGGTCTTAAAAATCTGTTGGGTCAGACAAAAGAAACATCCAATGGACTTGGAACTCAGTTAAAAGAAAATGAAGCGAAGAAAGATGGAATTATAAGCAAACGAAGCAATTTCGATACACAATTAGAAGCATTTAATACAAAATTAAATGAATTAAATCAAATGCTTTCTGCTGGATCAACCGCATCAGAGACATCAACACAGAAAGCAGACAATGAAACAGCTAAGAAGGCAGCAAGCAGTGCAGCAAATGCAAAGTCAAGTGTATCTGATTTAAACAGCAAAGTAAGCAAGTTAAAGAATTCATCTGTACTTGATAAATTAAGCGAAGAAGATAAAAAAGCATTATTAGCTGAGATTGATGAAGTAGATAGTGCAGCATCTGATGTCGAAAATAATGTTGATGAAACATATACAAATGCACAGAAAGCGGCAGATACAAAAATAACAGCAAAAACACAGTCCGCAAGTAGTGAACAGCAACTTGCAACAGTGAAAGCATATGTTAGTTCTTTAGCAAAATCATCTAAGCAACTTGCAGAATCATCCCAGACACTTTCTGGATACGAAAAAGCGATGATGAATGGTCTGTATGAAGGCTTAAATGAAGTAAAAACAACATTAGACCGTCAGGGAACAACTCAGGATACAATGGGTATGATCCAGGCGTTGACTCAGTTATCAGAAGGTGCTACAAAAGTACAGACAGGAATGACAACCTTAGAATCTGGAATCAACGACAGCACAAGCGGATTAAAGATTGGAATTGCCAACTACACAGCAGGAGTTGAAAGTCTGAACACAGGACTTACAACATTAACAAACAATTCCAAAGCATTAAATAGCGGAGCAACTCAGCTGAATAGTGGAATTGGTCAGGTAAGCTCAAAACTTCCAACATTTAAGTCAGGAACAGCAAAACTTTACAAAGGAACAAAAACACTGAAATCAGGAACAGCAGCCTTAGTTGCTAACAACAATACATTAAACAGTGGAGCCGGACAGTTAGCATCTGGAGCTGGACAGATCGCAAGTGGATCAAGTCAGTTAGCAGCAGGATCTACAACTCTTGGAAATGGAATCGGAACACTTCAGAGTGGAAGCAAGACATTAAAAGATTCATTACAAAAAGGAGCAGATCAGGTTAGCAGCATCAAAGCAACCAAGAAGACAAACAAAATGTTTGCAGCACCAGTAAAAGCTAAGAATGTAGAATATTCACACGTTGATAACAACGGTCACGCAATGGCACCATATATGATGTCCGTTGGATTATTCGTAGCATGTATGGCATTTACATTAATGTATCCTTTAATGGAGAAAAACGAAGAAGTCAAGAGTGGACTTCAGTGGTGGTTAAGCAAAGTCACAGTCATGGCAGCAGTATCCATTGCGCAGGCAGTGATCATGGTTGCAGTTTTAATGGGAATCAATGGACTCGAACCACACTACGTAGGAAAAACATTTGGAATGGCCGTCTTAGCATCCATGGCATTTATGTCATTGATCTGCTTTGGCGAGATGTTATTAAACCGTGTCGGAAGTTACGTCATGTTAGTATTCATGGTCGTACAGTTAGGTGCAGCCGGAGGAACATATCCATTGGATATGGCACCACACTTCTACACAGTATTACACAAATATATGCCATTCAGCTATACAGTACACGCATTCCGTCACACACTATCTATGGATGGACAGATCGGACAGGATATTGCAGTATTTGTTGGAATCTTAGTTGTGTCAACATTAGCAACGATCATCTTCTACCGCTTCAGAATGAAGAAACAGGTTGGAGGAACATTGGAACCTAATGGAGTGCCACAGCATTAAAGATATAAATAATTAAATAAAAACTCTAATGAACAAAAGACTAGGACAGTCAGTTTTGGATTGTATAAATATACATCTTCCAAAACTGATTGTCCTAGTCTTTTTATTGTTGTTGTATGCATGAAAAATGTGTATAAAATGTGAACAAATACATTGAATAAAGATTAATGCAGGAGTATAATTAAAAAAGTATAGTAATTGTAAATAGGGATAATAAGTTAATAGGGAGCTTTCACTTATGAAGAAGACTAAGATTCCACGGAAAAAAGTACGTGGAAAGAAAGCAACTGTAACGATTAAAATTAAATAATCCCAAAAATGCGCTAAAAGAGTGATCAAATCGATCACTCTTTTATGCATTCTACACGAAAAAGTGTTATAATAAACAAAGCAATATGCAGATTCAAACATGAAGAAAAGGAGGACGAATTTCATGCAAAAAGGATGGAAAGTATTCAACCACTTAAATGGAAAGAGCAGAAAGAAACTGTTAGCATGTCTGCTCAGTATATCCATGATACCGGTCAACGGATTTACGGTAATGGCGGCAACAGCAGATCAGGGGAATCAGGCAGCGGTGACACAGGAAGGTACAACCACACCAACAGTTACAAGTGGGATTTCATTTGCAGCAGAATCCCAGAATGTAACAGTAGGAAATTTCAAGTATTATGAATTCCAGGGAACGCAGGCAAAAGATTTCGATAAAGTCAACTTCAATATTTCTGATGAAAAAGCATTAAAGATTGAACAAAAGACTTTCAAACAAGCAGATGGAACAGAAGTTGTGAAGTATATGCCGATCGCATTAAAAGACAACGGAAAAGTTACTGTAACAGCAACGTTTGAGAAGAATAAAAAGCCATTAGATGGAGTAAGTGCTCAGCTTGAATTTAATTTAAGCAAAGATGATAATGTTATTCCATTTACCTCACAAACAATGTATCAGGTATTTAGTGGAAAGGAAGAAGGTGAACTTACTAAAGCAGACTTAGCAGCGAAGACAGAGATCAATCTTTCTGACAAAGGTCTGACAGATACAGAAGTAGCATATCTTCAGTATGCAACTGGTTGTGAAAAATTAGATTTAAGCAAGAATACAAATGTAAGTAAGATTGATGCATTAAAATCTATGACGAATCTAAAGGAAATCAATCTGGAAGGTACAAAGGTTTCCATAGCAGACAGAATTGCGTTGATCAAGAAAGATTCAATCACAGTAGAAAAAGGAGCCAAAACAAATGATCCTATCCGTCCAAAAGGAATCTTAAAAGGATGCAAATATGTTAAGTATTCTGAGGAAGTAGCAGCAGGAACAACAGCAAAATTAAAATCAATCCAGGTTCAGTCAGATGGATCCATAAGTCTGGAAGCAGTGGATACAGCAGAAGTAGGAACGACGAATTTAAAAGTTGAAAGTACAACAACACCAACAGTATCTGCAACAATTCCAGTAAATGTGACAGCCAAAAGTGCAACAATACCAGAGTTTGATAAAAATGATCCAAATGTAAGTGTAGGAGCATTTAAGAAACAGATCAAGTTAAATAATCTGGAAAAAGATGATGTAGTAATGATCACATCAAAAGATGCAAAGATCTTAAATATTCGCACAGAAACAGCGCAGGATGGAACAAAGACATACTATCTGGAACCAAAAGCAGCAGGAAAAGCAACGGTAGAAGCGGTAGTAGCAAGAGCAGGAAAGACATATACAGCAACGATTGAGATTCAGGTAGCAGCCGTAGGAAAAGATATCATTCCACTGACAAGTTACAAAGTATACGATGCATTAGAGGCAGATGCAAATAACGATGGAATGATCTCAACAGAAGAGATCAAAAATGTAAAATCTATTAATTTAGAAAATAAAGATCTGACGAATGCAGATTTAGCAGGTTTATCCGAAGCAGTTAATTGCACAAAGATCGACCTCGAAAACAACAAAAACATCACAGACATCAGTTTCATAAAGAATTTAAAACAGTTAAAGACACTCTATCTAAGAGGAACATCTGTGACAGATTTTACAGCATTAAATGAGCTGAAAGCACAGTTAGAATCATTATATTTGTCAACAACAGCAAGCACAGCGACAAGAATGTCATTCTTAAGCGACAGCCTGTATCTAAAAGAAGGACAGGAATTAACAATACAGCAGTTTACAAAAGGTGTATTCGTAGATAGCAAAGAAGCATGCACGATCACATCATCTAATCTGGCAGCAGTATCCATTACAGGAGATAGGATCAAAGCCGGAACAAAAGGTCAGATGGCAACACTGACATTAAAAGCTGGAACAACAACAAAAACGATCAAAGTTTACACAACAGACGAAACAGGTAAGATTCCTACACAGGCGGTTGTATTAAACAAAACATTTGTAACATTAAATCCAGGCAAGATAGAACAGCTGAAGATTACATATTTACCAGATTATGCAACAGCTTCAATCGGAACAGTAAAATGGACATCTTCTAACGAAGCAGTTGTAACAGTTGATGCAGCAGGTAAATTAACAGCTAAGGCTGCAGGAAAAGCAATTATTACGGCAATAACATCTGACGGAAATGTAATGTACTGCATCGTAACAGTAGAAAATATCAAAGTCAGCAAGATTACGATCACAACAACAACATCTAACAAGATTGCAACTGGTAAGAAAGTAACATTAAAGGCGACCGTAACACCATCCAACGCATACAATAAAGGTGTTACATGGAAATCAAGCAATACCAAAGTTGCAACAGTCAGCAGCAGAGGTGTCGTTACAACGAAGAAGAAAATGGGTGGAAAAACAGTAACGATCACAGCGACAGCCAAAGACGGAAGTGGTAAGAAAGCGTCATATAAGATTTATGTCAAGAAAGGTATCGTAAAGAAAGTCTACATTTCTGGAGTTAAATCAGTAAAAGCTGGTAAGAAGTTATATCTGAAAGGAAAAACAAGCGCATCTTCAGGGGCAAATAGAACTTTAAAATGGTCAAGCAGCAATACAAAATATGCGAAAGTTTCTTCCAAAGGAACTGTAACAACATACAAAGCTGGAAAGAAAAAATCCGTGAAGATCACAGCAAGAGCAGTGGATGGAAGCGGAAAGAGCAAGACGGTTACAATTAAAATTAAATAGTAAAGTAATCTCTGATATTTATTGAAAGAAAAAGCAGTTAGAAATCAAAATTTAAGATTTCTAGCTGCTTTTCTTCTAAATTGCAAAAGTAGTAACAAAAACTTGCAATACCCCTCTTATATTAAATCAAATAATAATGTTTAAATGCATGATAAATCCCATCATCATTTACGGAATCTGTAACATATTCCGCAATTTCTTTTAACTCATCACAGGCATTTCCCATAGCAATTCCATGGCCAGCAGCTTTAAACATGGAGATATCGTTATTACTATCTCCAAATGCGTAGCAGTCATCTGTAGAGATATTGAGATGATCAGCGACATATGTAAGACCAGTTCCTTTATCATGATCTTTTAATAAAATCTCATACTGGGTATCATCAATTCGAATATAATCCATGGCATCAGAAATACTGTCAAGAGCATCTACAAAACCAGAAGTATTGCTCCCAGGACCTGTAAATACAATGGCTTTATCAGGATTTTCAACATGATCCCATGTAAATTCATGCGCCATATAAGGAGCAAGGTCAAAAGCAGTGATCATAAATCCATAATGTGGATGAAAGTCAACATTATGATCGCGGAAATAAGAACATTTTTCCCCTTCAAAAGTTCCATAGATATTGTTTTCTTCGCAAATCCGTTTGATCTGTTCGACCACTGTTTCAGGAATTGTTTTGTGATAGATCGTTTCGCCATCAAGAAGGATGTGAACTCCGTTAGAACAAAGATAACCGTCGCAGCCAATATCGAGAATCTCTTTTTCAAAATAAACAAGAGGTCGTCCAGTGTTGATCAGGACTTTATGACCATTTTCTTGTGCTTCATGGATCGCTTTGATCGTAGATTCTGGAACCAGACGCTGTTCTTTACTGTATAAAGTCGCATCGACATCCAGAAAGATTAGTTTGTTGTTTTCACTCATATTATCATTCCCCATCTAAATATTTATAAAAATTAAGAGCCGGATACAAATGAAGATTGATGGTCCGGCTCTGTGCTGTAAGGATATAGTTGACTATTCTTCCACAGTTACAGTCTTCATAACTTGTGGTTCTAATGGTTTATCGGAATAATCTGTTGCAACTTCAGCGATCTTATTTACAACATCCATTCCTTCGATGATCTTACCAAATGCTGCGTACTGTCCATCTAAATGTGGAGCAGCTTTGTGCATGATAAAGAACTGTGATCCGGCAGAATCAGGCATCATAGAACGAGCCATGGATAAAACACCAGGAGTGTGTTTTAAGTTGTTGATCACACCGTTCTGGCTGAACTCTCCTTTGATCGTATGTCCAGGACCACCTGTTCCTGTACCTAATGGGCATCCACCCTGGATCATAAATCCGTTGATGATACGATGGAAAGTTAAACCATCATAGAAACCGTCTTTTACAAGATTTACAAAGTTCTCAACAGTGATCGGAGCGATCTCCGGATATAATTCTGCTTTCATTACATCACCATTTTCCATAGTGATCGTTACAATTGGATTTGCCATAATATGAAATTCCTTTCTATATTTTATAATCTTTTGCCGTTTACGGCTATGCTTTGATTATAATGGAAATACTAAAAAAAGTACAGCAGTTTGACCAGAAGAGTTACAATCCAAAATATGCATATTTTTACACAAAAATTACAAAAAAGTTAAGAATATGAACAAAATTTAATGAAAAAGCTTTTATTTCTACAAAATGCGAGTATAATAGCATAGGAACACAGTATGATTTTAAAATCATACGATAATAAAAATTTGGGAGGACATCATGGATTTATATTTAGATTTTGATCATAATTCCAGAAGGCGCAGAAGGGGGCGCAGACGTGGAAGAAGAAATCGTTCCAGAGCTCCATTTGTCATTGGAGTCATCATTTTACTAGTGGTCATTGTGGCAGGAGGTATATTTGCTGGAAGAAAATACATGGCTTACAGGCAGCAGAAAGCAGAAGAGGCCAGAAAACTTGCAGAGGCAAGAAGAGTCGTCACAGTCATGATCCCGGAAGGATATTCCATTGATATGATAGCAAAACGACTAGAGAAACAGGGAGTCTTTAAAGCCGATGAATTTATAAAGGCTGCGAAGAATACAAATCAGTATAAAAACGATTTTATTAAAGACATTGACCCAAAGAAGGGAACAAAGTACAAATTAGAAGGTTATCTGTATCCGGATACTTATAAGATTTACAAAAGTTCCAAACCAGAAGATCTGATCCAGAAGATGCTTGATAATTTCGATAAGAAATATTCATCACTTGCGAAATCTTATAAAGGAAAGCGTTCTATGGCAGAGATCATGACGATCGCATCAATGATCGAACGTGAAGCAAGCAATATGTCAGAACGTCCGATGATCGCAGGAGTCATTGAGAATCGCCTTGCAGCGAAAATGAGACTTCAGATCGATCCGACCGTTTTGTATACCACAACAAATGGATTATATAATGCGAAGAAAGTTTATTATAAAGATCTGAAAGTGAAAACGGTGTATAATACTTACGTTATGAAAGGGTTGCCAGCAG
>UMIB01032047.1_pt1 | contig 11446 bp, 10 predicted proteins | sample 1965641 | NCBI WGS metagenome assembly UMIB01 (sample SAMEA4836110, study PRJEB28245) | human gut metagenome | biome: gut microbiome; material: fecal sample | place: Denmark | collected 2008
AACAAAATAAGATTTGGAATAAAATGACAAAAGGTAATAATAAGACAGGCTATCCGGAGCATCCGCCATGGCGTGTCGCAACAAAGAACGTGAATATCGGGTATTACTAAACAATGAATCTTGAGCACAACGTTCCACAGAGTCTATGCTCATACCCCCAAAAGCGGAATCAGAACGGTTTATTTTTTGCTTACAGCCTGTTAACGGTAATAACAAACAAAAAAATACAATTGCCAGGTTTGCTCTATGCCTCATTGTTTTGATTTATCGTGTAATACCCAACAAAAATACATCCTTTTTTTAAATTCGATAACAAACGTACTACTTTTTATGCGCAATTATTCATATCTTTGTAGCCAATATAATTAGAATAGTCTCATAATGAGTCCACTGAACTTCACTCACATCCTGACACAGACAGTCGATGAGCTATCGGAAAGCGAATCATACAAAGGACTGTTTCACCAACATAAAGACGGTGAGCCATTACCCTCGCCACGGGTATTGTGCGATGTTATCGAATTAGCGCGTTCCATTCTCTTTCCCGGATATTACGGAAACTCAACAGTCAACAGCCGGACTATCAATTACCACATTGGTGTCAATGTAGAAAAGCTGTTCAATCTGCTAACAGAGCAGATTCTCGCCGGTTTATGTTTCGGTAATGGTGACCGGTGCGATGAATGTACCGAGGCCAAACGTGAAGAAGCAGCGCGCCTGGCTGCCAAGTTTATCAGCAAACTACCGCACTTGCGCCGTGTCCTGGCTACAGATGTGGAAGCTGCTTACAACGGTGACCCGGCTGCACAAAGTTTTGGTGAAGTGATCTTCTGCTATCCGGCCATCAAAGCCATCAGCAACTATCGCATCGCCCACGAACTTCTGGAATTGGGTGTACCGCTTATCCCCCGTATCATCACCGAAATGGCACATAGCGAAACCGGTATTGACATACATCCGGGAGCAAGAATCGGCACACATTTCACGATCGACCATGGAACCGGTGTAGTGATTGGTGCGACAAGTATCATCGGTAATAATGTGAAACTCTATCAGGGGGTGACATTGGGTGCCAGAAGCTTCCCCCTGGATGCTGACGGCAAACCTATTAAAGGCATTCCACGTCATCCGATTCTGGAAGATAACGTGATTGTATACTCCAATGCCACCATTCTGGGCCGGATTACCATCGGGCGTGATGCGACCGTAGGCGGTAACATCTGGGTGACAGAGAACATACCGGCAGGGGCAAGAATCGTACAGACAAAAGCGAAAAAATAATATAATTAACAACATTAAAGCGCCGGTCGCCCGGTTCATTACCGGAACATTAGCATACTGGCATGTTATCCATTTTTATGAGCGAACAATTTGAAATGATTGCCAAAACCTTTCAGGGACTGGAAGAGATACTGGCTGAGGAATTGACAACACTTGGGGCAAACGACGTACAAATAGGCCGCCGCATGGTCTCGTTTACCGGTGACAAGGAGATGATGTACAAAGCAAATTTCTGCCTGCGTACCGCAATCCGTATTTTAAAACCAATTAAGCACTTCACCGCAAAAGACGCTGATGCTGTATATGAACAAATCAAAGCCATCCGTTGGGAAGAAATCCTGGATGTAGACAAAACCTTTGCTGTCGACGCAGTAGTATTCAGCGATGAATTCCGCCACTCCAAGTTTGTCTCATACAAAGTAAAAGATGCCATTGTCGATTATTTCCGCGAATTGAATGGAAAACGCCCTTCTGTGCGTATCAGCAGACCGGATGTACTACTGAATATACACATTGCACAGACTACCTGTACGCTTTCACTCGATTCATCGGGCGAATCGCTCCACCGCAGAGGTTACCGTCAGGAAGCCGTAGAAGCTCCATTAAATGAAGTTCTGGCCGCCGGTATGATTTTGATGACCGGATGGAAAGGCGAATGCGACCTGATTGACCCGATGTGCGGTTCAGGTACTATTCCCATTGAAGCAGCCCTGATTGCCCGTAATATCGCGCCGGGAGTGTTTCGCAAAGAGTTTGCTTTTGAAAAATGGGGAGATTTCGATCAAAACCTGTTCGACCGGATATACAACGACGACAGTCAGGAACGTGAATTTACCCACAAGATATACGGTTATGACAACAATCCCAAAGCCAACGAAATCGCAACGCACAACGTGAAGGCAGCAGGGGTATCAAAAGACATTATCCTGAAGTTGCAACCGTTCCAGCAATTCGAACAGCCGGCTGAAAAATCGATCATTATAACCAATCCCCCTTACGGAGAACGTATTTCGACCAACGACTTGCTGGGACTGTACAATATGATCGGCGAACGCCTGAAACACGCTTTTGTGGGTAACGATGCATGGATACTTTCTTATCGTGAAGAGTGTTTCGATCAGATTGGCCTGAAACCGAGCGTAAAAACTCCCTTATTCAACGGTCCTTTGGAATGTGAATTCCGTAAATATCAGATTTTCGACGGTAAATATAAGGAATTCAAAAGCCAGGAAGGCGGTGATGAAAACGGTGAACGTGCTCCGAAGGAAAGAAGAGAGTTCAAGCCGCGCCGGGAGGAAGGCGGTTTCAGAGGAGAAAGAAGACCACGCGAAGAACGTAATTCGGAATACGGAGACAGAAGACCGAGAGAATTCAAAGGCAACCGTGAGCCCAAAATCAAAAAGCCCCAGGAGGACTAAACCGTTCCGAACACAAATATACAGACGGATGAACAGGCAGTCATAGAAGATAAACGATACGGTACCAAAGTATGACGCTGTCATCCGCCCGGAAACGACGAAATCAGACAGAGTATAAATCAAAGGATTTAAATAATGATAAAGCAAATCATGAAAACCAACAGTAAACAAAAGAGTGCTTTGTTAGTAATGCTCTTATCCTTACTAATACCAAACATTATGGCACAAGAACCGAAAATGCCGACCTTGGAGGATCTGATTCCGGGTGGAGCTACCTACCGTTCTGCCGAGAATATATCCGGCCTGCAATGGTGGGGTGACCAATGTATCAAACCGGGAATAGAAGCAGTGTTCATGATAAACCCTAAAAACGGAAAAGAAACACCGCTCACCACCCGCAACATAGTAAACAAGGCGTTGGAAGCCGGAAATCACGGTAAGTTGCAACACTTCTACAATGTCAGTTTCCCATGGCCGAAGAAAAGCCTTATGCTGATCACCCTGCCGGATAAATACATCGTATACGATTTCGACTACCGTGAGGTTATCAGCACACGTCCATTGCCAAAGGAAGGTGCCAATAGAGATTATCACCCTGAAACGGGACATGTAGCCTATACCATAGGCAACAATCTGTATGTGGACGATCGGGCCGTAACCAACGAACCGGAAGGTATCGTATGCGGCCAGTCTGTTCATCGCAACGAATTCGGAATTAAGAAAGGAACTTTCTGGAGTCCCTTGGGCAATCTGCTCGCATTCTATCGGATGGATCAAAGTATGGTAGCCCAATATCCCCTGGTCGATGTCACAGCTCCCATTGCCGAAGTCAACAACATCCGCTACCCGATGGCAGGGATGACCAGCCACCAGGTAAAAGTAGGCATCTACAACCCCGCTACCGGCAAAAGTATCTATCTCAATGCCGGAGACCCGACCGATCGCTATTTCACTAACATCAGTTGGGCGCCGGATGAAAAGAGCCTTTATCTGATCGAGTTGAACCGCGATCAAAATCATGCCAAGTTGTGCCGGTATGATGTTGAAACAGGCGAATTGACGGCCACTCTTTTTGAAGAGAAGAGCGACAAGTATGTAGAGCCGCAGGACCCTATCATTTTCCTGCCTTGGGATCACAGCAAGTTCATCTACCAGAGCCAAAAAGATGGCTTCAGCCACCTTTACCTGTACGATACGAACGGCCGGCAAATCCGTCAGTTGACCGAGGGAGACTGGCTGGTAAAAGAGGTTCTGGGCTTCGACACCAAGAAAAAAGAGATTATTATTGCCAGCACAGAGTTCTCGCCATTGCAGGACAACCTGTTCCGCCTGGATACAAAAACCGGAACACGTACTCCCCTGGGCAGTGCAGAAGGCGTACACAGCGGCCAGTTGAGCCCTTCGGGACGCTACCTGATTGACCAATACAACTCACCGACTGTCCCGAGAAGTATCAATATCATCGATGTGCAAAGTGGTAAAAGCGTCAATCTGCTCACAGCAGCCGATCCTTTCACCGGCTACAAGATGCCGGGTATCGAGACAGGTACCATCAAAGCAGCAGATGGCAAGACGGACTTATATTACCGATTAATAAAACCGGCCGATTTCGATCCGAACAAGAAATACCCGGCTATCGTATACGTATACGGCGGTCCTCACGCACAACTGGTCACCAACGGCTGGCAGAACGGTGCACGAGGCTGGGATATCTATATGGCCAACAAAGGTTACATCATGTTTACCGTAGACGGACGTGGAAGCAGCAATCGGGGACTCGATTTTGAGAATGTTACTTTCCGCCAGTTGGGAATCGAAGAAGGAAGAGACCAGGTGAAAGGAACCGAATTCCTGAAAAGCCTCCCCTACGTCGATGGGAACCGTATCGGAGTACACGGCTGGAGCTTTGGCGGTCACATGACCACTGCCCTTCTCCTTCGCTATCCCGAAATATTTAAAGTGGGCGTGGCCGGCGGTCCCGTCATTGACTGGGGGTATTACGAAGTGATGTACGGAGAACGCTATATGGATACCCCGCAAAGCAATCCGAAAGGATATAAAGAGTGTAACCTGAAAAACCTGGCAGGCAACCTGAAAGGACATCTGATGATCATCCACGATGACCACGACGACACCTGCGTGCCGCAGCACACCCTCTCGTTTATGAAAGCGTGCATCGATGCCCGCACGTATCCGGACCTCTTCATCTACCCGTGCCACAAGCACAATGTGTCAGGCCGCGACCGTGTACATCTGCATGAAAAGATAACCCGTTATTTCGAAGACTATTTATAAAGATATAAATCCTCAAAAGACATGAAGATATTACTATTAGGTTCGGGCGGCCGTGAACACGCCCTGGCATGGAAAATCGCCCAAAGTCCGAAAGTAGAGAAGCTGTTCATTGCACCCGGCAATGCCGGAACCGGTGAAGTAGGTGAAAACGTGAATATCAAAGCAACCGACTTCGCCGCTTTAGGGGCATTCGCTCTTGAAGAAAGTATCGATATGATTGTGGTAGGCCCCGAAGACCCGTTGGTAGAAGGTATCTATGACCACTTCCAAAGTAACCCCTGCCTGAAAAACATCGCCATTATCGGCCCGTCGAAAGAAGGAGCCAGGCTGGAAGGCAGTAAGGAGTTCGCGAAAGAATTCATGCACCGCCACCACATACCGACAGCCCGCTACCAAAGCGTGACAGCCGATACCCTGAACGAAGGACTGGCATTTCTCGAAACACTTGAAGCTCCTTATGTGCTGAAAGCAGACGGACTTTGTGCCGGAAAAGGAGTATTGATTCTGCCGACTCTCGAAGAAGCCAAGAAAGAACTGAAAGAGATGCTCGGAGGTATGTTCGGCAATGCCTCGGCAACCGTTGTCATTGAAGAGTTCCTGAGTGGTATCGAATGTTCGGTATTTGTACTGACAGATGGCGACCACTATAAGGTGCTGCCCGTAGCCAAAGACTACAAACGCATCGGCGAAGGTGACAAAGGGCTCAATACCGGCGGTATGGGCAGTGTGACTCCCGTTCCGTTTGCCGACGAAGTGTTTATGGAAAAGGTACGTACCCGCATCATCGAACCGACTGTCAACGGACTAAAGGCAGAAGGTATCACCTATAAAGGATTCATCTTCCTGGGGCTGATCAACGTGAAAGGCGAACCGATGGTAATCGAATACAATGTCCGTATGGGTGATCCCGAAACCGAAAGTGTCATGCTGCGCATACAGAGCGACCTGGTAGAACTGCTGGAAGGGGTGGCCGAAGGTAACCTCGACGCCCGATCGCTTGTCATCGATCCGCGTACAGCCACTTGTGTGATGATGGTCAGCGGAGGATACCCCGAAGCCTATCAGAAAGGATATGCCATCAACGGACTGGAAGCAGCCCGGGCAACGGACAGCATTCTGTTTCATGCCGGAACAGCCATGAAGGACGGACAGGCAGTGACCTCCGGCGGACGTGTGCTTGCCATCTGCTCGTACGGCAACGACAAGGCCGACGCACTGGCACAATGCTACAAAGTGGCCGACATGATTGACTTCAAAGACAAGAATTATCGCCGCGACATCGGCTTCGATTTATAATGAGGAATCAAAGATTACAAGGACGGATAACGGCGGGCAGATTTACGCTGCCCATCGTTATCTTTACGTGTATTGCCTGTTGGGTGCTGACCTCCGTTCTCCTGCCCGGACTGGAAGTTAAGGAGTCGTCCTACCCGCTGTGGAATATCGTGAACATACCCGCATGGGCCAACCGCATTGTCAGCTTTTTGCTCTTTGCCGGTATCGGCTATTTCCTGATAGAGCTGAACAATACGTTTGCCATCATCCGCATGAGAGCATCCGTACAAACCTCACTTTACTTTCTGCTCATCACGGCCTGCCCCGGCATGCACCTGCTCTATGCGGGCGACGTCGCTGCTGTAACCTTTCTCATTTCGCTCTATTTCCTGTTCAAAAGCTATCAGCAGCCGCGTCCTGCCGGTTATCTGTTCCATTCGTTTGCTTTGCTGAGCGCCGGCAGTGTGGCGTTTCCTCAGCTGACGTACTTCATCCCCATCTGGCTGATGGGTGCATCCGGTTTTCAGTCGCTCACGTTCCGCAGTTTCTGCGGTGCCATAATAGGTTGGAGCATCCCCTACTGGTTCTTATTGGGACATGCCTTTTTTCACAACGAAATAGAGCTTTTCTACCAACCGTTCATCCATCTGGCCGACTTCCGGGACATTGACTTCGGCCGTGACTTCCAACTATGGGAAGTCGTCACGCTGGGCTATCTATTCATCCTCTACATAGTCAGTTCGATACATTGCATCGTGGCAGGATATGAGGATAAGATACGGACACGCGCTTATCTGCACTTTCTTATTTTCCTCAACTTCTGCATCTTCCTGTTCATTGTGTTGCAACCCGCCCTGAGCATGAATCTGCTTTCGCTGTTGCTGATAGGCATCAGTATATTAGTGGGACACTTGTTTGTACTGACCAACAGCAAATCGTCCAACCTCTTCTTTATCGGTTCGATGATTACCCTTATCGCTTTATTCTGCTTTAATATATGGACGCTTTTATAGAAACCGTTTCACAGATACTTATCGACTGGGGATATCCCGGCCTGTTCATTTCGGCACTGTTGGCCGGAAGTATTGTCCCGTTCAGTTCGGAGATCGTGCTGCTGGGACTGGTAAAGTTGGGACTCGATCCTACCCTTTGCCTCATTTCCGCCTCGCTGGGGAACACTGCCGGAGGGATGACCTGTTACTATATGGGGCGCTTGGGCAGGATAGACTGGATCGAGAAATACTTCAAGATCAAGAAGGAAAAGATAGACAAGATGCAACGCTTCCTTCAGGGGAAAGGCGCTTTGATGGCGTTCTTCGCCTTTCTGCCCGCCATCGGTGAAGTGATATCCATAGCCCTCGGATATATGAGGAGCAATGTATGGCTGACCACGGCTTCAATGTTCGCCGGAAAACTGATACGCTACATCATCCTGCTGAAAGCCATGCAGGAAGCCCTGAACCTGGTTATGTAAAGAAGAATATGGAAAGAATCATTGAATATACGGCCGACGGAAGTGCCACCCTCTTCGTTCCGGAGCTGAACGAGCACTACCATTCCGTGAAAGGGGCTCTGACGGAGTCCTCTCATATCTTTATCGACATGGGCCTGAAAGCCTCTGCTTCTCCTGCACCCCATATCCTTGAAATCGGTTTCGGAACGGGGCTGAACGCATTGCTCACACTGATTGAAGCGGAAAGATCGGGCAGACAGATCCATTATACGGGCATCGAGCTTTACCCGCTGCCATGGGAAACGGTAGAGAAACTGAGATATAACGACCGACCGGGAGGGGATGGTGAACAACGATTAACGACCGGCGATGAACAGACCGCGCAATGGATGAAAGCCCTCCATACATCGCCCTGGGGAGAAGACGTGCGGATCACTCCGCATTTCACCCTGAGGAAGATACAGGGAGACTTCACAATCATGGACCGTTCATCGTTGATCACTGACCGTACATCGTTATTCTCCCTCCTTTATTTCGATGCCTTCGCACCGGAGAAACAACCTGAGATGTGGACGCAAGAACTATTCGATGAGCTGTACGTTATGATGGAAGAAGAAGGAATACTGACCACTTATTGCGCTAAAGGAGTGGTAAGAAGGATGTTGCAAGCGGCAGGATTCATCGTTGAACGTCTGCCCGGACCTCCGGGAGGCAAAAGGGAGATACTGAGGGCAAAGAAGAGATCCCAGGATTCTCCGGCCGTAACGCAATGTAACGCGCAACCCACATTAAAACAGAAAGGATAAACATTATGAGAATGAATCGAATACATCAGTCAATAGTAACCCATATCCCCGGGAGAGGAATGAGAGGACAGACTGTTCTCTTCCTTTTCCTCCTGCTCCTTTCCGCCTGTTCCGGCCGCGGGAAAGGCGATGCGGGAGAGCGGATCATCACCGTCACGATGGAACCGCAACGGTACTTCACCGAAGCCATTGCCGGAGATAAGTTCACCGTACGCAGCATGGTGCCCAAAGGCAGCAGCCCCGAGACTTACGACCCCACCCCGCAGCAACTGGTATCGCTGGGTGAAAGTGAGGCATATCTGCGCATCGGCTATATCGGATTCGAACGCTCGTGGATGGACCGGTTGATGAACAATACTCCCCATATCCAGGTGTTCGACACCTCAACAGGGGTGGACCTGATCTTTGAGTCCGCCTTCGATCACGGCGACCACCGCCATGAAGGAGGTGTGGAGCCGCACATCTGGAACTCCACCGCCAACGCGTTGATCATAGCCGGAAATACATTCAAGGCGCTCACCGTACTCGACAAAGGGAACGAAGCATACTACAAGGCTCGCTATGACTCGCTCTGCCAACGCATCGAGCAGACAGACAGCCTGATCCGGCAAACGTTGTCGGTGCCCGGCGCCGACCGTGCCTTCATCATCTACCATCCGGCACTCTCCTACTTCGCCCGCGACTACGGACTGCATCAGATCAGTATCGAAGAGGGAGGCAAAGAGCCGTCGCCCGCCCACCTGAAAGGGCTGATGGATCTCTGTAAAAAGGAAGGGGTACGCGTCATTTTCGTCCAACCGGAATTTGACCGCCGAAACGCCGAAATCATCGCGAAGCAGACCGGCACCCGGGTGATCTCCATCAATCCCCTTTCGTACGACTGGGAAGAAGAGATGCTGAATGTGGCGAGAAGCCTCCGTGGTGAACCCGGATACTAATAACCAACCTCAAGCAATTCATGGATAAAGAAAGAAAACCCCACAAGCATACGGAAGCAGCGACTTCCTCCCCCCTCCTCTCCATCAGAGGACTCTCCGCCGCCTATGACGGACGCACGGTGCTCCACGATGTCGATCTGGAGGTCTACGAGCACGATTTCCTCGGCATCATCGGGCCCAACGGCGGAGGCAAGACAACTCTTATCAAATGCATTCTGGGACTGCTTCGCCCCACAGGAGGAGAAATCATCAAATATCACGAACCACTCACGACGGGCTATCTCCCGCAGTACAACTCGATCGACCGCTCCTTCCCCATCTCGGTTCTCGAGGTAGTCCTTTCGGGACTCAGCTCCAAGAAGTCGCTGACCGGCCGTTTCAATGACCGTCACCGCGAGAAAGCCCGACAAGTGATCCACCGCATGGGACTCGAGGGACTTGAACACCGGGCCATCGGACAGCTGAGCGGCGGACAACTGCAACGCGCCCTGCTGGGACGAGCCATCATCAGCGACCCGCAACTGCTTATTCTCGACGAGCCGAGCACCTACATCGACAAGCGCTTCGAAGCCCGCCTCTACCAGCTGCTGGCGGAGATCAACCGCGACTGCGCCATCATCCTCGTCAGCCATGACATCGGGACGGTGCTGCAACAGGTAAAGAACATCGCCTGCGTGAACGAAACACTGGACTATCACCCGGCCGCAAGCGTCAACACCGAATGGCTGGAACGGAACTTCAACTGCCCGATCGAGCTGCTGGGGCACGGCACACTGCCTCACCGGGTGCTGGGCGAGCATTGTCATTGCCACGAGGATGGCAAAGCCTGACAAAGGACGCCTTATTCCATAGAAAAACTCCGCCCTGCATCACTTCACATAAAAGATGAAGCAATGCAGGGCGGAGTTTTTGCACAATCCTCTTTCCTAAGCCAAGGAACGATAGTTTCCCTCCACCGGGAAGCAAGGTTTCCCCGAGTAAGGAAAACCTCTTTCCCAAGAATCAGGCTGTAGGATCATCTACAATATCACCATCCCCTCCCGAAGGAAGACCAATAACCAGGCTACGTATCACTGTACGAGGTACTTTCAGCAACTTATTACCGGTTGAAAACTGGGTAGTCAGTCGTAATTCATAGACTCCGTCTTTTAAGTCTGCAGGAAGTAGCACCAACACTTCCGAAGGGTTGTTTACGGCGATCATATCCATCGGCAACTTTGTTTCCGTACCTTTCTCATCAATCAAGACGATACCCACTGCAGAGTCTGTACCAGTTACTTTAATATTCTTTCCTTGCAGACGATAGTTACGTCCGGCAGTTGCACTACCATCCGTAGCTCGGGTAGCGGCGTCTTCACCGCCGATGAAGTAGGCCGGGTCACCTTTGGCTCCCAGAATTTTCACGCCGGTCCGTGCGATAGCTTCACGTAAATCCTTATCCTGATTGAAAGAAACATAGATAGAATTTTTCTCGGGATTCCATACTCCACCGTCTATCACCCCGCGAAACTGGGGTACGGCACGAAAAAGCCCCGTATTGACAGAGTATCCGTTCAGTACCAATTCCGATACCGTACGCTGAAAGAGGTCGACGGCATGCTTTAAAGTCTCTACCCGCAAGCCGGTATCTTCTTTCTTCATTTCATCCAGTACATCGGATAGTGTCAGGTTCCCGGCGCTTTCCAATACCAGGATTTTGTCTTCTTTGTTGTCGGTGGTTACGGTATTGTCCGCAAGCCAGCCTTTGAGTTCGGTTTTCATGATTTGTTAAGTTTAAAAGTGAATATTATTATTTGTTTTTCACGCAACGGACAGATTGTCCATTAGTCTTTGGATAGTGGCCCGTTCGGGATTCACCACCAGTAGTAAAATATAGTAGATAACCATATGTTGAACCATTAGCATCAAGGCACCAGTAAGCTCCTTCTGAACCGGCATTGCCTGGAGGAGTTGTCTTACTTCCTGTAGCGCCACCGTGAG
>UMIB01012343.1_pt1 | contig 11415 bp, 10 predicted proteins | sample 1965641 | NCBI WGS metagenome assembly UMIB01 (sample SAMEA4836110, study PRJEB28245) | human gut metagenome | biome: gut microbiome; material: fecal sample | place: Denmark | collected 2008
GAAATCAAGCACAAAAAGATTCCGAGAGTACATAAAAGAGATAGGAGGCACAGATAAGATGGCAGAAAGAGAAACAGAAAGAACGGTTAAAAAAAGAGCGGAAAGTGATCCGGCATACCAGTGGCATATTCAGGATTTATATGCATCAGATGAGGTATGGGAAAAGGATTATGAAGCGCTTTCAGAGCAGGCGAAGGAGCTTGCGGCATATGAAGGAAGACTGAAAGAAGGTTCTGAAGTTTTTGTAGAGTATATGCGTAAAAAAGAAGAAGTCATGAAGAAGTTTGAAGCCATATATGTTTATGCCAATCAGCGATATCATGAAGATACGGGGAATAGTTTTTACCAGGGGCTTGCAGGAAAGGCGCAGGCATTATCTTTACAGCTTGACAGTGCAGTTGTATTTGAAGAGCCGGAACTTTTAGCAATAGGAGAAGGTACGATAGAACTGTGGTTTTCACAGAATCCGGATATGGAATTATACAGAAGATATTTTTATGAATTATTCCGCCAGCAGGAGCATGTTCTTTCCAAAGAAGAAGAGGCGATTCTTGCTGATGTATCCGATATGTCTGCTGATGTGTCGAATATTTTTTCTATGTTTAATAATGCAGATATTCGATTCCCGTCAATCGAGGGAAAAGAAGGCGAGAAGATACCGGTAAGTCATGGAAGATATACTCTTCTTTTAGAGAACAGAGATGTAAATATTCGAAAAAATGCATTTGAGTCGGTCTACTCACAGTATGGACAGTACAGGAATACGTTAGCGGCACTGTATGCGGCTAATCTCAAGAATACAGCGTTTTTTGTAAAGAGAAGACATTATAATTCCTCCTTAGAGATGGCATTAGATGGAGGAGAGATTCCAGTATCTGTGTATACAAACCTGATCGATACAGTACATGAGCATATGGATCTCATGCATCGTTATGTTGCACTCCGCAAAAAGGCATTAAAAGTGTCGGAGCTTCACATGTACGATCTGTATGCACCGATGGTTGAAGAGTTTGAGATGAAAGTCCCGTTTGCACAGGCAAAAGAAATCGTAAAAAAGGGGCTTGCACCATTAGGGGAAGCATACGGGAAGGTTCTCTCCGATGGAATGGAGAATGGCTGGATTGATGTATATGAGAATGAGGGAAAGCGTAGCGGTGCGTATTCCTGGGGAGCATATGGATGTCATCCATTTGTGCTGATGAATTATCAGGACAACTTAAATAATGTATTTACATTAGCGCACGAGATGGGACATTCTATGCACTCTTATTATTCAGATAAGAATCAGCCATATATTTATGCAGGATATCGTATTTTTGTTGCAGAAGTAGCTTCGACATGTAATGAGGCTCTGCTAATGGAATATTTATTAAAGAATACGGAAGATACAAAAGAAAAAATGTATCTGATCAACTATTTCTTAGAACAGTTTAAAGGAACACTGTACCGTCAGACTATGTTTGCGGAGTTTGAGAAGATTACACATGAGATGGCGGCGAAAAAGGAACCTCTTACGGCAGAAGTATTATGTGATATTTATTATAAGCTGAATCAGCAGTATTTTGGAGAAGGTATTGTTATTGATAAAGAAATCGCATTAGAATGGGCGAGAATCCCACACTTCTATACACCATTTTATGTATATCAGTATGCGACAGGTTATTCTGCAGCGATTGCTATTAGTAGAAAGATTTTAAGTGGGGATGAAAAGGCGAAAGAAGGATATTTTAAGTTTCTGAGTGGTGGAAGTTCCATGAATCCGATCGAGCTGTTGCGTCTTTGTGATGTTGATATGGCAACGAAAGAGCCAGTAGAGTCTGCATTAAAGCTGTTTGGTGAATTGCTTGATGAGATGGAAGAGATTTTAAAAACACAATAAAGTATTGGGAGAATGAATTTATGTATGAATTTACGTTATTAAAAAGTATGTTTTTTGAGTTAGATAAATATAAAATCGAGGGTGTTACACAGACACAGGAAGGACAGAGAACATTTCACCGGCTGGAAGTCTCTTATGACAGTGTGCCGGAAGTAACCTCTATTACTGCAGAAGAACGTATTTTGCCGTATGTAGACAGATATTATCTGTTTATTAATGATGAGAGGGTAGAGACAGATATTCGTGACCCGAAGGTAAAGCAGGTTATTTATGAATTTTATAAGCAGTACCATCCGGAGTATTTAAAAGAAGATTTGCCAGATGATATGACAGATGTGGATATTTTAGAATGTTTTGATGTATTTAAGATGCCAGATTACCGGCCGGAACATGCATTTCCGGGTCTGGTAACCTTAGAAGACCTTAAGAATGGTAATGTTCACGATGAAGATAAACCAAAGTTTGCATTTCCGGGTCTGGAGTTGTATTCTAAGGGGGATGCATCAGATGAGGATAAACCAATGGTAGCATCTTTTAAAGGATACACGTCATTTGATGGGGATCGTGAACAGGCGAAAGATAAGATAGAACAGTTAAAGAGTCAGTTCGCTTCTCAGATCGATGCATTAAATGTAGATGAGATCTTGAAAAACTGTTCTGAGAATCAGGAGGAATAGAAAATGTACAGAGAAGTATCAAAGTTGATTTTATATCGTGATTTAGGAGAAGACAGTATTCTTTTAAATCTCGCAGATATTTTTAAGAGATTTGACAGCTGCCATTACAGAGCAGATGAGCTGATTACTGATATTTATAAAGAGATGAAGGCATTGCTTGATCTGGCAACGACATACGGTTTTGATAAAAACTTATGGCATAATTATCTTACATTTGTACTTGTGACGAATGAGAATTCTTTTAGTATGACGAGTGAAAAAGTAGGGGCGAATAACGGGACAGTAAATCATTTTGCAAAGAATGATTTTCAGGTATTTATGAACCTGTTTCACTATGATTTCAGAGCAATCGAGGAGACACTGGGAATCGATTGTTTCCGTACGATCTTAGACTATAAGGCAATCGGCAAGACAGAGCGTATGTATAATAAGAACGTAAGTGAAAAGGTGCGTGCATTATCAGATGAACTTGCAGCAGCAGAAGATGTGGATACTTTTTTTGATGCAGTTGTGAAGTTTTATAAAGATTATGGAGTAGGAATGTTTGGTCTTAACAAAGCGTTCCGTATTGTAGAGAATAACGGAAAGCCAGACTTTGTTCCAATTAACAATTTAGATAAGGTTGTATTAGATGATCTGACAGGATATGAGATTCAGAAGAAGAAGCTGGTAGATAATACAGAAGCTTTTGTTCAGGGAAAAGTAGCAAATAACTGTTTACTTTACGGTGATGCCGGAACCGGTAAGTCTACAAGTATCAAGGCAATCTTAAACCAGTATTATGGCGATGGACTTCGTATGATCGAAATTTATAAACATCAGTTTAAATATCTTTCTGCGATCATCAGCCATATCAAGAATCGAAATTATCGATTTATTATTTACATGGATGATCTTTCCTTCGAGGAATTTGAGATTGAATACAAATATCTGAAGGCTGTTATTGAAGGTGGAATGGAAACGAAACCGGATAATGTTTTAATCTATGCAACATCGAACCGCCGCCATCTGATTCGTGAGACATGGTCAGATCGTTCGGATAAGGACGAAGAACTGCATCGCTCCGATACAGTACAGGAAAAGCTGTCTTTAGCAGCACGTTTTGGTGTAAGTATCAATTACTCCAAGCCAACACAGCAGGAGTATTTCAAGATTGTAACCAATTTGGCAAAGAAATATCCGGAAATTACAATGAGCAACAAGGAATTATGTGCGGAAGCAAACAAGTGGGAACTTTCTCATGGAGGAATTTCCGGACGTACTGCACAGCAGTTCATTAACTACATAGCGGCTAAGTAAGAGACGAAATTCGAAGAAGTCTTCTGACTTATTCCCCATGTCCCGCCAAAGACAGAAAACGGAAATATTTTATATTGAAAAATGTGATGTCGGAGCAGCAAAAATGCGGCTGAGCATTTTGTGCGTCGCGATTATCTTCACATTTTCCAATATAAAATATTTCCGTTTTCGTCAAAAAAAGAACCCTCGGGGAAAGGGTTCTTTTTGTGCCTCTTAGAGGCATTCATTAAAAGGAGGAAGCCCATATAATTCTTCTATACGGGCTTCAAAATATGAAAAAAATCTTTAGCCACAAGAAATAGAGGGATTTCTTTGTTGCTGTCTATACTATAAAGAAAAAATATGTCCGTTTTTTGACGAAAATTTGAACAAAAGGTGAAACACATCGAAAAATATAGATACTAAAGAATGAGAAAATAGGAAAAAATCAATTTTTAAAGTGTTCAAAATAGCTCGAAAACTCGAAAACAGGAGGAGATATCATGGGTGTTGTAATTGGAAAAATGGATGGGCAGGTAGAAAAAATTTTTTTGGGGAATAATTTAACAAGAAGTACAAAAAACTATGCTAAAATCCTGAAAGACAAGGACTTGTCAGAAGAAGAAAAAAAGCGTATTCTGGCAGCAGAGAAGAAAAAGCAGGAAGACGATATTATTTTATAGGAGATTTTTATGAAGATTTCAGTGGCAATGGCATATTATAATGGTGGGATGTATATAGAAGAACAGATGGATACGATTTTGACACAGCTTGGTGAACAGGATGAAGTTATCGTATCTGTTGATGGAGCAAGTGATGGTTCAAAGCCTTTGCTCCTTAAGATGGCAGAAGAGGACAAGCGGATTCATGTTATAAAGGGACCGGGCAAGGGCGTTGTAAAGAACTTTGAGAATGCGATTCGTCATTGCAGTGGAGAGATTATTTATTTATCTGATCAGGACGACATATGGAAGCCAGATAAGGTAAAGAAGGTAAATGAAGCTTTTTTGAATCCAAAGGTGAAGGCAGTTCTTCATGATGCGCAGATTGTGGATGAGTGCGGAAATCCAACTGGTGCAGAAGGCCTTTTTGCGAACAGAGGAAGCGGGAAGGGAATACTTAAAAATCTTATAAAGAACAGTTATGTCGGATGCTGCATGGCATTTCGTAGGGAGCTGATTCCTGTAATCTGTCCGATACCAAAAGAAATGTACATGCATGATTATTGGATCGGAACTGCTGCGGAGTATATGGGTGAAGTCTATTTTATAAAGGAAGCATTGATCGATTATCGAAGACATTCTTCGAATGTGACACAGATGGACCATGGAAGTCTGGGTTTTATGATAAAGAAGAGAATAAATATCGTGCGTTGTCTGGGGCTTTTGAAAAGGCGTGTGAAAGAGGCTGGTGAAGAGATAGAGAAGGTGAATGGATAGAAGATGGTGAAGAAGAAAGAAGAACAAACGACAGGTAAGAATATAGGTAAAAATATGTGCAAGTTAGAACAGAAGCTGCAGAGAAAGCATCTGATAGCCCTTTCTTTTTTCCTTCCGCTTCTTGTTATGACAGGCTGTTGTATTGTATTTGGTGTGCAGCCATTTGGAGATAATTCGCTGTTGATCATTGACGGGCTTCACCAGTATATGCCGTTTTACTCTGTGTTGTATGATAAATTAAAAGGTGGGGAAACCCTTTTTTACAGTTTCCGTTCCGGACTGGGAATTAATTTTTTATCGTTATTTTCCTACTATTTGTCCAGTCCATTTAATTTACTGATTTTATTTTTTAAGAAAAGTCAATTAAATATGGCAGTGAGTATGATCATTGTTTTGAAGATCGCATGCAGTGGAATGACTGCGGGTATTTATTTTTCTTCAAAGAGTAAAAAGCAGGGATTTTCCATAGTGATGATTTCGATGGCATATGCTCTTTCAAGTTATATGGTTGGCTATTGCTGGAATGTAATGTGGCTGGATGCCATAATGATATTCCCGATTATTATGATGGGATTGGAGCGGCTCATAGAAAAAAAGGATGGAAGACTGTATTGCATTGCACTGTTTTATGCGCTGTACTGTAATTATTATATCGCCTTTATGATCTGTATTTTTGCAGTGATATGGTATCTTCTCTATTCTTTTAAAAGTATAAAACAGTTTTTCTTCCGAGGGATAGCTTTTGCATTTTATTCTTTTCTGGCGGCAGGCATGGCAGCTATTTTACTCATACCTGCTTATATGGGAATCAAACAGACTGCATCAGGAGAGACAATGCAGCTTCCGGAACATAGCTTCCTGACTAGTGTAGCGGACTTGCTTAATCGGCAGTTTGCTTTGTGGAGTCCGATCAGCCATGACAACTTTGATGGGAATGCCAATCTGTATATTGGAATTTTTTCCGTTCTTGCGGTTGGGCTGTATGTATTAAACGGAGAGATCAAAGTCAGTGAAAAGATTAAAAAAGTATTATTAATCGGTCTTTTTTATCTGAGCTTCAGTGAAATGATTCTCAATTTTATCTGGCATGGTTTTCATGATCAGTATGGAATACCGAATCGTTTTTCTTTCTTATTCGGTTTTGTTCTTCTGTATATGCTATGGGAAGTATTTGAGCATTTAGAAGGAGTAAAAGGCTGGCATGCCGCATTTGCCTGTATGGCGGGAGTTGCACTGATGGCTTATGCGAAGCTAAAAGGAACGCAGGTATTAGAAGATAATGTCTATGGTGTGGCAGGAATGCTCTTACTCCTTTATGGGATGTTGTTATTCTTTTATACGCTGTCACGTAAAAGAAAGTATATATACAAGTTTATTTTCTGTGTGGTGGCAGTGATTGAAATTACAGTAACTGCTTTTATGGGATTTAATGAGAACGGACAGATTTCTGTTTCAAAGTTTTTCTATGGAACAGAAGATATGGAAAAAGCAACGGAATCATTAAAGGATGGAACCTTTTACAGAAGTGAGCTTGCCAGTGCGCTTATGGTAGATGAGAATGCCTGGTATCCGATAAACAGTGTGGGGCTGTTCGGTTCTACAGCGACGGACCGCATGGTAACTATAATGGATAATCTGGGATTTTACACCGGATGTAATGAGTATCTTTATAAAGGAGCGACACCGGTAACGAACTTCCTTCTGAATGTAAAATACCTGTATTACCATCAGGAAGACAGCCTGCAGACAGATTTTCAATATGTAAAGTCAGAAGGTTCTTTTGATATTTATGAGAATCCGGCAAAGGGAATGTCCATTGGATATCTCATGAATCGTTCTGTAAAAGACTGGTATTATGACAGTGCCTATCCTTTCCGGGTACAAAATGATCTCGGTGAGCAGGCATTTGGGGTATCAGAGTTGTTCCATAATATCAGGATTTCAGACCCGGAAACGAATGGCTGTACAGCATCAAGGACAAATGATGGAGAGTACTACTTTGAATATAAGGATTCCCGTCCGGATAACATGACATTTACGATTCCAATAACAAAAAATGTAGAGAATCTATATCTTTTCTATGATGGTACGCAGGTAGAGAATGCACAGATCAGCGTAGACGGGGTGAATGTAAAGTCTGGAGATATTGATGGCTATATGCTTCCGATTGGTAAAGCAGCCGCAGGTTCCGAGGTGAAAGTAACCTTTGAATTAAAAGGGGAAACAGAAGATGGCTATGTAAGACTTTCAGCGGCTGATTTTGATCAACAGGCATACAGTAATCTGAAAAAGATTGCTGCAACAAGAGCATTTTCTGTAGATCGTTATTCAGACCGATTTATAGAGGGAAGTGTCAATGCCGCGCAGGATCAGACTTTATTTTTCTCTATTCCATATGACAAAGGATGGAAAGTTACCATAGATGGAAAGGAAGCAAAAACACATAAGATTGGAGATGCTTTTCTTGGAGTAAATATTTCTTCCGGAAAACATAAAGTATCTTTAAAATATACTCCGCCGGGATTTACCGTCGGATGGAAGATAACTGTTTTATCAGCAGCTATTTTCCTGATTCTTTGTAAGATAATACATTCTAGGAAGCTTCGTCAGCTTCATGGCAAGTGATTTTGTGAGAAGATTTTGAATGTACAGGATATGCACTCTTGGAACTTTTGATACTTCATCTTGTGAGAAGACTCTGAGAGTACATTGATATAAAAAGGAGGCTTAATTATGTTTAAAAAGAAACTAGTTGCTTTATCAGCGATTATGATAGCAGGACTTATGACATTTCAGGCAAATGTATCCGCAGATGCGGTAGAAGAGAAACCATATTTGTCATTGGGCGCAGATCTTAGTGCCAGTCAGAAGAGTAAAGTACTCGAACTTCTTGGAGTAAAAGAAAATGAGCTGGACCAGTATAAAGTAGTGAAGGTTACGAATAAAGATGAGCATAAGTATCTGGATGATTATCTGGATTCTTCAGTAATCGGTACTCATGCCTTATCTTCTGTTCTTATAGAGAAAAGAGATAAGGGCGAGGGAATTGATGTTACAACAAAGAACATTACGTACTGTACCGCAGGAATGTATGAAAATGCATTAACAACTGCCGGAGTGACCGATGCGAATGTAACTGTAGCCGGACCATTTAATATTACAGGTACGGCAGCATTGGTTGGTGCGATGAATGCATATGAAGATATGACAGGAGAGAATATTTCAAGTGAGAGTAAAGATGCAGCAACGAATGAGCTGGTCGTTACAAGTAAGCTGGCAGATCAGTTGAATGATTCTGAGAAAGCAGAGCAGTTTTTAGCATTAATTAAAGAGAAGGTTCTTTCCGATGATGCAAAAACAAAAGAGGATATTAATACAATTATTGATGAATGTAGTAAAGATCTTGATGTAAATATTACAGATGATCAGCGTGAACAGATTGCTGAATTGATGCAGAAGATTAATAAGCTTGATTTAAATGTAAATGACTTAAAAGAACAGGCAAGCAAGATTTACGATAAACTCAGTGAAATGGATATTGATGCGCAGGGTATCTTTGCCAAGATAAAGACGGTATTATCTTCTATTTTTGCAGCGCTAAGCGGCTTACTGCAGTAGGTTTACAGGAAGCTATAGAGCCGTACAGCATATAGAAGAATTGCGCCGGGGATTCCAAACAAGGTACAGACGGTACCGGTTATGGGATTAATTCCTACGCCGGTAACGATGTCTCTTGTGGCACAAAAAAAGTTAAAAAAGTAAATAAATCCAAGGCCGGCAGTGCTTCTACCGATAACGAAGAGAAGCGCTGACGGTCTTTTTTTTATGTATGCAATAAAATATCCGGCAAAGCAGGCGACACAAAAGATGAGAAGAATTTGATTCTGGGACATAGTATACCTCCAAAAAGGTTGTTTTTAGATTGTATGAAGAAAAAGCGGAAAATATGAGAGAGAATAAAGGAATTTTGTGGGAAATAAAATAAAAAAAGTAAAAAACAGGTAGACAAAATACTTGCAATGTGATATATTAATTTTGGAATAACTGTTATATATTTACATAATATAAATAGAGAGCAGAGAGCTTCCGGAAGAACACATAGGAATGTGGGAGGTGTTATAGTATGCGTTTTTCAGATATTCATATGATTATGATCGGAGAGGAAGGGGAATATGGGAGAAGATTGGTGAGATATCTGGAGACACACCTTTCTACTGCGATACGGGTATATCATTTTACAACAACAGAAAGTTTTTTAGCTTTTAAGGAGCGGGCAGACATTTATCTTTTAGATGAAGCTTTTTTTCAGAGGCTTTCCGAGGAGAAGCAGAATGTTTTGCTAAGAGAGAAGCAGCTGATTTTGTTGACTGCACAGGAAGAGGAAGGCACCTTTTGCAAGTATCATAATCCGAAGGAACTGTTAGACAGACTGAGACGGTTTTCAGATGAGATGGAAGATCTAGCTAGTAGAGAAGACAGAAGAGAAGAAGAAAGTGTGGAAGGAAGAGAGGAGGGAAGAGAGACTGCAAGAACAAGATTAACCATGATATATTCTCCGGTTTATGAAGAGAAACTTAAGGAGATCGCGCGGTCTTTTATGAAGGAAGGAGATGTATATATCGGTGCGGAAGACCTGGGATATAAGGAGAATATTTCAGCATATGGGCAGGGAAGTGATATGGGAGATCTGTGTTACTATATTCATCTGCGTGAAGAGCATGTCATGGATAGGATGCGGGACATGCTGGTAAGAGAAGAGGATATCGAAGTGTTACATCCTCCGGATATGTATTTTTATTTACGGGAACTGACGAAGGAAGATTATACATGGTTTTTTGACAAGGTAAGGAAGGAGGGGACATACAGGGAAGTATTTTGGGGAGCCGGAATGGGCTTTGTATCAGACCTGGATATACTGCGCTGTTTTGACAGGATTATTTTGTTGGATTCGAGAGAGAATATACGTCTGAATCTCTTCTGTGACCGCTTAGAAAAAGTGCTGAATCTCAGAAGTTTTCATCAGGGGGCAGCAGAGCAGAAGGAGCAGTGTCAGGAGTCTTTTCATCAGAATACTTTGTGGCAGGAATCTGTGAATTCTCGTAGGGAAGCTTCTGGTCAGGAATCATGGAAACGTGTATACAGGGAGGATATTTTGAATGGAACTGCCTGGTAGGAGAGAACTTCGGGAACAGATTTTACATCAGATGGATGGAAGAACGTCTTATGTCAGTGATGCAGATGTGTATAGAGAGATTGATAAGGCTATTTTGCGTTCAGGACATAGTGGATATGGAACACTTTCGGAGAAGGAAGAGCTAAGAAGGCAGATGTTTTCCTCCATCCGGGGTTTTGATGTTCTTGAGAAGTATTTAGAAGACAGCAGTATCAGTGAGATTATGGTTATAGGAGCTTCTCACATTTTTGTGGAGCAGAATGGCAGGGTAAGAAGAACAAGAGACCATTTTTTTGAAGAAGCCGATGTATATCGACTGATTGAGCAGATTGTAGCGCCGACAAACAGGATGGTGAATGAAGCTTCCCCTATTGTGGACAGCCGCCTTCCGGACGGTTCAAGAGTGCATATCGTATTACCGCCCATATCTTTGGAGGGTCCGGTTATCACTATTCGAAAGTTTTTAAAAGGAGGAATGACTATTGCAAGATTACTTGCTTTTGGAGAATTTCCCGAAGCGCTTACAGGGATACTTTCTGCTTTGGTGAAGGGAAAGTACAATATTCTGATTAGTGGGGCGACAAACTCAGGGAAGTCTTCGCTATTGAATGCACTTGCAGAATATATAGGACAGGAGGAACGAGTGATCACAATAGAAGATTCAGCGGAACTCCAATTGTTTCATGTTGATAATCTTGTGCGGTTAGAGACAAGGAATGCAAATGTGGAAGGAGCGAATGAGATTACGATGCAGGATCTGATCAAGGCTTCTTTGCGAATGCGTCCGGACCGAATTATTGTCGGTGAAGTTCGCGGTGCGGAAGCGATGTCGATGCTTCAGGCGTTTATATGTACTATATAATAATTATATATATAACGTGTATAAGGATGGAATATTATAGATTAGAGGGAGAGCATAGGAACGCTATGAACATTAAGTATAGGTTATTGTGTAAAAGGTTAATAGAG
>UMIB01007717.1_pt1 | contig 11401 bp, 6 predicted proteins | sample 1965641 | NCBI WGS metagenome assembly UMIB01 (sample SAMEA4836110, study PRJEB28245) | human gut metagenome | biome: gut microbiome; material: fecal sample | place: Denmark | collected 2008
ATCTATGTCGTCAGAAGAATGTTTTCTAACAAGTTCTTCTATATGAGCACAGTTTTTTTCGATATTTCCTTCCTGGATAGATAATTGAATAATTCCTAGCTTTAACATATGCCCTCCTTTTTAAACTTACTTTTTTTCAATTTAATCCAAATATTCGATTCTTTTCTCCTTTCATTTTCATACTTACTCACAAAATTACATTTCTTTTCTTGATTTTATCACGCAAATCAGACAAAATAAAATCATATTATTTTATAAAGTAATAAATCTGCATTATACAGACCATAGTCTGAATTCCAGTCTATCGTCATTTAGATATAAAAATATAGTAAAAGCCCCGGAATCACAAAACTCCGGGGCTTTTACTATATTTTGATACCGGATTGCTATGTGCTTCGCACTTTCGCAATCCTAAAACTATTCAAACATTGCGCTCTCAGCGCCTTCAATCTGAAGAGTGGTCTGATAGAATTTGGTCAGAGCACTGATTGCATACTCCACATCCTTCACACCTGCCGTTTCGTAACAGGAATGCATCGCAAGCTGCGGCAGACCGATATCGACGGCATGGACGCTGACCTGCGTGTTGGAAAGGTTTCCAAGGGTGGAACCGCCTAAAATATCACTGCGGTTTGCAAACACCTGAACCGGAACACCTGCCTCATTGCAGACATTCGTAAATACCGCACGGCTGAATGCGTCCGTGGTGTATTTCTGGTTCGCGCTCTCCTTGATGACGATACCTTTGTTCATCCAGGAGCAGTTGACTGCATCCGTCTTCTCCCCGTGGTTCGGGTGAACGGCGTGTGCGTTGTCGCAGCTTACGAGGAAAGAACCGGCAACTGCCTGATAGTAGTCCTCCGGTGTCTTGCCAAGTGCGCCGTTGATGCGGTGCAGGACATCCTGTAAGAAGGTGGACATCGCCCCCTGCTTCGTATTGGAACCAACCTCCTCATTGTCGAAGCAGCAGTATACGCTGACATCGCGCTCATTCTTCGCCGCCAGGAATGCTTTCAGGGAAACGTAAGCGCACTGTAAGTCGTCCAGTTTCGGGCTGGAAACGAACTCGTCCGCATACCCCCAGATCGTACCCGGCTGGCGGTTTACAAGGAAGAGATCCTTCCCTAAAATGTCCTCCGCTGCCACACCAAGCTCTTTCGCAATCATCGCGTCAAACGCGCCTTTTTTCAGCTCACCGGCAGAGAACAGCGGGCATAAATCAACCTGACGGTTGTATTTGTATCCATCGTTCACCTCACGGTTGAAATGAATCGCTACGTTCGGAATGATGAGCAGGTCTTTATCGATGTACAGAAGTCTCGCGCTCACGCCCTGACCGTCTTTTACCAGTACACGGCCTGCAACGGTCAGAGGGCGGTCAAACCAGGTGTTGTCGATCATGCCGCCGTATGCTTCCACATCGAGGCGCAGATACTCGCCCGGACCATTTAACTCCGGCACACTCTTGATCTTGTAAGTCGGTGAATCACTGTGGGAGGCACACATCTGGAAGTGATAATCAGTCAGCTTCTCTCCTACGCGAAACGCAATGATACTGGAATGGTTGCGGATTGTATAGTAATCTCCGCCCTGTTTCACGTCCCAACGAGCCGACTCCGGCAGGTATGTAAAACCTGCCTCGTCCAGCATACCCTTGATTGTCTCGATGGAATGAAACATACTTGGGCTGTTCTCAATAAAAGTCAGTAATTCGTTTGCAGCATTCATTATGCAGACTTCCCTTCTCTCTTCTTAATCGCCGGTAAGATAAGTCCCAGTGTTACCAGAACAATCGGCGTAATGACATTCAGCACAGTTGTATACATATCGCCCTGCTTGTACATACCTAAGATACAGCAGGCTGCTGTTACGAAGAAGCACCATGCACCGAAGCCAAGAGCGACTCCGTTATTCTTTACAAAGCGGTACTCACGTTCAAACTTGTTCGTGTGTTTACGAAGCATGAAGTAAGCGAAGAATACCCACAGATAGCGCATCGGCATAGTAACCGAGTTTAACTGGGTCAGCTGACGCAGTACAGTATCTGCGTTCGGAACCAGGACCTGAGCCAGGATAATGGAACCGGACAGGATAACAACCATCCAGATACCATTGATGTAAGCGCCGAATTTGTTCTTCTTTAACAGCTTGGTCGGGATGAACTGACGCGCATCCTCGTTGTCAAGCAGCATACGCAGCGGTGCGTCGATGCTGACTACCAGCGTCGAGAACTGTCCGATCGCGTTGCAGGCTGCGTAGATAATCATGAGCAGATTGCCGACACCGTAGTACTCACCCAGTTTCTGGAATGCCCAGTAAGAACCGTTTGCGTTGTAGGAGTCAAAATTCTCCTCAATCAGTACCGGATCAAACATCATGCCCATTGCGATGGTACCGAAGATCGCGCAGACAATAACCATGATTGCTGCAAAGATCATGCTCTTCGGAAATCCCTTTGCTGGATCCTCTACCTTGTTTACATACGGGGAGATCTTCTCACAGCCGCCTACCGCAAATACAAGAATGGACAGGCTGCTGAAGTACTTCCAATCAAAATGCGGGATCAGATTCTTCATGCTGAAATCAACAGACAGGTAACCGCCGTTCGGGTTGATTGCCGGTGCAGCGAACATCAGCAGAATGTACAGGATACTCATAACGAACATACTGGTTCCTGCTAAGGTTGCCATCTTTTTCAGCGGATTTAAACCGCGGCTTGCTACCCAGCAGAAGAACAGCAGAACGGCAAAAGTAACGAGCTGTACTGCCTTTGTGTTAAAAGATGCATACTTCTCCGCATTCTGGAACACCATCCAGCTGAGCGCTTTCAGACCGCCAGAACCTTTGGATGCGATGTAGGTGACATGACACGCCCAGTAGGTCCAGCCTGCGTAGTATGCAGCCTTCGCACCGGTTGTCTCATGAATCCAGGAACTGACACCACCGCCCGAATTCTTAAATGCGGAACCAAGCTCTCCGACCATCAGTGCGTACGGTACAAAGTACAGTGCAAACATCAGAATCCAGGAGAAGATAACCTGTGTTCCATTGAAGTATATGAAACCATTTAAAACGTTTCCAAATGCCCAGAGGGTGGAGAAACACATAAAGGAAAGCATATACCACTTGATTTTGTTTTGTGACTTGTTCATATCTTATTTTCTCTCCTTATTGCCAGTATCTTTTTTATTTTCTCATATGCCGCGTTAATTGTCAAAAGTATTTTTTATTACCCCAGTATTTTCCAGTCGGATTTGGTAGTATTCTGTTGTTTACGCATATTTTTTGTTAAAGTCTCACAATATATACCTATTTCCTTCGCAAAAAAAGCGGCGTTCCGTTCCGAATCGCCGCTTTTTTTCCTCTTTTTGTACGTGTCACAAAAACATACGGTCTGTGAACTGCCGTATCGTCCGTGACAGAAATACACTTTTTGTCTAAAAATCCATTTTTTACCGGGCAAATGCCGATCCATGAGGATTTTATGCCCCTTATTTTATAAGCATTTTATTATATCATTTTCGATATATACACCTCTTCCAGCGCCACATTAACCCCCGCGCAGAGGAAGTGCCAGAGACTTAACTTCTGTCCCTACTTCATGTAACCTTTCAGCGCCCACTCATACGTCTCGATCGCCTGCTGCAGGTTCATGTTAGCTGTCTCTTTGTCGATCTGTTTCTCCAGGAAGGAAACTTCCTCGCTCTTGTACTCCAGCTGGGTCGCCATGCCAAGCTCCAGCTTCTTCTGCATCGCATTCATCGTCTGCGTCTCTGCTGCCAGGGACGCATCGGCAAGCTGCAGGGCTGTCTGCTTCTGCAGGATGTCGTTGTAGAGTGTCTGCATACCGGAGCGGATCGTCTGCTCCTGGTTCTTGATGGTGCGGTCCATGTTTTTCTTATCGGCTGAACCTTCTGCCATATTGGCATAGCCGCGCTTGTTGGACTGTAAGGACAGATTCTGTTCGAGCGCCGTCTGGGTGTCCGCTGCCAGGTTCATCGCCACGATCTGGGTGAGATCCGCCTGCGGCAGATCCTGGATATCCGGTTCCGCGTCATAGGACCATCCGGCCTGGACGCAGAGCTGCTGATGCTGGGCCTGGAGGCTTGCTTTGGTCTGGGTCAGTGTAGACTGGAGTGACTGTAAATTCTTCTGTGCATTCAACACATCAATCTGCGTTGCCTGACCGAGCTGCTGGCGCTTCTGGGTCAGCTGCATGGAAAGTTCCTGCAATTCCACTGATTTCTCCATCAACGGAATTGTCTTTTTGACCTGATTATAAGCAGCAAATGCCGACTGTACCTGCGCGACAACCGCATCCTGACTGTTGATATAGTCCAGACGGTCCATCTCGCTGTCGCGGTAAGAAGCATCGGCAGACTGCTGGGTTTTTAACGCATTCTGCTCCATCATGACGGACGCGGACATCAGGCTTGCGTAAGCGCTCGCCATACCCGGCACCGCCAGAAAATCCTCAATCTGATCCGCCTGATCCCGCAAATTATCCGCGCTGTCGTACAGATCATTCGCCTGATTGTACTGCTTATCCTGCACTTCCTTCGCATTCTTCGTGTCGCGTCCTGCCTGATAGGTCGTCTGGTTGTTTAGATACGTCGGGTTGTACTCCTGTACCAGATACGGCAGTTCGCTGTATTCCATCACATTGTCCTGAAGCTTCGCCCATGTATCCGCATCGTAGGCGAACTGCGGGCTGGCAGCCAGCGCCGCAAATGGTCCCTGCAATGCCAGAACTGCTGCCGCCGCTGCGGTCAGAAGCGCCGTTTTCCTTCTTCTATGTTTCATTTCCGGTTCCTACTTCCTTTCTGTTACCACCATGTTATCCTACGGCACTTTCTGTTCCAAAAGTGCTTACCCGTGAATAGTAACCTATTCACACCTTAAGTAAACTGCCATTCCTGACGGATTAATTCGTCACAATCAGGCCTTTGACTGCCCACTCATAATTTTCCACCGCTTTGGTATATTCCAACTCGGCGGTCTTATACGATGCCACGCTGCTGAGCCAGGAGCACTCAAGCCCTAAATAATTGGCTCTCGAGAGCATTCCCAGTGCGTTCTGGCGCTTTGCCGCCTCGTAGCTCTGCGCTGCCGCCTGATATCCAGCCGTCGCACTGTCATACGCCTGTTTCTTTGATACCACCGCCGCATAGAGGTTCTGAACCGTGATCGTCACCGAATCCTCGGTATAGGCGACGTTTCGCTTCTTGACTGTGCGGTTGGAAGACCCTTCCGCTTTCGCTGCACGCACAGACATCAAATCATAATTTGCGCTGACTGCCGCCTGTGTATCGGCTGCCAGATCCATCGCCGCAAGGCGGGTGGCATCCGGAACCGGCACATCCGCAAATGTCACCGGCGCATCCGCGTCAAATCCAAGCAGCATCAAAATATTCTGCTTGAGCTGCAGTGCCCCATTCTCTGCCTGCTGGGCGCTGGAATTGGCCTGCTGCAGCGCTTTCTGCGCCGTCAGGACCTCCTGCGCGGAAGCACGGCCGAGCGCCTGCATCTTCTGTGCGGCATCCGCATTTACCTGGCACATTTCCACATTCTTTTTCGCTGTTTCCACCTGCGGGAGCAGTTCCTCATACTGGATGAGCAAGTTCTGCACCGCCTTGACTAACTTATTCTTTGTCTGACGCAGGGTCCGGGCATAGGTGCCGGAAAGCTCCTTGTTCGTGAGCTTTGCCCCCTGTTTGCGCAGCTCTCTCGCTGCCGCCTTGTAGCCCTCAAACAGCTCTCTCGTCTCCGCATCCATATCGTCGGACTTCAGGTCCATCGCATCTTCCATGAGGGCGCTCGCCTCTGCCGCCAGGGCAGTTCCCGCCGACTGGCTGGTCGTCTGGCTGTAGAGCTGGGAACGCAGGTTTAAGTACGTGCTGTTGTACCCCTCGATTCGCCATGCGATCTCGCCATATTCCAGCGTCCCATCCTCTAGCTGTTCTTTGGTGTACGGGGAAGTTTCCTCCTCCACCTCGGTATTGCCGCCCGTCAGCACCGGACCGGTCGCATCGTCGCCGATCAGCGCATCTGAGCCGATCCCCGGCGTTTTAGCCGCATATGCCGGCATCGTCATAGCCGTGCTGACTAACGCCGCCTGTAAAAGAATGGCAAACAGTTTTTTCCTGTTTTTCTTCATCTTACTCATCTTCATTTCCTTTCGGCGCTCTGCGCGCCCGCTCCCGATTCCATCCCGGCGCCCCGTTTCAGGATGCCGAGTGTCAGGGCAAACCGTTCCCGGATACGGTTTTCCGGAACTCCGTCGTGAAAGCTCTTGATCTCCATCGCGATCGACATCATCGCCATGCGGAAAAAACTCATATATTCCTCCCAGCCCATCTTCCGCAAGGATTTTCCCACGCACGACTCATAGGCGACGCGTTCCAGCTTCCGTCCACGCACGGCGCGTGGACTGTCCGGATCGGAGCTGAATATATCAAAGGTCAGCGCCTCACGGCTGCTGCACTCCATGATGTTGCGGATGAAATCGGCGCGTCTCTCATCGCGGCACAGGGCAAGCGAACCGTTTAAAAACTGCCCTAACATCTTCCAGATGTCCCCCTGCGCCTCTTCAAGGCAGCGCACGCCGCACTCATAAAATTCATTGATAAAACTCTCACACAGATATCCTAAAACATCCCATTTACTGTCAAAATACGTATAAAAACTGCCCCGGGAGATCCCGGCATCTTCTATCATACGGTTAAGCGATGCTTTTTCTATCGTTGTCCGCGTATATTCAGCCATACACGCGTCCCGGATTTTCTTCTGTTTTTCCTCCGGCAGCCGCTTAAATCGTTCCGACGGCATCTTCTTCTCCCCCTCTTTCTATCAGTACAGGCAGCTTCCCCGCCCCGGGTCCGCCGCCTGACAGATTCACTGCTTAACCTGCTTTTCCTTAGTCGCAGTCCAGCTTATCATACTCATCTTCTTTGCCTTTTCCCATGTTATAAACCACTCGGTAGAAGGACGGAAGCAGTACCAGCGTCAGGATCGTCGCCGCAACCAGACCGCCGACGTTTACAAGCGCTAAGCCCTGCATCATCTTGCCCGCCTTACCAAATGCCAGACAGTTCGGGATCATCGCAATGATGGTCGTCAGTGTCGTCATGCAGATTGGGCGTACACGGATCGCACCTGCCTCTACCAGCGCCTCGTCTAACGGCATCTCCACCCGCAGCTGGTTGACCGTATCCACGTACAAAATACCGTTGTTTACAACCGTACCGACCAGCATCAGGAAACCAAGCATGGAGGTCATACTGATCGGGCAGTCCGCCAGGAACAGGAAGCCAAAGGAACCGATCAAACTGAACGGTATCGTTGCCATAACCATCAGGGAGAACTTCGGAGACTCAAACTGAATCGCCATGACAATGAAAATCAGAAAGATCGCTGTGACAAGCGCCATTCCCAGCGCGGAAAGCTCCTCGCCCATCGACTCATCCAGGCTGTTGGTCGCCATCTCAACGCCGTACGGGAACTCCCAGTTCTGCACGAAGCTCTTGACATCTTTTTCAGCCGTCTTCTTATAATCTGCCTGTGCCTGCATCGTGATCGATACCTGGTACTGTTTCTCTTTTCGTGAAATCTCCTGTGGGCTGTCCTGGTAGTAAATCTCTGCCAGATCCTCCAGCGGAAGCGTATTGCCCGCCGCTGTCGTGATCATCATGCCCTGCAGTTTCGCGATGGAATCGTAACGATCCGGCGCAAATTCTACTTTCACATCCTGATCCTCGCCGTTGACGGAGATCGTCGCCGCTTTCACACCGCTTAAATTGCTGTATACAACCGAGCCGATGCTTGCCGGGGTCAGTCCCTCTGCCTCCGCCTTGACCGGATCCACTTTTACCTTGATAACCGGCGCCGCATTCTCAACCGAAGAATGTACCTGCATAACATCCTCGCGCTTGCGAAGCTCCGTTACCAGATCATCCGCTGACTTCTTTAATGTGTCATAATCGGTACTCTGCAGATCCACCTCAATCGAATCACCGCTGCTCATGTTGCTGCTCATACTGCTGCTGCCCTGTTCCAGCGTAATAGTCGCATTAACGTAGTTCTGTGTCGCATATCTCCACTTCTCGATAACCTCGTCCGTGGAAAGCTTTCTCTTATCTTTTAAGTAGGCATTCAGTGTCACATCACTTCCGGAAGTCATGCTGACGCCACTGTTTCCATATGTCATCAGGTAATGATCCACATCCTCGTCTGCCTCTACCATATTTTCCAAATCAAGCACAGTGTCACGGATCGCCGATACCGAATAACCCGGTTTCGTCTTGATCGTCATCGTGACAATACCTTCATCGATCGAGGACATCAGCTCCAGGTTTAGTCTGGACGCCATGAGGAGGGCCAGTACAACCAGCACCGCCGTCGTTCCAAATACCAGCGCATAGCGCTTAATGACCTGCGGCATATGCTTGCGGTACCAGGCCTGGATGCCTTTGATGATGCGTCCTGCCGGCGCATGATCCTTCTCCACCGGATGCCAGAACATATAGCAGAGCGGCACGATGATGACTGCCGAGAATAAGGAAGCCGTCATACAGAAGATGATCGTGTAGCCGAGCTGTGTAAAGAGCTGTCCAGACATACCGTTTAACATCAGAAGCGGAATAAATACAACACAGGTTGTCAGCGTACCGCCGGTGATCGAGCCGATCATCGTGCGCGTACCTTCCAGCGCCGCGTCATAAAAATCCAGTTTTTCCTTCGCCCGGAAACATCCGTCGAGGACGTTGATCGAGTTATCAACCATCATACCAACGCCGAGAACGAGCGACGTCAGGGAAATAATGTTCATTGAGAATCCCATCGCCGCCATACAAATGATCGCCAACACAACGGAAATCGGAATGGACGTACCTACGATGACCGATGCACGCAGATCGCCATAGAATAAGAACAGAATGATCATGGACAGGATGATCGCCAGGAGCAGCGTTTGGATTACGCTGCTTAAAGACCGTTTCAGCGTGTCACTGGCATCATCTACCACGGTGATTTTAAGACCCGGATACTGCTGTTCAATTTCCTGCACCTTCTTGGTTACCTGGTTGGAAACCTCGATCGCGGTGGAACTCTGCTGTTTCTTGATTCCCAGGGAGATAACATCTTCGCCATTATAGCGTCCGATCGAGTTTGCATCCTCCAGCGCCTCATAGACATTCGCGATATCAGAAAGATGGATCGTCTCACCGTTTGCCAACGGAAGCACGACATTTTTCAGACTTTCCGTGCTCTTAAATTCGTTGCCGACACTGACGTCGAGATCCTGTTTTCCAACCCGGACATCGCCCGCCGGGATCGTGAAATCGGCGGCACCGACTAACTGTGCGACCGTATTCATATTCAGGTGGTACTGTGCCAGTTTTTCCGGAATCAGTTCCACGCGGGTGTAGCTCTCCTGACCGCCGGCAATCGAAACCTCGCCGACCGAGCTTAATTTCTCAAACTCAGGAACAATTTTGTCATCTACATATGTATAAAGGTTCTGATCAACGTCGCCGCTGACTGCCAGCGTAACCGTCGCCATCGAGTTGATATCCAGCTCCATGATATTCGGGTCATTGGCATCATCCGGCAGATCGCCCTGAATGCCGTCTATCGCCTTTTTCAGGTTAATGTATGCGGTATCCATGTTGGTGCCGTACTCATACTGGACAATGACGATCGATACATTTTCACGGGAAATGGACTGTACCTTATCGACCGAGTCCAATGACGTGATCGCATCTTCTTCTTTCTTGGTAACCAGATCGGTTACGTCCTCCGGGCTGGCTCCCGGATACACCGTGGCGATGATTAACATCGGCATCTCCATCTCTGGCGTCAGTTCCAGCTTCATGCCCATGACAGACTGAAAACCGAAGTACGCGATGGTGATCAGACAGAGAATGATGGTAACCGGACGCCGCAGTGCGAGTTTTGTCAGTCGAATCATTCTTTGTCACCTGCCTCTGTCGTCTCCGCTGCTGTCTCATTGTTTCCGTCTGTCTGCGCGCCGTCGCTATCCTGTGCCAACAGGACTTCACCCTGATCCACCAGCTCGTTGCTCCAGCTTACGATGACCTGGCTGTCGCTCGTCAGACCCGATTTTACTTCCATATTTTCATCGTCATAGATACCTGCTTCGATCTCTGTCTTCTCCGCTTTTCCGTCCTCATAGAGGTATACAAACGGGGCACCGTTGTCGTAGCTGACTGCATCGACCGGAACGGTCAGCACCTGGCTGACACGGTCCATGATAACCGTCATTTTTACGCGGGAACCATTCGTAAGACCTGCTGCATCCGGCACCATCGCACGCGCGTCATAAAGACCGCTGCTCTCGTTGACCATAGATCCGATCTCGGTCACAGTACCGGTGTAATCCACACCATTTTTCTCCAGCGTCACGCTGTCACCCAGCTCCATCGTCTGGTGGATCTTCTCGGTAATGCCAAATTTAACCTGTAACTGGCTGGCACCGGAGATCGTGCAGATCTCGCCTGCCGGAGATACATGATCATGCGGTTCGACGCTCCGGGACTCGATCACACCGTCGATCGGCGCTGTCACGGTTGTGTATTTCACCTGCAGATCGTACTGATTCTTCGCAGATTCATAGGAAATCTTCGCGCTCTGTGCGTTGTTTTGTGCCTGCTCCATCGCCTCCTGGGAGACAAAACCATCGGCAAAGAGCGCCTGGGTACGGCTTAAATTGCTGTCTGCATTCTTTAAGGCAACGGAAGCCGCATCCACCTGCAGCTTTAACGCTGTCAACGCGTCGGAATCGATCTTGCACAGCGCCTGCCCTGCCTGGACCGTATCGCCCGCCTGGAAGTAAACCTCCAGCACCTCGCCGCTCATCTTCGGCATGACGCTCGCGCGGGACTGCGGCTCTACCAGTCCGGTCAGATCCGTGTACAGGCTGATGTCCTGACGAACCGGATTTTCTACCTTTACGGTTGGACGGGACTCATATTCCACCGCCGTATTCTTATGGCCGCATCGGGACAAAACGACAGCACCAACTACTACAATCGCAGCCAGCGCCAGAATCTTTCCTCTTTTTTTCATAATTTCCTCCATCTATGCTTGTTCTTGGTATAAATTTTTCTCAGTCTATATTTTACTCATCTCGTATACACTTTGCCACTCCCAAGTTTGGACAGGTGTGTACACAAATTTGTCAAAATGTATCCATCTATGTTCATCTTTTTTTCATGGCACCCGAATTTTCCTGCCACTGACCGTTTTTTGGGGTACATGACAGCAAAAACGCAGGAAAAACCAACCAAATACCGCTGATTCCTCCTGCGTTTCCTTGTTCCATTTTCTAATTGACAATCATTCGTAACTGTTCAGTACCTTCACAGTCACGCGCAAAAATCCA
>UMIB01029899.1_pt1 | contig 11397 bp, 10 predicted proteins | sample 1965641 | NCBI WGS metagenome assembly UMIB01 (sample SAMEA4836110, study PRJEB28245) | human gut metagenome | biome: gut microbiome; material: fecal sample | place: Denmark | collected 2008
TGCGCCTGCGGGCGCAGCGTCCCCTACAAATGGGGGTATTGCTTTTTGCCAATTTTCAATGTGTGGTCAGGCAGGGCTTCGGCGGGGTTGGGTGACCCCGCCCTACTGCGAGGTTATGGCTAGTACCTACAAATAAAATAGCGCAAACAGCGTAAAATAAAAACACCCCGGAACCGCATAAGAATATGCGATTCCGGGGTGTAATGTTACTGGATAAACGGCAAATTAAATCTTAGCCAAATCAAGCCTTGTTGGCAGAGCCAAACAGCTCGATCTTCTCCTTGACCTTATCCATGATGGCGTCTGCGCCCGGCTTCAGCAGCTTGCGCGGGTCATAGCCCTTGCCCTGCTGATCCTTGCCGGCTTCGATGTACTTGCGGGTGGCCTCAGCAAATACCAGCTGGCAGTCAGTGTTGACGTTGATCTTGGAAACGCCCAGGCGGATGGCTTTCTGAACCATCTCGTCGGGGATGCCGGTGCCGCCGTGCAACACCAGAGGAATGTTGTTGGTAGCCTGATGGATGCGCTCCAGAGCTTCAAAGTCCAGGCCCTTCCAGTTGGCGGGGTAAATGCCGTGGATGTTGCCGATGCCGGCAGCCAGGAAGTCAACGCCCAGAGCGGTGATCTTGGCGCACTCTTCGGGGTCAGCGATTTCGCCGTTGCCGACTACGCCGTCCTCAACGCCGCCGATGGAACCAACTTCGGCTTCGATGGACAGGCCCTTGTCATGTGCCAGCTCAACCAGCTCACGGGTCTTGGCAATGTTCTCTTCGATGGGGTAGTGGGAGCCATCGAACATGATGGAGGTAAAGCCAGCTTCAATGCAGGCCTTTGCGCCCTCATAGGTGCCGTGGTCCAGGTGCAGGGCAACGGGAACCGTGATGCCGAGAGATTCATCCATTGCGCGCACCATGGCGGCAACGGTCTTGAAACCGGTCATATATTTGCCGGCACCCTCGGAAACGCCCAGGATAACCGGGCTCTGCATGGCCTGAGCCTGAAGCAGAATGCTCCGGGTCCATTCCAGGTTATTGATATTGAACTGGCCAACACCATAGTGGCCGTCACGAGCTTTGAGGAGCATATTGGTTGCATTTACGAGCATAACAGGTACCTCCTATAAATTCAGTTCAAGCAGCTGGAGGGCCTGGCCCTGCCAGCTATTTTATTATAGACCGACTTTGATAAAAAATCAACAATAATCACGGCTTTTTACCCAAGAATGAGTAAAAAGTCCAGAAAATGGGATGATTGCACAGTGTTAGACGTGTGATTTTGGGTAAGATTTATGAAAGAATAGCAGAATGACCAGCACCCGATGCGCCAATTTGGTCGAAATGTGCAGAATGGACAGAGGGGCGGACGCAGGAAAAACGGGAAATACAATTTGAATATAAAATTAAATAAAATACAATAAGTTGATTTGCGCGAGGCCATGAGAGAGGTGCATTTATAAAAGGGTGGTAGGATGAGGGGACGGAACGGTCAAGACCGTTCCCTACAGGCAGGGAAAAGGAAAATACGGAAAGGGAAGGTTGATGTGGACATAGCACAGCAGGACCCAAGGGCAATACCGCATAATTCTAAGTGCCGATACGGCGAGCGAGGTGCGACAGATGCCAAGCCAAAAGCGCAGATAATACTGGATGCTGCAAAGGTGAGCGCCGCCAGCGGCGGAAACAGCGAACCGAAGCAGGGGCAGCGGTCGCAGAGTGCGAGGGGCTTTTGCCCCCGAAGCACGATGCGGGTACCGCAACCCGACATTATCGAGCATTTTGGCAACGCAGATGCCGTGCCGCAGCTGCCGGAGCGGTGCTTAAGCCGCAAGGCGGGATTTGTGCGGTGTTGCCCAAGGCAAAACAAAATCGGCCCCTGCCTTGGTGCGGCAGGGGCCGATAAATTCAGTGATTCAAATAACTCAAAAATGCGCGGAAAAGAAAGCTTTACCGGTCGATGGGGGCAGTCTTGGCTTTCAGCCAGGTCTTTTCCTCCTCGGTCAGGCGGGGGCTGAGCATCTCGTATACATGGGCATGGTAGGCGTTCAGCCAGTTGATCTGGTCACGGGTCAGTTCGTCCACAATGACCGGCTCGGTGGAGATGGGCACCAGGGTCAGCGGCTCAAATTTCAGCCAGTGACCATATTGGTTGGTGCCGGCATCCACGCATTCCAGCTCGTTCTCAATGCGGATGCCGACTTCATCGGTCTCATAAACGCCCGGCTCATCGGTGATGGTCATGCCCTCTTTGAAGACAATGGGGTTCTGGGGGCGCAGGCTCTGGGGGCCTTCGTGCACCGAGGAGATGTAGCCAACGCCGTGGCCGGTGCCGCAGCGGTAGTTGATTTTGTGTGCCCACAGCGGGCCGCGGGCAAAGCTGTCCAGTGCAAAGCCGGTGCAGTAATCCAAGAATACCGCGCGGGCAATGTCAATGTGGCTCTGCAGGGTCCAGGTGTAGTATTTGCGCTCGTTCTCGGTCAGGGGGCCGACGGGATAGGTGCGGGTGATATCGGTGGTGCCGCAGTCATACTGGCCGCCGTTATCCACCAGCAGGAAGCCGCGCGGCTCAATCACGCTGTCCACTTCGCCCTCGGCATGGTAGTGCATCATGGCGGCGTTGGGGCCGTAAGCGGCAATGGTATCAAAGCTGTCCTCAAAATAGCCGGGCATTTCGGCACGGCGCTTTTGCAGCATCTTTTCAATGTCAGTCTCGTGCAGGATTTTGCCCTCGGCGATGGCCTTTTCCAAGTCCATCTGGAAACGCACCATGGCAACGCCGTCACGCACATGGCATTCGCGGATGTTGGCAAGCTCGACCGGGTTTTTGACACCTTTCAGTGCAAAGATCGGGTCGGCACCGGTAACGGTCTTGTGCTCGTTCAGGGCGCAGTACAGGTCATAGTTGGTGGCTTTCTCGTCTACGAGGAACACTTCCTCTGCGGGCAGAGCGTGTACGGTATCGATCAGCTCCGGGTAGTCGCGCAGGGAAACGCCGTTATCGGCCAACGTTTTTGCGTCGGCATCATTCAGGCGGCCGGGGGCGATAAACAGGGTGCAGCTGTCCATCGTGACAAGGGCATAAGCAACGGCCAGCGGGGTACAGGGCAGGTCGCGTGCGCGCATGTTGGTCAGCCAGCCCACACAGTCCAGACCAGTCACAGCCAAGGCGGTGGCACCGGCTTTTTTCAGCTCGTCACGCACCATGGCAATGCGCTGGGCGGCGGTGGCGCCGGTCTGCTCAACAGTCAGCAGCTCGCAGGGGGTGTTGGGCAGGCTGGGGCGGGTGGTCAGGCTCTCCCACAGGGGGGAGACGATATCCTTGCTTTCCAGCTTGGCGCCGCTCTTGGCCAGAGCGGCGGCATAGCCGTTGGCAATGGTGGCAGGCACGCAGCTGCCATCCAGCAGCAGGGTCTGGCCTGCGGCAAAATGGGCGGTCAGGTACTCTTCCACGGTGGGCACCCCGGCGGAACCGGCGTGCATGCACTCAATTTCGGTACCGGCCAGCTGACGGTCACCCTGAACATAAAAGCGGCCATCGCACCACAGGGCGCTGCCGGTCAGGGTGACAACGAGGGTGGAGTTCTCGCCGGTAAAGCCGGAGAAAAACGGCAGGCTGTTGTAATAAGCGGGCAGATATTCACTGGAGTGGGGGTCGCTGGTCATCAGCAAAACACCGTGGGCACCGGCTGCCTGGGCAGCGGCGCGCAGAGCGGCGATTTTTTCATTGGTTGTCAAAATAGTCCTCTCCTTATATGCAGAATGTTGAACAAGTCCATTCTAACATGTTTTCATAAAAGGTCAATACGGGGTGCGGTTCAGCACAGTGCCCAACAGCGGCAGGCCGCAGCCCTGCAGAAGGTGAGCCGCCTGGCGCAGCTCCTGGTGGGTAACGCCGCCGCTTTGTACCACAAGCAGGGCACCGTCACATACTTTGGCAAGGCTGAGAGCGTCACTGCATTCGCTCAGGGCTGGAGCATCTACCAAAAGATAAGCAAACTTTGGTGCACAGCTTTCCACCATGCGGGCAAAACGGGGATGTTCCAGCAGCAGGGCCGGGCGGCTGGTGGTACCGGAGGCCGGAACCAGGCAGGTGCCGCGGATCTCGGTGTGGTAGAGAACTTCCTCCAGAGGAACGCTGCCGGAAAGATAGTGTGCCAGACCCGGCACTTTGTGTTCACCGGTCAGCCCGCACTGGCGGCAGATGCCGGAATGGCGCAGGTCACCGTCAACCAGCAGGCAGCGCTGGCCAAGCCCGGCAAGCAGCTGCCAGAACTGCAAAGCCAGAGTAGTTTTACCTTCCTGCGGGGTAGTGCTGGTGAGCAGAATGATTTTGGCGTCTGGGGCTGTCTGTTCCAGACGCAGGCGCAGCAGATTCAGGGATTCAACCGTCCGGGGTGCCAGCTCCGGCAGGTGGTTCAAAGCAAGTTCTTTCATGGGCGGCCGCCTTTCCGGGTATGGAGGCGGCGGGGCGTGGCATCCGGGATGCAGGCCAGCGGCGAAGAGCCAAGGCAACGGGCCAGATCGTCCGCCGTATAAATGTGGTCATCCCGCAGGTAATGCAGGCAGAGGAAAGCAAAGCAGAGCAAAAAGCCGATGCCAGCGCCAAACGCTGCGTGGAACACAGCCCCCGGCCCGGAAAAGCGCTGCGGCGGGGCTGCCTGCTCCACCAGGCGGGGCGGGGTGGTGCCCATGCGGGCAGAGAGATCATCCAACGCAAGGGCAGCCAGTGCGTTGGCAATATCTGCTGCGCGCTGTGGGGAGGAATCGGCCGCAACAATGCGCAGAATATGGGTATCTGCCGGGTGCAGAATGGTAATCTGGTCTTTTAAGTGGGCAGTATCCGTGGAAAGGCCAAGGGTGGAAATAACGGATTCCAGCATGGTGCGGCTGGTCAAAAGCTCCTGATAATCAGCCGTTAATTGCAGTTCCGCATAGCCGGAGGTCAGCCCCTCCTGTGCGGCGGCAACATACAGCTGGGCTTCGGCCTGGTAGCTGCGCGGGGCAAGGCGTGCGGCAGCAAAGGCCAGAATACCTCCCAGCAGGGTACAAACCAGTACCGCGGCGAAATGGGCGGGCAGCAGGCGGAACAGTTCCACGGGGGTCACTTCGCGCCCGGCGGCGCGGGATGCAGGGGCAGCGGGCAAGGTGCTCACCTCCAAAACAGGGCGTGAACAAGGCAAAATTCCGGTAAAAACAGCATACATCAAGTGTAACACGCGCCCGGCGCAAAATTCAATAGAAAAAACGGTTTTTCAGGCGATACTGGGCGATTTTTCGGGCAAACTGCTGAAAGGTGAGAGGATTTTGCAGCAAACGGGGGAAACGCCGCGGTAAAAAGGCGCTGACAGGGCAAGAAGTTTTCAAAAATTTCAAATTTTGGCAGGCCCAAATGGGCGAAAAGCTCTTGACGGGTTTGATATAATAAGGTTAGCAGTAAGAAAACAAGATTGCTAACAACACAAACAAACTTTAAGATAGAAGGGAATATTACCATGGCAGAACAGGTAACTAAAATTGATATTTTCTCCGGCTTTTTGGGTGCAGGCAAAACGACCCTGATCAAAAAGCTCATCAAGGAAGCGTTCCAGGGCGAAAAGATCGTGCTGATCGAAAACGAATTCGGCGAGATCGGCATTGACGGCGGCTTTATGCGTGAGGCTGGCATTCAGGTCAACGAGCTGAACTCCGGCTGCATCTGCTGCTCCCTGGTGGGCGACTTCCGCGAGGCACTGAAAAAGGTCGTGGAGACTTATCATCCTGACCGCATCCTGATCGAGCCTTCCGGCGTTGGCAAGCTGAGCGATGTGACCCGCGCCGTTGAGGGTGTGGGCGAGACCCTGCCGGTCAGCCTGAACAGCTTTGTGACTGTGGCCGATGTGAACAAGGTCAAAATGTATATGAAGAACTTTGGCGAGTTCTATGATGACCAGATCAGCCACGCATCCTGCATCATCCTGAGCCGCACAGGCAGCGCAGACGAGAAGAAGGTTGCCGCAGCCGTTGCCCTGATCCAGGAAAAGAACCCCACCGCCACCATTGTGACCACCGATTGGAACGAACTGACCGGTGCACAGATCGTTTCCGTTATGGATGGTAAGCGCGACCTGGTTGCCGAGCTTCTGAGCGAAGCACAGGCTTCCAATGCTGCCCATGCGGACGAGGATGAGGAAGAGCATCATCACCACCACCATGACCATGATGAGGACGGCCACGAGTGCTGCCACCATCACCACGACCATGATGATGACCACGGCCACGAATGCTGCCATCACCACCACGACCATGATGACGACGATGATCAGAACGAGCATGAGCACCACCATGACGGCGAGTGCTGCTGCGGCCATCATCACCATCATCATGACCACGATGCAGACGAAGTGTTCACCAGCTGGGGCCACGAGACTGCCCACAAGTACAGCCATGACGAGCTGGAGAGCATCCTGACCACGCTGGATTCCGGCGAGTACGGCGCTGTGCTGCGTGCCAAGGGCATTGTGGACGGCGGCGACACCTGGTACGAGTTCGACATGGTGCCCGGTGAGCATGAGATCCGCACCTGCGGCCCCGATGTTACCGGCAAGGTGTGCGTGATCGGTTCCCAGTTGAAGGAACATGAGGTGGAAGAGCTGTTCCACGCCTGATTTGTAAAGGAGTAAAACATGGCGCAGAAAGAGATTCCCTGTTACCTCTTTGTGGGTATGCTGGAAAGCGGCAAAACCAAGTTTATTCAGGAAACAATGGAGGACCCGCAGTTTGATTCCGGCGACAAAACGCTGCTGTTGATCTGTGAGGAAGGCGAAGAGGAATATGATTCCGAGCGATTTGCCTTTGGCGGCGTGACCGTTGCCACCATTGAGGACAAAGCGGAACTGAACCGCGAACACCTGCAGCAGCTGGCTGAAAAGTCTGACTGTGGGCGTGTGATCATTGAATACAACGGCATGTGGCTGGTGCAGGAGCTGTACGATGCCCTGCCGGATAACTGGCTGATTTACCAGTGCCTGGCCACCGCAGACGGCACTACCATCAAGACCTATGCCAACGACAATGCCATGCGCGGCCTGCTGCTGGACAAGCTGCGCGGCAGCGAGCTGCTGGTGGTGAACCGTGCCGAGGCGGTAAACGATGACGAAAGCCACCAGCTGATCCACAAGCTGGTGCGCCAGGCCAGCCGCCGCTGCGATATCGCCTATGAGTTCAAGGATGGCAGCGTTGCCTATGACGATATCCCGGACCCGCTGCCGTTCGATGTAAACGCCCCGGTGATCGAGATTCCCGAAGAGTTCTTTGGCGTGTGGTATATGGACTGCATGGATGAGATGCAGAAGTACGATGGCAAAACGGTGAAATTCCTGGCTCAGGTGTGCCAGACTAACCGCGCCGGCAAGGACAGCTTTGTGCCCGGCCGCTTTGCCATGACCTGCTGCGTGCAGGATATCCAGTTTGTGGGCTTCCCCTGCAAGTACACGGAGTACAAGAACCTGAAGCAGCGTGACTGGATCACGGTAACGGCAAAGGTGAACCTGAAATACCACCCGATTTACAAGGGCCAGACCCCGGATTCTGTCGGCCCGGTGCTGACGGCCATCAACGTGGAGCCTGCCGCGGCCCCGCGTGATGATGTGGTGACCTTCAGTTGAGCGGGGAACGCCGCAGGGCAATCGAAGCCCGCGTGGCAGCCGCAGCCGCCCGGCTGGAAAAAGAGGGCCGCTACACGGCAACCCGGCGGTGCATCCAGCACGGCAAGGTCAGCGTGTATGCCCACTGCGTCAGCGTGGCGGATACCGCCTGCGTCTTGGCGGAAACGCTGCACCTGCGCGTAAACGAGCGGGCGCTGATCCGCGGTGCATTGCTGCATGATTACTTTTTGTATGACTGGCACGATAAAGCCAACGGCCACCACTGGCACGGTTTTACCCACCCAGGCACCGCCCTGCACAACGCAAGCGAGGATTGGAAGCTGACCCCGGTGGAGCGGGAGATCATCAAAAAGCACATGTTCCCCTTAACCCCCATCCCACCCACCTGCCGTGAAGCGTGGCTGGTGTGCCTGGCAGATAAAATCTGTGCCGCCAAGGAGACGACCGGCGGAATCTATGGCAAGCTGCCTTTTGCCGCGAAGCATAACGCGCAGGATTAAGTAAATTAACGTTTTATATGCAGAAAATCCAAAAGCCCGATGCCGTGTTGACATCGGGCTTTTGGCATTTTACGCGGAGAGGGGAAAATTAGGAATTCGGAGTGGGACGGCGGAAAAAGTTCGTGGCAAGGGTTGAACCTGCTGTAATTCCGCATAGGCAGGGATCATAAACAGGAACAACAAAAAACAGGCGCACCACAGAATAATCCCCGTGGTGCGCCTTATTTATACGATTGTACCTATTGGATTAAAGGTTTTCGCCGAAGCCTTTTTTCAAAAAGGTTGGAAAAATCCCCCGTAAATCCAAAAATCACAGCGTATCGCAGATGGTGCTCATCATGGAACGGATGTCGATGTGCTGGGGGCATTTGGGCAGGCAGGCACCGCACTTGATGCAATGCTCGGCGCGGGTGGCGGCGGGGGCGTCCTCATATTCCTCTTTTAGGGTGGCGAGGCGGTCACCACACAGGCGGTATTCGTTCCAGGCGTGCAGCATGCCCGGAATGTTGACCCCGGCGGGGCAGGGCATGCAGTACTTGCAGGCCGTGCAGGGGGCAAGCTTTTGGGCCTTGAACACATCCAGCGCACGGGCGAGGGTATCCTGCTCGGTGGTGGAAAGCGGAATAAAGGGATCCATGGAAGCCACGTTATCCTGTACCTGCTCCAGGGTAGTCATGCCGGAAAGTACGCACAGCACATTGGGCAGGCTGGCAACCCAGCGAATGGCCCAGCTGGCCAGGCTCTTTTCCGGGGCGGCCTGATGCAGCAGGGCGGCGGCTTCAGGGCAAAGGGTGTTCAGCATCCCGCCGCGCACCGGCTCCATAACGATGACCTGCAGCCCGGCAACGGCGCACAGCTCGTATTTTTTACGGCTCTGCTGATAGTCCCAGTCAAAATAATTGAGCTGCAGCTGTACAAAATCCCAATCGCCTGCAGCAAGGATCTCTGGCAGCTGCTCAGCGCTGCCATGGAAAGAAAAGCCCAGCCGCTTGATTTTGCCCGCCTTGCGCAGCTCGTTCAGCTGGTCATAGGCGTGGTACTTGACGTAATTGGACCAGCTGCTTTCATGCACAGAGTGAGCGAGGTAAAAATCAAAGTAATCAGTGCGGCAGTTGGCCAACTGCTCGTTAAAAATACGGGGCACATCCTCATCGCATTTCAACAGCCAGCCGGGCAGTTTGCTGGCAAGGTGATAGCTGGCGCGGGGATACTTGGCCAGAGCTTTGCCGCAGAACTTTTCGCTCATGCCGCCGTGGTAGGGGTAGGCAGTATCGAAATAGTTCACGCCGTGGGCATAGGCATAATCAAAAATCTCCTGTGCCTTTTCCTCGTCAATGCTGGTCTGGTCGGCGGCGTCCCGCAGGGGCAGGCGCATGGTGCCAAGACCCAGCAGGCTGATTTTGCCGCTGAGGTCATTATAGGGGGCAGGGTTATTGCGGCAGACACGGTATTCCATACAAGTTACGCTCCTTATTCCGGCTTTGCCAGATGAATTTGATGGAAGATTTGGTGCGGGGATAAACAAGAAACGCCGATTTTGCTGGCTCGGCGGTTAAGGTGTATCTGAAAACAAAGAAACAGCCGATATTTTCGACTTTTCAGATACACCCTGGGAAAAGGAAATTATTCGCAGGAGGAACAGTCGCCACAGTCCTCGTCGGTAGCAGGAGCTGCCGTTGCGGCGCGGCCTGCCAGCTCGGGATCAAGGCTTTCGGCTACTTTGATCATCAGGGCACATTCAATGCGCTTGCGGAACACTTCGCAGCCATATTCATACACACCGTGGATATCGCCGGTGGCGTGCAGGGCGTTGGCGGCGCAGCCGCCCGCGCAGTACAGGCGTGCCCAGCAATCCTTGCAGTCGGGGCGGGCGTACACGTTGCACAGCTTGAATTCATCCCGCAGTTCGGTGTTGGTAACGCCGTTCCAGATATCGCCCAGCTTGTAATCCGGGTCGCCGACAAACTGATGGCAGGGGTACAGGTCGCCCCAGGGGGTAACGGCCATATATTCGGTGCCGGAACCACAGCCGGAAATGCGCTTGTAAATGCAGGGGCCATGGGCCAAGTCGATCATGTAATGGTAGAAGGTGATGGGATGACCGGCTTTTTCACGGCGGAGCATATCCTTGGCCAGCAGCTCATACTGGTCAAACAGGATGGGTAGGTCGGCTTCGGTCAGGGCTTCGGGACTTCCGGCCTTGCTCACGACCGGCTCCATGGAAAGCTCGTCAAAGCCGAGATCATCCGCCATGTGGAACAGGTCGTTGGTGAAATCGGTGTTGTAATGGGTGAAGGTGCCGCGCATGTAGTAGCCCTTACCGCCGCGGGCCTTGACCAGCTGCTGGAACTTGGGCACAATGCGGTCATAGCTGCCGCGGCCTGCAATATCCTTGCGGAAACGGTCGTTGACCTCCTTGCGGCCATCCAGAGAAAGAACCACGTTGTAGCACTCTTTGTTGGCCCACTCAATGACTTCATCGGTGATGCCGATGCCGTTGGTGGTCAGGGTGAAGCGGAAGTTCTTGCCTTTTTCTTTTTCAATGCTGCGAGCATAGGCAACCAGCTGTTTGCAGACCTCAAAGTTCATCAGCGGTTCGCCGCCGAAAAAGTCAACCTCCAGGTTGTGGCGGGTGCCGCTGTGCTCCACCAGGAAATCCAGCGCACGCTTGCCGGTCTCAAAGCTCATCAGGCCGGACTGGCCGTGGAACTTGCCCTGGGCGGCAAAGCAGTATTCGCAGTTCAGATTGCAGGTGTGGGCCACATGCAGGCAGAGTGCCTTGACAACGGTGGAACGATTCTTGAAGTCAAAGGCATGGTCAGCGTAAATATCTTCGGCAAACAGCTTGCCATCGGCCTTCAGTTCTTCGATATCGTCAAAGCAGTCGTTGATGTCCTCGGCGGTCACTTCGGGATGGTCAGCATATTTCTTTGCCAGCAGGTCGGCAGCTTCTGCGCGGGGGTGGCCGGCATCGACCAGAGCGATGGCGGCATACGCCAGTTCGTCTACGGCGTGAACGCTGCCGCTGTAGACATCCAGCACAATGTTGTAGCCGTTGAGTTTATATTGATGGATCATACTATTCCTCATATCCGAATCAAAGTGGGGTTACATAAAAAGAACCGGGAGCGCCTTTTTGGTAAAAGGCAGTCCCGGCAGAAAGCCAGTTCGAGTAAAAATTACTTCTTCTCGCAAGGCTGGTTGGCAATGCCGCAGCTGGTCTTGCAGGCGCTCTGGCAGGAAGTCTGGCATTCGCCG
>UMIB01031037.1_pt1 | contig 11164 bp, 3 predicted proteins | sample 1965641 | NCBI WGS metagenome assembly UMIB01 (sample SAMEA4836110, study PRJEB28245) | human gut metagenome | biome: gut microbiome; material: fecal sample | place: Denmark | collected 2008
ACACGCGAACCTAACCCTAAGTCTTCACCGAGCTTGTCTTCAGCAACCTTGCGGGCCAGTTTACCGTCAACCGAAATCATTTTGGAAACCGGTATCGGATGAACATCGGCATTGAAGACGCTGTCGGGGACGGTTTCCACTTTCAGACGTTTATAATATTCGTCAGCGTGGAACATTTCCCAGCTCTGAAAACCGGCAATAAAAAAAGCCAAGACGGTGATTCCGGTCGGAATAAAGCGCCAGGCATACTTTATCTCATAGTCGCTGTCATCTGCGCAAAAGGCAAAATGAAGACCGGCGCCGGCTAAAGATACAATAAACGCCTCAATCCAAACACCTTCAAATCCCCACCATTGGAGAACCGGCAGAGTGTTGTAGTTAATAACTCCGAATAAAACAAATACAACGGCGCAAAGAATGCTCCATGTCGTTTTATACTCTTTGTGAAAACTCAGAACCGCAAACAAAGCGGTAAAACCCAGTGTTAATGCAATGTAACTCATACGTTTTTTTTGTTTAATATATTAATAATAGAAAATTCATTATACTGTTTTAGATTTTCAGTATACCTCATTTTCGGACATTTTACAATAAATTTTGTACAAAAAGATTTTTACTCCTGCGTTCGTATGAGAACAGCATTGGAAATCAGAATTATGGCGCCGCCGAGCAATATGTTCCAGGTCAGCGGTTTGCCGAGGAACATCCAATCCAAGAACAACCCGGTTACCGGTTCCAAAAGCAGAAGCATACCGACAATTACCGGGCTGACATTGCGGTTGTTGGCAAACAGCAGCAGATTGGGCGCCACATAAGAAGCTAATGTGTAGATGACAAAATAAAGCCACAGCTGCGGCGGCATTTCCAGGCTGAATATCCGGACGCCGTTGAATTCTGGCAAAATCCTTAAAATCCAATAGAGTGCAAAAACGGGTATCAGCGTATAAACGCTGGCCGCGAGAAATGTTCCGGAAGGCGATACATTCTGCCGGCTGAAATATTGAGCCACAATCAGCCATAAAGACAATCCGACACCGCCGAGAACTGCGAGAAGGACACCCCACGGCGATAACTCCGTCCCGCCGCTCGGATTGATAAGAAACCACAGGCCGACAATCATACAGCCGACCAGAAACCAGTTCAGCAGCGTCTGGTGGCGGCAAAAATAAAAGCGTTCGATCAAAATAGTCCAAACCGGCTGCAAATAAATCAGCAATACGACCAATGTAACCGGAATTTTAAGAAAGATCGGCGTATATTGTCCCAGCGTTATGAAAAACAGAGCGGCGGCAAACAGAAATTTCATTTTCAAAGGTATGCGCCAAAGCTTATGCAAATCACAGCGGGCAAAATAAGCAATAAACAAAACGGAAAGCAGATTCGGATAAATCATCAGCTCAAACAAAGATGCTCCGAGGTTTGACAAAACCTTGGCTCCGAAAATGACGCCGCCGTCAAGAATGCCGCTTAACGCGAGATACAAATAAACCATTTTTCCTCCGCAGAGGAATATAATTACTCTTTCACGTTTTTCATCTGCTCACGGTACCAGTCAGACCAATGCCGTTTATCAATGCGGAGTTCGCGGACAAGCGGTTTTCCGTCTGCAAGGGCAAATTCCAGCTGCATCAGCGGCCGGGTGCGGTTTATCATCCGTTCCAGCTGCGGCGCAACATCTTCCGGAAGGTAGAAACGGTAAACTTTTTCAAATTTATCCTTCGGACAGGTTTGTCCGCCGAATGTTTTACAATCCGTTCGCGTCCAGTCAGGCTGCAATTCCAGATAATGCCCGGAAATCAGACTGCGGGGGTCATACCCCTCTACCGTTACCATAACCCGCGGCGCGGTCAGGCTGAGGTATTGCAGAACAGCCGTCCATATCAGGAGAACGACTATCGGAAAAGCCAAAGCCGGCAAAGCCCAATTTTTTCTAATCATGATTTTTCTCCCCGACATTATGCAGCAAACGGCGCCGTACCTTTTGCCAGATGACGGCTATCGCGGCAAAGGCCAGCCCGGAGACAATCAGCCCCATTCCGGTTGACAGTATGGAGCCGAAGACCTCAAGGTAAATACCAAAAAAGCGCAACGCAATCAAAACCGTGCTTACATTCAGCAAACGCGGATAATTGTGCCGGTATGCATAAATTCCCGCCACCGACAGCAAAGCAATCATCATCAGGGCGGAAGTTTCATCTTCCCAGGCGGGCAGCATATCCGTCAAAAAAGCATAAACAAAGATGACGGCAGCCGCGGCTATTCCCGGCCGCAACGAAGTTTTCCGGCAAGCGAAAGCGAACCCGGCCAGCGCAAGTGCTGACAAGCCCCAAACCGTCCAACCGAGTGAAACATTATCCGTCCGAAAATAGGACCAATCTTTCAAACTGAAAGCATCCAGCACAAAAGCGCAAAATGCAAAAGCAAAAACGGTCAGATGCCGCCAAGCCTTTTGAATGGCCGGATGCGGCAGCATTTGCAGCAGGCGGTAAAAGACCAGCATAGCAAACAGGCCGCTCCAGATACCGAAATTAGCATTGCGGTCAAACAACCGGTTAATGAAATCGGCAAACCAGCGATAATCAGACAGGCGGTCATACAGCGACAGGAAAAAGCCAATAAACCACAAACCGGGAAACAACGGCTTGCTACTCAGGAACAGAAGGGGAAAAGTTAAAACCGACCAGAAGAGCAAAGCGCTCAATCCATGCGCCGGCAAATGATATATCTGCCCGACCAGGCCGATTGAACCGAGAACAAGCAAGGCAAAGGCCGTCAGCAGTGCCTCGGCGGCCAGGTTCCTTCCCTTTCTGCGGCTGTGCCATACTCCCCATGCAGCCGTACAAAGGAGAGTAAAATCGACGCCGAGTTTAACTGCGGCGGGAATGGCCTCCCAATTGGCGGCAATGACGGCAATCACACCGATGCCGATACAAAAACAGCTTAAAAACAAAAGCGCATGATAAAGCATCGGGCGCCTGACGTTGTTTTCATAATCGGTAATTTTCTGCTGCTGTTCCGCAGTAATCAGACCGCGTTTTTGCCAATCCGACAATTTTGAGTAGATATTCATTTTTTCTTCCTATTTATGAGACCTGACAAATTGTAGGCGACGATTAATTATATAGCAACGAAATTTTAAAAATATTAATAAAGAGTTAAAAACCGTGGTATAACCTGCGCACCGCGATTGACGGAAATTTACGCCTAAGTTAAAAATACTCTGTCGACAAATATATTTTTAACCATGGTAGTAGATTGATGAAATTTAAAATTTTCAGCTTCAAGAGCATTGTTACCTATCTGACAATGGTTTCTTTCTACATTGCGACCACGCTTTCGGCCTTTGCGGCACCCCTGCCCCCGATAAGCCTGGCCCAGATGTACAGCCTGGCTTCACAAGGGAATGTCAGGGCTCTGCGTGCTGCCGTTCAGCGCGGAATGAACATTGATGCGACCGACAGATACGGCAACACCGGCCTGTGTCATTCAATCTACCAAAACAATTATACGGCATATAACGCTTTTCATGCTTCCGGCGCAAATCCTCGGCATCCCTGCATTCAGAACATTCCGCCGCAGCAATATGATTATTTCATGGCCTCGAGCCGGGCAACGCCGGTAACCGCTACGCCCCGCGACGCCTATAAAGAATTTGCAGACGGCGAATTCGTCTTTTCAACCACAACCTGGGTTATCGGCGGCCTGCTTCTGGCCGGCGGCATTGCCGCAATTGCTCTGAGCGGCGGCGGTGGCGGCAAAAAACACCATTACTATTTTCCGCCGAATGACAGCTTTACGCCGACGGACGACAGTCTGGGCGCTTTTGTCGGTACGGAAACGCCTTCCGCTCCCGAAAACAGCCCCTATACGCCGGTAAAAATCACCAACGGCGAAAATGACAGCAACTTTACGCTGAGCAATGATTCTCAAATCAAAGTGGGTGATGAAACCAAAAATCTGGTTGACGTGATTAACCTGAACGACTCCGTGCTTGATTATACCAAATATATTCAGGTCGGAATGAAAGCGATTGACGGCAATCAGGTCGTCAACGGCAAAATTCCCCTGACCGGCACCGAAGTCGGCGCAACAATTACCCTGCAGAACAATACCGCCGGCATGGTGGCACTGCATAACTCTAACGCCATAAACAACAATACGCTTAAAATTATCGCCCGCAACGGAACGCTGGGCATGATTGCCAGCGATAAATCACTGGTGCGCAACAACGGAAACATAGACATTGCCTTTCAGGGCACTACCGCCACCGACCAAGTGGACGGCATGTATGCCGATACCTCCTCCACCGCCATCAATGACGGAAAAATCACCGGAAACGCTGCGGTTGACAGTGTTGCCGGTACTTTAATCGGTATGCAGGGACGTTTGATTAACCAAGTGCAAAATCCGGCCGGCACCATTCCGACCCAGCTGATTAACAACGGTAATATTTCCCTGAGTGCCGCAGCAACGCCCGACAAGACAATTTCTACCTCTCTGGTCGGTATGGGCAGCTTTTTGGAAAAGGCGTTTCTGGAGGGAACAAAGCTGCTGCGCCGTACCGGGTTTATTGAAATTACCAACGCCGCCAACGGCGTCATTGATCTGAACGTCAATCTCGGCGACAGCGGTACCTATGATTCGACGCAAAGCAATCTGCTGAACGGAACCGGAGGTATTGTCGGTATTCGCTCAGACGCTCATACCACAGCAACAAACAACGGCACCATCCGCCTGACGATTGCGCCGGAAAGCACCAAAAACATTACCAATTCCCATGCCGGAATGCTGTCGGTACACGGCGGAACAATCGTCAATAACAAAGAAATCACGGTCACCGGAGGAATCGGCGGCTACGGTATGCTGGGTGTACGCGGCGAAGGAACCAACTCCGAATTCAACACCCTTAATCCGACCATCGTCAATTCCGAAAGCGGAACCATCAGCGTCAACAGCACCGACGGTTTCGGCATGGCAACCCGGCACGGCGGAACCGTTGTCAACAAAGGCACAATCAAAATGCTGGCCAAAGGCACCGGCCTCCAGATTAACGCCGGAACCGGAACAAACAGCGGCACCATAACACTGAGCAACGGCGGCGACGGCATGACCATCAGGCAGAACGTTACGACGGAAGCGGGAACGGCCAATAATGCCAGCAGCGCCAAAATTCAAAATACGGAAACCGGCGTGATTGACATCAAATATGCCAACGGTTCCAACGGTATGTTTATTGAAGACGGCACTGCCGAAAACAACGGCTCAATCAAAATCAACGGCACCGACAGTACGACAACCGAAGCTTCCTACGGCATTCATGCTCAAAACGGCACCATGCTTAACACAGGGTCGATTGACATGGACGTTATTCTTTCCGGCGATGCCGACTCTTACGGCATGTATGGCGAAAATTCGGCCTCGGCCACCAACGCGGCTACGGGTAAAATTACTTTCACCCGCAAGGGCACCGGCATGTACACAACGCAGGGAACCAATACCAACCACGGACAGATTGTCATGAACGGTATCGGTTCAACCGGTATGGCTTCCGAAAGCGGTGCCGTTCTGAACGGCAAAACCGGCTCAATCCAATTGGTCAGCGGCACGGGCATCAAATCGACCTCCGGCTCCGTTACCAATCAGGGCTCAATTAATATTTCACAGGGAGAGGATTCTGTCGGCATATCTTCCGGCAGCAATGCGGTTAATGACAAAGACGCTACGATTCAAATTACCGGCGCCAATTCGACCGGCATTTCGGTTGAAGAAAATGCCACTGCGGTCAACCGGGGCACCATTACCTTAACCAGCACTCAAAACAGCAAAGAAAACTATGGTATGATTTCCGCCGGCGGTGAACGGGCCCAGATTGACAATGACGGAATTATCAACCTAAACGGCTATGACTATGCGGCCAGCAAAGAAGTCGGCTACGGCATGTCTATCGGCGACGGACGGGCCAATAACAACAACACAATCAACATCAACCGCATGTATGGTTACGGCATGGCCTCTACCGAAGGTACACTGACCAATAACGGAACAATCAACCTGACCAACGGCGGATACGGCATTATGGGCGAAAGCGGCGAATCGTTTAACAATAAAGATGCAACAATTACCATTACCGGAACGCCCAATATGCAAAATTCATACGGTATGTCCATGCAGGACGGAACGGCTAAAAACTTTGGGCAGATTGACGTTACCGGCGGCTCGGTCGACTCCAAGACCTACGGTATCTCCGTCAACGGCGGCAACGGACTGAATCACGGTCTGATCAATATGCATTCAGACAATGCGTTCGGCCTGTTTGACGAAGGCGACGGCGAAATCACCAATGTTGCCGGAGGAACAATTAACCTGTACGGCAATAACTCCGTCGGTATGCAGACCACAAGCGGCAAAGCCGAAAACTTCGGCACGATTAACATCGGCGTTGACAACGGAACCGGGGCGATTGTCGGCGGCAGCGGCAGTACGGGCATGATCGCCGGTGACGGAGCAACGGCCATTAACTCCGGACATATCAACATGAACGGCAACAATGCCGTCGGCATGACCGCAAACGGCGGAACCGTCATCAACGACAAGAGCGGAACTATCACCCTAAACGGCGGCAACGGTACCATTTTCACGACAACGAATGACGGTACGGCCATCAATAACGGTGATATCGTCATTAACGCCGAAGATTATACTCTGTTCAGCACAACGGACTCCGATGAAGGCAATTTCCAAAATAACGGCAATGTCACGGTTGGCGCCGGAGGTTCCAAAGTTATTATCGCCGGAGACGGAAACAATATTACCAACAGCGGTAAGATTGACCTGAACGGCAAAGACGGCTTTATCATCTATACCAAAGGGAACGGTTCGGTTACCAACAACGGTACGCTGGAAATCGGCGAAGACAGCAGCAACTCGCACGGCATTTATATGAGCGAAACGGCTACGGGAACAGTTTTGAACGACCTTAAAGGGATTATTAACGTTAAAGGAACCAATTCTTCCGGCATGACTCTGGCTTCGGATACCGACACCGTCAGCATTACCAATAAAGGAAAAATCAATGTTGACGGAACCGGTTCCAAAGGCATTACCTCTACCAAGGGCGGAACCGTCAACAACGAGGGAACGATTACCATTGCCGACGGTTCAGCGGCTATTGAGGCAGCCGGCGGAACGGTCAACAACAAAGCCGGCGCCAGCATCACAACCGAGAAAGACAGCAGTGCCGACGGCATTAACATTTCCAGCAACGCAAACAGCGGGGCAACGGTCACCAATGACGGAACGATTACGGTCAACGGCAGCGGCAGTGCCATTAATTCTTCCATTTCTGCTACTTCTCCGGCCGAAACGTCAAATACAATAAACAACAACGGCGTCATTACGATTACCGGAAACGGAAACGGCATTTGGGCCGACACGGCAACCGTTACCAACGCCGCAGGTGCCCGCATTGAGGTCGGCGGAAGCGGTTACGGCATACGCGCGTCCAAAGGCAGCATTACCAACAGCGGAACGATAACGGTTTCCGGCTCAAACGGAACCGGAATGTCCGGCGGCGGAACGCTGGTTAATGATAAAACGATTACTGCATCGGGAAGCGGTTCCAAAGGTATGGAAGTAACAACCGGCGGCACGGGAACCAATAACAAGGACATCACCGCCAGCGGCAGCAATTCCTCAGGCATTTATGTCAACGGCGGAACGGCCGACAATATCGGAACCATTATCTCCAGCGGCAACGGTTCTTCGGGTATCTATGCGGCCAACGGCGAAGCCTACAATCAAACGACGATTTCGGTTGCCGGCGAAGGTTCCATCGGAATGACAGCCGGCAGCGGAACCGTAACCAACGGCAAAACGGTTCAGGTTCCGGTTTTGGACGAAGACGGAGAACCGGTTCTCGGCGATGACGACCAGCCCAAATATGAAGAAAAGGATTTGCCCGGCACCATTAATGTTGTCGGCAGCAATGCCGCCGGTATGAAACTGGCAGGAAGCGGCAAAGTCATCAATAACAAAGGCGCAACAATCAACGTCTCGGGTGCCGGGTCAACCGGTATTTGGGCGGCCGGTTCGGGAAGCGCCGTCAACAACGGAACAATCAATGTTTCCGCCGCAGATACGGCAGCTTCGGGCATGAGGGCTTCAACCGGCACCGCAACCAACAATGCAGCCATTACCGTTACCGGAAACGGTGCGCAAGGTATGTATGCCGACGGCGGCAATGTTGTCAATGCCGCTTCGGGAACGATTGACCTGAAAGCCGAAAATACGGTTGGTATTTATGTGGCCAACGGCAGCGGCAGCAATTTGGGAACTATCAATCTGGGAGGCACCGGCGCCATCGGTCTGCAGGCAGACGGAGGAACAGCCACCAACTCCGGCAGTCTCAAAGTCAGCGGCACCGATACGGTCGGCTTATATGCCAACGGGGGTACCGTGGTCAACAGCGGAACAATCGAATTCAGCAGCGGCGATGCGGCTGTTTTAGTTGACGACGGAATCGGACGCAACAACAAAACAATTACGGTTACTTCCTCCAACCTTGAGGCTATGCGTGCCGACGGCGGCGAAGCCGTTAATGCCAGCGGCGGAACCATTACGCTGAACAGCTCGGCCAATAACTCTACGGCCATGTATGCCACCAGAGGAAAAATTACCAATAACGGTACTATTGCCCTCAACGGAAGCAGCGGAATCGGTATGATGACAGAGGCGGAAGGAACTGCAAACAATACGGGAACCATTAACGTCAGCGGGGCAGATTCCGTCGGTATTCTGGCTGACGGAGGAACAGCTACAAACAGCAGCGGTACCATTAATGTTACCGGCAGCAGTTCATTCGGCATGAAAGCAACCGAGGGCGAAGCAATCAACAATGCTACAATTAATGCCAATAATAATATCGGCATGTTCGCTGACGGCGGAATTGTTACCAACGGCAGCAGCGGAAAAATCAATGCCGGTTCCGGCGCTTCTTACCTGATGCTGGCGGAAAACGGCGGCACGGCAAATAACAAAGGCACCCTCACCTTCAGCGGTTCAGGCTCTGCTTTGCAGGCCAAAGGGGCTACCGTCAACAACACAGGTTCAATTACCGCGACCGGCAGCGGAAACGGCATGGCGGCAGACGGAACATCTTCCGCCGGAGCAAATGCTGTCAACAGCGGCACCATTACCGTCAACAGCGGCAAAGGCATGATTGCAACCTCTACAACGATAGATACGACAGTCACCAATGCGTCTGGCGGTGTCATCACCGTCAACAGCAACGGCGGTGTCGGCATGTATGCCGACGGATTGCATGCCCGCGCCATTAACCTCGGTACCATTAACATTAAAGGAACTTCGTCCACTTCTTACGGGATGAAGGCCGTCAACGGCGGTTCGGTTGAAAATGCCGGAACGATTAATATGGCTGCCGGTTCGGCCGGAACAGGCATCTATGTTGACGGGAAATCCACTTTCTACAACAATGCTTCGGGTAAAATCGTTTTTGCCGGCGGACAAACGCAAAGCGGAACCATTACCGGCGACACCTCGGCCGGCAGCGTTGACATTTGCGATGACGGCGGCAGCTGCGCCAACAAGTTTATTCATCTGGAACAAGGCGCAACTCTGCAAAACAGCGGCACTATGGTAACGTCCGCCTCGTTCAAACTTAACGAAATGGGCGGCGGCAGAGTTCTGCTTGCCTCAACCGGAACAATGGTCGCCGGCAACGAAATCAGCGGCGATTTATATGCCGTCAGCGACCGGGCGATGCTGGAACAGGGACAGAAAGACGTTTATGTTAACCGGAATGCTTTGACGGCCAGTGAAATTGACGTCAACCTGATGTCTGCTTCGCCGATGTGGGAAGTCTCTCTGGTTGACAGCGCGGAAGATTCTGCCGACGATACGGCGGCGCAGGCTGAAGACGAGCCGGCCGTCGAACAGCCGACAGTCAAAGACGAAGATGAGGCAGACAACGACAGCAGCACTTCCGACAAACCGTCCAGCGAAAAAGACATCGTTTATAACCGTGTCGCTTTCTCGAATCTGGTTAATAATGCCAGCCAGGCGGCTTATCTGGAAAGCAATTATGCTATCCGCAACACAATTTATGACGGTATGATTACGGCCGGCAGCATGGAAGAATTCAATCAGGCTTTATACAGTAATCTGGGGCTTGACTTAATTCCCAATTTTGCCAAACAAAATATGGATATTCTCCGCAATGTCAACCGTCAGGTCAACAGTGCCGTCTTCAACAACAATGACACGAAAGAATTCCGTGTTCATGTCGGCTATGACTATTTTGAGCGCGAACAGGACGGCACCAACGGCCTGAGCGGTTATGAAGACGAGGCCCACACCGGTTATGCTTTGTTTGACAAGAAATATAACGCCAACTTCCGTTACGGCCTCGGCGCCAGCTTCACCAAATACAGCAGTGATTATGACAACGGTGCGGAACGTGATGAAGTCATTGCCCAAATTATGGCACCGTTGATTTTCGAAACCGACAGCACCAAGGTTGTTTCGATGCCGAGAATCGGTATGGGCTGGGGTGAATATACCCGTTATGACCATACCGGGGAATATAAGGCCGATACCCGTAATTATTACTACGGTATCACTAACGAAGCGCGCCATGAACTGGATATGGGCCTGCTGACGTTGGAACCGGTGGCCGAATTCAATATTATCGGCCTGTATCAAGGACGCACCAAGGAAAATATCCGGGTTGATTCCGGCAATAACCTTTCCGTTGAGGGCGGACTCGGCTTATATGCCAAGAAGAGTTTCAAACCTATGGGTGACGATGAACTGAACATCCGTCTGGGCGGAACTTATTATCATGAGTTTAACAACCCCTATCAGGCAGTCAGCGCCGGTATTGTCGGACTGCAGGGACGTTATCACATGAACAGCTATGAGACACAACGCAACCGAGCAGTTCTGTCCAGCCGTTTCGATTATAAACGCGGCAAGTTCAATTTCTATCTGGAAGGCAGCCGCTTTATCGAAGACGACAGCACCTATTCGGTCAACGCCGGTCTGACATATGCTTTCTAAATATCGACAAGCCCCTTATTTAAGGGGCTTTTTATTTAGGGAGTTTAGCCAAAAATAAAGGGGAAGTTTATTTTATATTGACATTGTT
>UMIB01007165.1_pt1 | contig 11160 bp, 10 predicted proteins | sample 1965641 | NCBI WGS metagenome assembly UMIB01 (sample SAMEA4836110, study PRJEB28245) | human gut metagenome | biome: gut microbiome; material: fecal sample | place: Denmark | collected 2008
ACTGAGCGTCGATGTTCTCGGGGTCGCCCTTGCACATGATGTAGGTGATCTTGCCGTCGCCGTTGATATCGCCCTGGGTCTCGGTATCCAGGATCAGCTCGCCCTGGTAAGTACCGGACTGACGTGCGTCAGCACCGACGTAGCAGCACTTGTCTGCGTAAGAATCCAGAACGCTCTTGTCGGGCTCACGGTTGATGAACACGATGGGAGTGCCGGAAGGAGAAACGGTGTCCACGATGGTCTGTGCGGAAGTGGTCTGCACGGGGTTGATGATCAGGACATCGACACCCTGCTGCAGGAAGGTGTTGATCTGCTCGGTCTGGGTGTTCTGGTCGTTCTTGCCATCGACGATGGTGACGGCGTAGCCCATATCCTTCAGGTACTCTTCCAGATCGGTGCGGTACAGGGTCATGAAGTTATCAGCGAACTGATAGATGCAGACACCGATGTTGGCAGAGCCGGCAGCAGAAGCAGCGGTGCTGGAAGCAGCAGCGGAAGAAGCAGTGGAAGCAGCAGTAGAGCTGGCGGAACCGCCACATGCGGTCATGGCAGCGGTTGCGCCCACGACAGCAGAAGCCTTCAGGAAGTCACGACGAGAAATCATTTTCATAATTGTGTTCTCCTTCATTCGTATCATAGCAATTTCACAGGCGCATTTATTGCACGCACCTGGATTTCCTGTTTGTATTATAACCGTCTGCGAAGAGGTCTGCAAGAGAACAAGTCCACAAGAATCTGAGATTTCTTTTGTGCTGTTTCAACAAAAGGAATTTTCAAAGGACAAAATAATTTCCGTAACAAGCACAATTTTTCATAAACGTGCGACTTCTGGATAAATCGGTCGGAGCAGGGTCGGATTTCTTTCAAAAAGATTACAAAATGTTGCATGACACGGTTCGACCCTTCCGGACAGAAACCGTGCAGCTCCCGGAAATTACCGGGAGAACTGAAAAAACTTTTCAACTGTGGGGGCTTTCCGGCAAACCGCTGCCGGGCAGCGCGCCCCGCAGTTTTTTTGCGCTCCGGACGGAATTACTGCAAACGGATTTCTGGAAGAAAAAACAGCTTTTTCTGAAAGATGCGATAGAACGGAGTTTTTTAAGACTCAAAATTATACGATTTGAAAAAATCGTGTTTAAAAATACGAAATGGCCCTGAAAAAGCACACACTGTTGCGGCAGCACGAGGCGTGGTAAGCTGTTGCCATAGCCCGGAGCCGCCGGGCAGAAAGGAGGAACCAACACGAACCATGGGGCAGAGGAAAACGTCCAAGGGGCTGGACAGCCTGAGCCGGGCCACCGACATCCTGAGCACGCTTCTGGCACAGCAGGTGCGGGAACTGAATGCCCGGCAGCGGGAGAACCGCCGCAGCGGGGCAGAGGACCCCGGGACGATGAAGGGCCTGAAGGAGGCCACGGCGGTGCTGAAAGATCTGGCTGCGGTGGCGCGGTCGCTGAACGACCAGGGCGTGCAGGCGGAAGGAACGGAGAGCGGTGTGGTGCTGCTGCCGCGGGTGGAGGAGGAAGAACCATGAACACAGAGGAACACCGGACCCCGGTGGTGTGGCGGCCCCAGCCCCGGCAGGCCGAGTTCATGCGAAGGCCGGAGCCGGAAGCACTGTACGGCGGCGCGGCCGGCGGCGGAAAAAGCGATGCATTGGTCATCGAGGCACTGCGTCAGGTGGATATTCCGCATTACAGAGCGTTGATCCTGCGCAAAACATACCCGCAGTTGTCGGATCTGGTGGACAAAAGCCAGATGTACTACCGCCGGGCCTTTCCGCAGGCGCAGTACAACGCCACGGCCCATGTGTGGAACTTCCCCAGCGGGGCCAAGATCTACTTTGGCTCCATGCAGTATACCAAGGACCGCACCAATTACCAGGGCAAGGCCTACGACTTCATCGGCTTTGATGAGCTGACCCATTTTGAATGGGAAGAGTACAGCTACATGATGAGCCGCAACCGCCCCACCGGGCCGGGCACCCGGGTGTACATGCGGGCCACCACCAACCCCGGCGGCATCGGCCACGGGTGGGTGAAGGCGCGGTTCATCACCCCGGCCCCACCCGGCACGCCCATCGTGGAGGAATACACGGTGCGGCGGCCGGACGGCACCGAACAGAAGCTGCAGCGGGCAAGGGTGTTCATCCCTTCCAGCATTTTCGACAACCCGGCTCTGCTGCAGAACGATCCCGGTTATCTGGCCAGCCTGGCTGCCATGCCGGAAGCGGAAAAGCAGGCGCTGCTCTATGGCAGCTGGGACAGCTTTTCCGGCCAGGTGTTCACCGAGTGGCGCAACGACCCGGCCCACTATCAGGATCAGCGCTGGACCCATGTGATCGCCCCCTTTGCCATTCCCAAGCACTGGCAGATCTACCGGGGATTCGATTTCGGGTTTTCCAAGCCGTTCTCGGTGGGGTGGTATGCGGCCGATGAAGAGGGGCGGCTCTACCGCATCAAGGAGCTGTACGGCTGCACCGGCCGCCCCAACGAGGGCCTGCGCATTGACCCGGTGGAACAGGCCCGGCGCATCCGGGAGGCGGAGCAGAACGACCCCGTGCTGCGGGGGCGGGTGATCCATGGCGTTGCCGACCCGGCCATCTTTGATGAGAGCCGGGGCGAGAGCATCGCGGCCATGATGGAGCGGAGCCCCAACTTCCTGCACTGGAAGCCCGGCGACCACACCCGCCTTGCGGGAAAGATGCAGTTCCACTACCGGCTCAACTTTGACGCCGACGGCCGCCCGATGCTGCAGGTGTTCAATACCTGCAAACACTTCATCCGCACGCTGCCGAACCTCGTGTACGACGAGAGCAACGTGGAGGATATCGACACCCGGCAGGAGGACCACATTTATGATGAGTGCCGGTATGTGCTGATGGAGAACCCCATCAGCCCGCCGGCCCGGCGCACGGCCCTGCCGCCGCCGGATGACCCGCTGGACCTGCACCGGCAGGCAAGATTTTACAGGATCTGAAGGAGAAGAACGATGGACGATTATCAGAACGAAGCGATGCCGGTGGGTGCGGCGGAGGTGGCTGCGGCCACACAGACCCTGCAGCGTTACAAGGCCGGCAAGGCGGCACTGGACAGGCGCCTGGTGGACAACGAACTGTGGTTCCGCATGGGGCACTGGAAGAACTACCAGAACCCCATGATGCCCGGCAAGGCGCAGCCCAGCAGTGGATGGCTGTTCAACAGCATCGCCAACAAGCACGCCGATGCCATGGACAACTACCCGGAACCCAATGTGCTGCCCCGTGCAGCGGACGATGAGGCAACCGCGCGGGCTCTTTCCAGCGTGCTGCCGGTGGTGCTGGAACAGGCAGATTACGAGCAGGTGTACAGCGACTGCTGGTGGCGCAAGCTCAAGCAGGGCACCGGGGTCACCGGTGTGTTCTGGGACCCGGCAGCCCGGGGCGGCGTGGGGGATATTGCGGTGCGGGCCATGAACTTGCTGATGCTCTACTGGGAGCCGGGCGTAGCGGACATCCAGGACTCACCGGATTTTTTCAGCCTGAGCCTGGAGGACACCGCACAGCTCACGGCCCGCTACCCACAGCTGGCAGGCCACACCGCCGGGGTGCTGGATGTGCCCCGCTACATCCATGAGGACGGCGCGGACACCGCTTCCCGCAGTGTGGTGGTGGACTGGTACTATAAGCGCCCGGACGAAAGCGGCCGCATGGTGCTGCACTACTGCAAGTTCTGCAACGGGGTGGTGCTGTACGCCAGCCAGAACGACCCGGCACTGGCACAGCGGGGCCTGTACGACCACGGGCAGTACCCCTTCGTATTCGATCCGCTGTTCATGGAAGAGGACAGCCCGGCGGGTTTTGGCTACATCGACGTGATGAAGGATTGCCAGACCGCCATCGACCAGATGAACCATGCCATGGACGAGAACGTGCTGCTGTCGGCCCGGCAGCGCTATGTGCTCAGCGATACCGCCGGGGTCAACGAGGAGGAGCTGGCCGACCTGAGCCGGGACATCGTGCATGTGGTGGGCCGTCTGAACGACGACAGCTTCCGCCCGCTGCAGACGGCCGGTCTGCAGGGCAGCAGTCTGAGCTACCGTCAGAGCCGCATCGAGGAACTGAAGGAGATCAGCGGCAACCGCGACATGACCCAGGGCGGCACCACCGGCGGTGTGACGGCAGCCAGTGCCATTGCGGCCCTGCAGGAAGCCGGAAGCAAACTGAGCCGTGATATGCTCAAGAGCGCCTACCGGGCCTTCTCCCGCCAGTGCTACCTGATGATCGAGCTGATGCGGCAGTTCTATGATGAACAGCGCATCTTCCGCATCGTGGGGCCCAGCGGTGAGAACCAGTTTTTGCCCTTCTCGGCGGCAGCCCTGCGCCCGCAGCCGGTGCGCGAGGTGGGCGGCGTGGAGCTGGGCAGCCGGGAGCCCATTTTTGACATCGTGGTCAGCGCGGCCAAGAAGAGCACCTTCAGCCGCCTGAGCCAGAACGAGACGGCAAAGGAGTGCTATCAGCTGGGCTTTTTCGACCCCGCCAATGCCGACGCGGCCTTGGCGGCGCTGGAAATGATGGACTTTGAGGGCATCGAGAAAGTGCGCCAGCGGGTGCGGCAGAACGGCACACTGGCCCAGAAGCTGGTGCAGCTGCAGCAGGCGGTCCCACCGCAGACCGGCACCGGTGGTGCGGTGCTGCCCGGCAGTCTGCCGGTGGCCGCTGCGGCCCGCGCCATGAACGTGAAACTGTAAGGAGGTGAAACAAGAATGATGAAAGTATGTTACAGCGAGCTGGATGGCCCCGAGGGCCTGAGCTGCCGACTGGAGGCTGCCGGACATGCAGGCTTTGCCCCTGCCGGGCAGGACATCGTGTGCGCCGGGGCAAGTACCCTGATGCAGGCACTGGTGTACCTGCTGGCCGGGGAAGAAAATGCCCATGCCGACGCCTGGGAGGAACCGGACGGGCCGCGTCTGGCCGTGCAGGCCGACGCACCCTGTGCCGCATGGGTGCAGGGTGCCTTTGAGCTGGCCAAGGCGGGGTTCACCCTGCTGGCCGAGCGCTACCCGGACAACGTCCGCTTTGCGGATGTGAGCCGCCGGGGCGAACAGAGCATGATGGACCTGCAGATGTTTGCAGAAGAGGCAGCGCCTGCGGCCCCGGCCCTGAGCCCGGCACAGGCCCGGCAGGCCGTTGCCTCCGGGACGATGGAACCGGGGGTGAAAACTGCGCAGCCGGTGCCGGAAGCAAAACCGGATCCGGAGCCGACCGAACCGGAGACGCCCCAGCCGGAGCTGCCCCGCCCGGCGGTGCCGCCCCTGCCGCTGCAGGCCCGAAACGCGGTGCGGGAGCTGCATGCCCGCTGGGCGGCTGAGGAAGCCGACCTGCGCCGCAGCCAGCCGGAGTTCCGCCTGCAGGAGGAGCTGAAGAACCCGGAAATGCGCCGCCTGATGCAGCTGCCCGGCATGCGGATGCGGGACGCCTACCGTCTGGCCCACTACGACGAGAGCCTGCACCGTGCGGCACAGGCCGTGGAGCAGGGCGTGGTGCAGCGCATCCAGCAGCGGGCCGCCCGCCCCGCAGAAAACGGCATCCGCCCCGGTGGTGCGGCCACGGTGCACCCGGATGTGGCCAGCATGACCCGCGCCCAGCGCGAAGCCTTGGAGCGCCGTGTGCTGCACGGTGCTCAGATCGAACTGTAAACCCGACAAGAGAAAGGAAAAACGTATGATGAACTTCAACATCCAGCTGTTTGCCGACAACCTGCAGAACACCACGGCCACCATGTCCAAGGAGATGAAGACCTTCTATGAGAAGCGTCTCATCGACCAGGCAGAGCCGCGTCTGGTGCATGACCAGTTCGCGGATTACTACCCGGTGCCCCAGAACGGCGGCAAGACCATCGAGTTTCGCAAGTACGACAGCCTGCCCAAGGCCACTACGCCCCTGACCGAGGGCGTGACCCCCAACGGTCAGGCCCTGAACGTGACCACCATCACCAGCGACCTGCACCAGTACGGCGGCTGGACCCCGCTGACCGACGTGCTGCAGATGACCGCCATTGACAACAACGTGGTGCAGGCCACCCGTGTGCTGGCCAGCCAGGCGGGCCGCACCATGGACAGCATCACCCGCGATGTGCTGGCCGGCGGCACCAATGTGATCTATGCACCCAAGCAGGCCGCCGACGGCACCGAGACCGCCGTGACCAGCCGCAAGACGCTGGACAAGAGCTGTACCCTGACCCCCAAGCTGTTCTTCCAGGCAGCGGCCCAGCTGGGTGCCATGAACGCCGACCCCATCGGCGACAGCTATATTGCCATCATCCACCCCTATGCGGCCTACGACCTCAAGACCTGCAAGGAGTTCATTGAGGTGCATAAGTACGCCGACCCGGACACCATGTTCCGCGGCGAGATCGGTAAGCTGGGCAACATCCGCTTCATCGAGACCAGCGAGGCCAAGATCTGGAAGGATGAGACCTGCCCCACCGGCTTGGCGGTGTTCGGCACCCTGGTGCTGGGTGCCCATGCCTACGGTGTGACCGAGCTGGAGGGCGGCGGCCTGGAGCACATCGTCAAGCAGCTGGGCTACGGCGATGACCCGCTGAACCAGCGCGCTTCGGTGGGCTGGAAGGGCATGCGTGCTGCCGAACGTCTGGTGGAGCAGTACATGGTGCGCATCGAGAGCGTGTCCAGCTACTCGGCCAACGCCGCCGCAAACTGAGGAGGTGTGCAGGATGACAGAAAAGAACGTGCGCATCCGGCTGTTCAAGGACAACAGCCGCTATAAGGGCGACCTGTTCGTCAGCGTGAACGGCGTGAACTACAAGATCCGCCGCGGTGTGGAAGTGGAGGTGCCGCCCGAAGTGGCGGAGGTGCTGGAACACAGCCAGATGCAGGACGAGCGCACCGCTGCCCGCATTGCGGCAGCGGAGAACGCGGCACAGTAAGAAACAGGACCGGAGCCCGGCAGGGAGATGCCCCGCCGGGCTTTTTTGAAAAGGAGCGTGGAACGATGACAGTAGGACAGGCGCTGGAACGCGCCGAGGAACTGCGGCCCGGCAGCCGTGTGTCCGTGCACACCCGGCAGGAGTGGCTGCGGGAAGCAGACGGCATGCTGCGGGAACGCTTTTTCAAGGCCAGTGATACGGATGCTTTTGACACCGTGGGAGCGGACCGGGCCTGGGACGATGGCCTGCAGGACGAGGATGTGCTGCTGGCCCCGGCCCCCTTTGATGCCCTGTACCCGCATTACCTGTGCGCCATGACCGATGCCGCACTGGGCGAGACCGACCGTTACGCCGGGGAGCAGGCACAGTACAATGGCATTCTGGCAGAGCTTGCGGCCTGGCTGCGCCGGACCTATCCGCCGCGGGCCTGCACCCGCTGGCAGTGGTGAAAGGAGGGATAAGATGGTTCTGGCGAACCGGACCAGAGTCCAGAACAGCCGCACCCTGCTGCGGGCCTTCGGGGGCCTGAACGAGGGCTACGGCTGCTCCGAGGCAGAGTACAGTGCGGGGATCAATTTTTCGTCCCGGGATTTCCCGGCGCTGAGCACCCGCAAGCCCCGCCGGAAGCTGCGGACCCTCACCGGCCTGAATGGGATGTACCACCTGAACGGGCTGCTGACCGTCTGCGGGAAAGACCTGGTGTACACTCCGGACGACGGCGGGGAGACCGTGACCTGCACCGATGCGGTGGCCGACAGCAAAAAGGCGCTGGTGGGTCTTGGCACGAAAATTTTGATCTTTCCGGACAAGGTCGCCTTTGATACGGCAGACGGCAGCGTTTCGGCGCTGGGAGCCTGCTGGAAAGCGGAGGGCCAGAGCGTGGAGTTTGCTCCCTGCGATGCGGAGGGCAGGACCTACACGCCCACAGGCGTGGGCCGGGAAGAGCCGGAAAGCCCGGCGGACGGGCAGATCTTCCTGAAGGTGGAGGACGAAGAGCACCCCTGGCGGTACGATGGAACATTGGAAGTGTACAGCGCGGCGTCCGGCAACTGGACGGCGCTGCCGCTGGACTATTGCCGCATCACGGCGGCCGGTGCACAGGAAAAATTCTGCCAGTGGGACACGGTGACCGTGCAGGGCACGGCGGCAAAGCAGGCCGGACAGTGGGAAGCACTGGACGGGGACTGCGTGGTGTATGCCGTCACGGAGAACAGCCTGTGCGTGCGTGCCGACCCGGCGGGTGACTATTTTTACGGCACACTGGTGCAGGGGACCGATGCGGCCCAGTGGACCAGCCTGGACGGCAGCCAGACCCGCAGCATCGCGGCGGAACAGACTGTGCAGCTGGAACGCCGGGTGCCGGACCTGGACTTCGTGACCGAATGCGACAACCGGGTGTGGGGCTGCAGCAGCCGGGAAAATGTGATCTACGCCTGCAAGCTGGGCGACCCAACCAACTGGTTTTCCTATCGGGGCATTGCGGCGGACAGCTATGCGGTGACGGTGGGCAGCGACGGAGCCTTTACCGGCGCGGCTACCTGCATGGGCTATGCGTTGTTCTTCAAGGAGAACACCCTGCACAAGCTGTGCGGCACAAAGCCCTCGGATTTTCAGCTCACCTCCCTGCGCTGCCGGGGCGTGGCCAAGAATGCGGCCCGCAGCCTGTGCGTACTGAACGAGACGCTGTATTATCTCTCGCCGGATGGGGTCATGGCATGGGACGGCAGCATCCCCACCAAGGTGTCGGCGGTGTTGGACGCCAGCCGGCTGGCCAACGTGCAGAGCGCTGTGGGCGGTGCGCTGGACGGCCGGTATTATCTGCACATCTCCCGCACGGCCGGGACCCAGGGGCAGACCCGGCTGCTGGTGTATGACACCGAACGCGGGCTCTGGCACGAAGAGGATGTATGCTCCTGCGACATGGCCAGCACCGGCGGCCAGCTGTATCTGTGGGACGGGCAGGCCCTGTGGGCGGCGGATCCCAGCCGGGAGAGCGACTGGCAGAGCACCGAAGGTGTGGAACAGCAGGTGTCGTTTGAGCTGGTGACCGGTGACATCGGGCAGGACGGGGCGGAACAGCGGTATCTGTCGCGGCTGACGCTGCGGCTGGACGCGGCCTGTGCCAGCACGGTGGAGGTAGCGCTGAGCTACGACGGCGGCCCATGGGAGACAGTGGCAAGCCTGACCGCCCGGGAGGCCCGCCGCAGCTATGACCTGCCGCTGGTGCCCCGGCGGCACAGCACCCTGCGGCTGCGCCTGCGGGGCAAAGGGCAGATCACCCTGCGCAGTCTGGCGAAGAATCTGGCCGCGGCCAAAGGCGGCCTTGTGGAAGAACAGGAGGAAGCAACATGGCAAGTGTGAACGGTCTGAACCGGCTGGGCCTGCCGAAGCTGAGCGAAAACATGGACCCGGAGGACGCAAGAGCGCTGCGCAGCTACCTGTACCAGATGCAGGAACAGCTGCAGTATGTACTGACCAATCTGGACGTGGAAAACCTGTCGGAGGAGCTGCGCACCCGGTTGAATTCGTTGTAAAAGAAAGGAGAAGAGCATGGCGACCAAAAAGAAAGAGGAAGAGCTGGCAGCGCCGGAGGCGCAGAGCGGCTATGACACCAGCGGCCTGGAAAACCGACAGCAGGTGGAAGAGGCCATGGCAGGGGCCGGTTACCGCCCCGGCCAGAGCGTGACCGACGCCGCAAACGCGCTGAAGGAGTGGCAGGACAAGCGCCCGGAGGCGTACCAGAGCAGCTACCAGGACCGCATCAATGAGGTGCTGGACCGTCTGCTGGCACGGGAGAATTTTGCCTACAGCTATACGCAGGACCCGCTGTACCGGCAGTACGCCCAGCAGTACACCCAGAACGCCCACAACGCCAGCGCCGATGCTGCTGCGCAGGCGGCAGCCCTGACCGGCGGTTACGGCTCCAGCTATGCGGCCAGTGCGGCACAACAGGCCTACCAGCAGCAGATCGGTGCGCTGAACGAGGCCATCCCCAGCCTGTACAGTCTGGCACTGGACACCTACACCAGCGGCGGCGATGAGCTGGTATCGCGGCTGGACCAGCTGAACGCCCAGGAACAGAGTGCGCAGGAGCGGTACGACCGGCAGCTCTCAGATTACTACACCCAGCTGCAGCAGAAAGGGGAGGATTACAACAACGCCTACGCGCAGGATTACGGGCAGTATCAGGACTATCTGAGCCGTCTGGACACCCTGCACGGCTACTATACTGCGCAGGAACAGGCACAGGCCAGCCGCCGCCAGCAGACCTTCAACGGCATCATGACCGTGCTGGGGGTCATCGGGGATGCGATCCAGCTGGCCATCAGCGGCACCACCGGCATCGGCTCGCTGGCGGGCAGCCTGCTGAACACCGGGTACAACATCGTGTCCGGCAACCGCGCCTACGAGGCCGACCGTGCCGACACGGCATGGAACCAGCAGATGCAGGAAAAGCAGCGGCAGGACAGTCTGACCCAGCAGCGCTATGAGAATGAAGCCAGCGAGCGCGCCTATCAGGATGCGCTGAAGCAGCAGGCCTTCAACAACAGCGTTACCTCGGAAAAGCTGAACATTGCCAAGGGCGAGTGGGCGCTCAAGCAGTCCAATGCGCAGGCCAAAGCCAGCCGTGCGGCGGGCAATGCGGCTGCAAAAAGCAGCGGCAGCGGCAAGGCATCGGGGAGCGCTGCGGGAACGACCGGCGGCACCGCGGGAACGAATGCGCTGAAGGGCAGCAGCGTGGTGCCCTTTACGGCGGCACTGCTGCGCAGCCGTGGCAAGAGTGACACGTCCATTGCCAATGCCCTGCAGAAAGAGGGCTACACCACCAGTGAGATCGCAAAGATCCTGCAGCAGATGAACCAGTAAGAGAAAAAGCGGAGGCGTCCATCAAATGATGGACGCCTCCGCTGCTGTATCTGTGATTTTGGGTTCGAGCCAACTGGGTACCCCACCAAAGAGAGCGGGACCCCGGTAGACGTTCCGAATGGTTGGGACCCGCGAGCTAAGCAACAGCCCACTGGGCTGATTGCTTACGGTGCTACGCACCGCCGCCCTGTTCTCGTCCCACTGGACACCCCACCAAAGAAAAAATCCGCCGTTAAAAACAGCTGGAGTGTGGGACCCCGGTAGACGTTCCGAATGGTTTGGACCCGCGCACTAACAAACAGCCCACTGGGCTGTTTGTTGCCCTGCCTGCGGCAGTGCCGTGCTTTTCGAGTCCCACTGGGCACCC
>UMIB01005963.1_pt1 | contig 11084 bp, 10 predicted proteins | sample 1965641 | NCBI WGS metagenome assembly UMIB01 (sample SAMEA4836110, study PRJEB28245) | human gut metagenome | biome: gut microbiome; material: fecal sample | place: Denmark | collected 2008
ACCACATCACCGTAAAGGGCGGCAAGTATCTGGAAGCGCTGGCAAAGGCAGACACCATCGTGTTCGATAAGACCGGCACCCTCACCCACGCCACCCCGCAGGTGGTGCAGGTGGTGCCCTTCTCCGGCTGCGGGGAGCAGGAGGTATTGCAGCTTGCTGCCTGTCTGGAAGAGCATTTCCCCCATTCCATGGCAAACGCTGTCGTCCGCGCCGCCAAGGAGCGGGGCATCTCCCACGAAGAGATGCACTCCGAGGTGGAGTATATCGTGGCGCACGGCATTGCCAGCCGGGTGGGCGGCACGCGGGTGGTCATCGGCAGCGCCCACTTCATTTTTGAGGACGAGGGCTGCACCATCCCGGCAGGGGAACAGGCAAAATTCGATGCGCTGGACCCCCAGTATTCCCACCTGTATCTGGCTGCTTCCGGGGTGCTGGCGGGGGTCATCTGCATCGCAGACCCCCTGCGCCCGGAGGCGGCACAGGTGCTGCATAAGCTCCGGAAGCTGGGCATCACCCAGACCGTCATGATGACCGGCGACAGTGACCGCACCGCCCGCGCCATTGCGGCGCAGGTGGGGGTGGACCGCTGCTTTGCAGAGGTGCTGCCGGAGGATAAAGCCGCCTTTGTCCGCGACGCCAAAGCCGAAGGACATACGGTGGTGATGATCGGCGACGGCATCAACGATTCTCCTGCCTTGTCGGCGGCAGATATCGGCATCGCTATCCATTCCGGTGCCGCCATCGCCCGGGAGATCGCAGATGTGACCATCCGCGCCGACAGTCTGGAAGAGCTGGTGACCCTGAAAGCCATTGCCAACGCCCTGCAAAAGCGGGTGGGCAGCAATTACCGCTTTGTCCTCAGCTTCAACTCCGCGCTCATCCTTCTGGGTGCTCTGGGCATCCTGCCCCCGGCTACCAGCGCAATGCTGCATAACCTTTCCACCCTTGGCATCAGCCTGCGCAGCATGACAGACCTGCTGGAGCAGAAGCCTTTACCGTGAAAATGGAACGCCGGAGCGTCCGCAGACGCTCCGGCGTTTCGAAATGATAGATTTCCCAGCCAAAAGGGAGGCGCTGCACGATATTGTGCGGCGGCCTCCCTTTTTTGTTTCAGATAAACCGGCAGAAGCCCAGCCAGCAGCCCAGCAGGAAGAAGAGCAGCGCCTTGCCCAGCACCGGCAGCCACGGGCGCTTGCAAAGAGCCAAATCCCACCGGTGGATGTTCTGCTTGGGGCAGGTGCCCACGCAGGCTTCACAGGCGATGCACTCCCCGCTGCGCAGGCTGCTTTCCTCCAGCTTCAGGCACACCGGGCACTGCTGCTTGCAGGCATTGCAGCCCGGGATGCAGCCCTCGCTCTGCCGGTGCAGCCGTGCAAAGGGCAGCACCGGCAGCAGGGCGAACACCGCACCCATGGGGCAGATGAACTGACAAAAGAACCGGGGCTGCACTGCCATGCCCAGCAAAATAAGCACAAGCAGCGCGATGCCTACGCCGAAGCCCTCCGGCGGCAGACGCAGTGCCGTCAGGCGGGAAAACACCTCCCACGGGCTTGCGCCGGACAGCAGCTTTTCCTGCCGGGTCACATACAGCGCCACCAGCCCTGCCAGCAGCAGATATTTGACCTTCTGTCCCCAAAGTACTGCCCGCTCCGGCAGACGGAGCGGCTTTTTGCGGTGGAACAGCTTTTTCTGGACAAGCCCGGACAGCGCCCAGACGGCATCGCCCAAGCTGCCAAAGGCGCAGGCGTACCCGCAGAAAAACCGGTCGAACAGCAACGTGAAGCCGCACAGCCCCAGCAGGGAAAGCGTGAAGCTGTCCGCCGAGAGCACCTCGCCCGCACCGATGTGCACAAAGAGCTGCTTTACCCCGGAAAACCCGGCCACGAATGCGCCCGGCATGGACACAAAGAAGAACAGCTGCACCCCGGCGCGCAGCCATGTACGGCGCTTTTTGTCCCGCTGACGCTGCTGCGCCGCCGTTAAAGGCTTGGCTTGTGTTTTTTCCATCATCCTGCCGCCTTTCCCAGTGCATCCTCTACTGCACCGATAAGACCTTCTGCCGTAAGGGTAGCGCCGGAAACGGTATCCACCTCGGCAGACTGCACTGCCAGCATCTCGTCCAGCAAAGGCAGCGCCTGTTTATAGTAGGGCTTGTCCTCACCGGAAGCGTCCAGCACCGCAATATCGGTCATTTTTCCGCTTTGAATGGTTACCGATACCCGGATGACATCGCCAAAACCAAAGGCGCTGCCCTCATAGGTGCCGTCCCGGTAGCCGCTCTGGGTTTGCTCTGCCTGTGCTGCGCTCTGCGCCTGCAAAACGGAAGCGTTGTAGGCTTCCACTTCGGCAATCTCCTGCTTGCGCTGGCTTACTGCCGCCGCTCGGACTAATGCCACCTGCTGGTATTGCCACAGTACCCCCAAAATCAGCAGCAGATTCACCGCCCGGAGGAGAAAATTCTTGTATTTCATTCCGCTGCTCCTTCCGTTTCAGGTTCGGTTTCGGTCTCTTCGGGCGGTGGCGCCGTCTCGGATGTCGGCAGCACCTCCGCAGAAGATGCCGGTTCCGGTTCAGAATCGTCCGGTGTTTCTGCCGGGAAAAGCTGCTGCCACACTTCCTTGAACCACGCGGAAACAGCGCTCTTTTCCTCCGGCTGCACCACCTCCACGGTGGGCGCAGTGACCGGCGTTTCCTCGGGTTCTGCCGCTTCAGACGGCGCGGCTTCTTCCACCACTTCTTCCGAGGTTGCCTGCTCCGGGTCGGCTTCCTCCGCTGGGGCAACCGCTGCCTTTGCCAATGCCAGCTTGACCGCGTTCAGGATGCCGCTGGAGGAGTAGGTGGCACCGGAAACGGCATCCACGTTGGTACTTTGTCCTTCCAGAATGGCGGGGATGACCCGCTTTGCCCGGGAGAGATATTCCTCCTCGTCCTCGGCGCTCAGAACCGTGATATCGGTGATCTTATCCTCTGCCACCGTGACCTGCACTGTAATTTTGCCCTCAAAGCCTATGGCTTCGGCGGTGTAGATGCCGTCAAGGTAGGTGGAGGGTGCTGTAAATTCCTCCACCACCAGCGGTACGGCAGGCTTCGGCTGCGGCGGCAGGGGATTGTTCACCACCTCGCCGGTCAGGGCGTTCTGCACCGCGCCCAGAATGCCCCGGCTGGTGTAGGTGGCTTCGGAAACAGCGTCCACCTCCCAGCTCTGGGCATCCACCACGGTGGTCAGAAGCCGCTTGGCGCGCCGCAGAAACTGCTTTGTCTCGTGGGAAGCGTCCAGGACCTCCACCTCCGTGATGCTGCCGTTTTCCATGGTCACCTGCACCCGGACGGCACCGCCGTAGCCCCGGGAAGAGCCAACGTAAACGCCGTCGGCATAGGGCAGCTTGGGCAGGGCTTCTTCCTCCGCTTCAACGGAAGCGGCTTCCACCGGCTGCTCCATCACCACTGCCAGCCTTTCCGGCACGGCAGCCAGCACCGGCGCGGTGCGGGGCAGGGCAAAAAGCACCGCTGCCGCTGCCGCCACCGCCGGGAGCAGCTGCACCAGTGGGAGCAGTGTGTTGCATCGTTTTTTGTTCATTCCAACTCCTCCTGACACGGAAAAGCAAGGCCGCCTGCATAAAGCGACCTTGCTTTTTGGGTGTTCTGTTTTTTGCCGGATCAGGCAGCTTTCAGGTTCTGCACGGCATCGGTCAGGTGGGTCACCTGCTCCAGTGCGGCGGCCTTATACAGGGTCTCGCGGCTCAGCAGTTCCACGCTCTCGGCCAGCTCGGTCTCCAGATTGGCATAGCTGTCGGCGGTGTAAGCGGCCTTTGCCTTGCTCTGTGCTTCGGCGACCACAGCCTGCAGGGCGGCGCGGTCGGCATCGCTTGCCAGCTCGTGCTTGGCAAGGTTCTCGGCAGTGGTCTGGAACTTGACCACCGTATCGGCGTAGCCCAGTGCGCGGATGGTGATGGTCCAGTAGCCGGTGCCGTCAGTGCCCTCCGGCAGCTGGCAGCGGGCGGAATCGCTCAGACCCAGCTGGATGCCCATGGACTTGTGCATCCAGTTGTCGGCTGCAAACTTGGTGCCATAGGAGGCCTTGGCGTGGGTGTAGGTGCTGTCGTTGCCGTAGTAGGTCCACACCACAGACTGCATCCGGGAGCCCAGCTCGCCGTAGTTGCCGTTCAGGTCCACACGGATGAACTCGCCAAAGCTGCCCACGTCGCTGCCGCTACGCAGATTCACGGTAAGGCCCTCGGCAGCCTTCTGGGCGGCTTCTGCCACGCCGGAACCGGTGCCGGTGTGCGCGGCAGAGAAGGTGTAGCCATCGCCGCTCTTGGTTGCGTACTTCAGGCCGTTGGTGTTTTGATCCACCGCAGCGGTCAGGGCGTAGGCGGTCAGGTTCTTTTCAGAGTAGCCGCCCGCCAGCTGGCCGCCGTTTTCCACCACGGTGTACTTGGAGCAGAAATCTGCAAGGTCGCTGGTGGCTACGCGCACCGGCACATACTTGGTGCCCAGCACCTCGTAGTGGTCCATCTGCACGGTGGAGCCATCGGCCTTGGTAATGGTGCCGCAGTTCCAGCCCACGGTGGTGCCATCGGCCAGATAGATGGTCTTGCCATCGTCCGACCAGTGGGAAACGGTGTAGCTGCTGCCGTCCTTGGCGTAGATCACAGCAGTGCTCTGGAAGCTGCCGCGGTGCAGACCATGGTTGACGGTAGCGCGGGAAACGGCGTCAAATGCGCCCAGATCGTGCTCCTCGTGGCTGTCCAGCTGCGCAGAGGCGGCAGTGCTGCCGGCGGCGTAGACCTTCTCGTTTGCCCAATACTCGTCCCAAGTCAGGGCAGCATAAAGATAGGTGTACTTCTTGCCCAGCAGAAAATCGAAAAAGCCGTTTTCCTCCTCGGCAGGGGCTGCTGCAAAGGCGGTAGCGGTCAGCAGGCTGAACGCCATAGCCGCCGACAGCAGCAGGGAAAGAAATTTCTTGGTTCTCATGAAAAATGCTCCTTTCATCACAATGACAGAAAAGCACTGCCATATAGTTAGCTGAACCTAACATTGCGCGCAAAGAAAAACTGCGGGGCAAAGCCCCTCAGATGGTTAGGGTAAGCTAATTGACGGAAATTAAGATAACACGCATACAAAGGGATGTCAAGAAAAAGCAGGGATGTTTATTCAAACAAACTTTTTGGGGCGGGACAGGGAAAAGCAGTTGCGGCACGTCATCTTGTAGAGCAGTGCTTTTGCGGCTTGTACTCTGCCCCCCTGTGGGCAAAAGAAAAAGCGACGACCCGTGCAGGTGGGTCATCGCTTTTCTCGTCCCTTGCGGGACAGGCAGGGTAAATGATAAGAAGGTAAATGAAGAAAATAGCAAGGTTAAAAACAAAGGCGTGTGCAGAGCCGAAGTTGCCGCTCAAAAGAGAAGATGTATCCAAGTTTCGCTTTTGTTGGATACAACATACCACTTTAGAACAGAAATTGCAAGAGGTTTTTTAAAATTTCTCCCCAAAAATACGCGGGAAATCGCATTTTTGTAGAAACGCACAAATTTTACAGAAAGTTCCCGGCAAACTGACGAACAAGCATAAAAACGGAAAGCCTGCCGGAAAACCGTGCAGGATACCTTTATAAAACCGGCAGGCAATGGGAGATAAGCATGGAAAGCGGATTTTCGCGGGATGTAGCCTGCACCGCTTTACAAGCAGCCGGTGGTGTGTTAAGATGGACACATCTGCTGCAACCGGAAAAATGCACGCGCCGGGCAGCGGCGGCGTACCGGAAAAGCGCCCGGCGCCGGGAGGGGAGAAACGAATGACAAAGCTACTGCATGGCAATGAAAAAAACAGGCTGAACGGCGGGCGGGAGCCGCTGTTCAGCCAGAAGGAACTGCTGGTACTGGCCATTCCGCTGCTGGTGGAGCAGCTGCTGGAAGTGACGGTGGGTATGGCCGACACCATGATGGTGTCCCGCTGCGGCGAGGCAGCCATCTCCGGCGTCAGTCTGGTGGATATGATCAATAACCTTATCATCGTGCTGTTTGCGGCGCTGGCTACCGGCGGCGCGGTGGTGGTAAGCCAGTATCTGGGCGCAAAAGAGCGCGGGAATGCCGACAAAAGCGCCGGTCAGCTGCTGCTGCTCAGCGGCTTGTCCGGTGTGGTGATCGGCGTGGTATGCTTTGTGCTGGCCCGCCCCATGATCCGGCTGTTCTACGGCTCTATTGACGCTGACGTGCTGGACGCGGGCGTGAAGTATTTGCAGATCATCGCCCTCAGCTACCCGTTTCTGGCGCTGTACAACGGCGGTGCGGCACTGTTCCGCAGCATCGGCAACTCCAAGATCTCCATGCAGATCAGCTTTCTGATGAACATCATCAACATCGTGGGCAACGCGGTGTGCATCTTCGGCTTCAAAATGGGCGTGGACGGCGTAGCATGGCCCAGCGTGGTGTCCCGCGTGGTGGCTGCGGCGCTGATCCTGCGCAAGTGCTACCGGGAGGATGCGGTGCTTACCGTGCCCAAGACCCTGCGGCTGGACGGCGGCATGGCAAAGCGCATTCTGGGGATCGGTATCCCCTCGGCCTTTGAAAACAGCCTGTTCGAGGCCGGGCGCATTCTGGTGGTGAGCATGATCTCCACCTTCGGCACAGTGCAGATCGCAGCCAACGCCGTGGCCAACAATCTGGACGGCATGGGTGTCATCCCGGGCAAGGCCATCAGTCTGGCCATGATCACGGTGGTGGGGCGCTGCATCGGTGCCGGCGACCACGAGCAGACCGTTTACTACACCCGCAAGCTGCTGCTGTGGGCTTACATTACCATGGGGCTTTCCAACGGGGCAATCCTGCTGTTCCTCCGGCAGCTGGTGGGCATCTACGCCCTTTCCGGCGAGACCATGGAGCTGGCCATTACGCTGGTCACCATCCATGCGGGCTGCGCCATTATCTTCTGGCCGCTGTCCTTCGTGCTGCCCAACGCCCTGCGCGCGGCAAACGACGTGAAATTTACCATGGTGGTGTCCATCCTCAGCATGGCATGCTGGCGGCTGGGCTTCAGCTATCTGCTGTGCGTCCGCATGGGCTGGGGCGCTGTGGGCGTGTGGGTGGCTATGGTCATCGACTGGACCTGCCGTGTGACCTGCTTTGTGCTGCGCTTCCGCAGCGGCGCATGGAAAACAAAATATCAGGCATAACAATAAGGAGAAAAGCATGAAACTGATCAGCTGGAACGTGAACGGCCTGCGCGCCTGCCTGACCCACGGCTTTGCCGAGAGCTTTGCCGCGCTGGACGCGGACATCTTCTCGGTGCAGGAGACCAAGATGCAGCCGGGACAGGCAGATTTTGCGCCGGAGGGCTACACCGAATATACCTACTCTGCCGAGAAAAAGGGCTATTCCGGCACAGCCTGCTGGTGCAAAACGGCACCGCTGGCAGTGACCACCGGCATCGGGCTGGAACAGCACGATCACGAGGGACGGGTGCTGACGCTGGAATACCCCGGCTTTTATCTGGTAAACTGCTACACCCCCAACAGTCAGGACGGGCTGAAGCGGTTGGACTACCGCATGGAGTGGGAGGACGCCTTCCGGGCGTACCTGCTGGCACTGGACGCAAAAAAGCCGGTGATCCTGTGCGGCGATCTGAACGTAGCGCACACCGAGATGGATATCAAAAACGCCAAGACCAACCGCATGAGCGCAGGCTTTACCGATCAGGAGCGCGCCAAAATGACCGAGCTGCTGGCGGCAGGTTTTGCGGACAGCTTCCGGGTGGTGCACCCGGACGAGGTGAAGTACAGCTGGTGGAGCTACCGCTTCCACGCGCGGGAAAAGAACGCGGGCTGGCGCATCGACTATTTTATCGTTTCCCGGCGCATTGCAGACCGCATCCGCGCCGCCGAGATCCACAACGAGATCTTTGGCTCCGACCATTGCCCGGTGGAGCTGCAGATCGACCTGTAATATAAGGAGAAGCCAATGCTGAAAAATTATCTTCTGATCTTCCTTATCTCCATGGTGCCCATCATTGAGCTGCGCGGGGCCATCCCCATCGGGCTGGGCATGGGGCTGCCGGTGCTGCCCACCTATCTTTTGTGCGTGCTGGGCAACATGATCCCGGTGCCCTTCATCTACCTGTTTGCCCGCAAGTTCCTCATCTGGGGCTACCACAAGCCCCTCATCGGCCCCATCTGCCGCTTTTGCATCAACAAGGGCGAAAAGGGCGGCCGCGCACTGGAGGCCAAGGCCGGCAAGGGCATGACCGTGGCACTGCTGCTGTTCGTGGGCATCCCGCTGCCGGGCACCGGTGCGTGGACGGGCACGCTGGCAGCCTCCATTCTGGATATGAAATTCAAGGATGTATTGATCGCCTGCATGGGCGGTGTGCTGCTGGCGGGCATCATCATGGGCTTGGCAAGCGCCGGGCTGCTGGGTGCGCTCAGCGGGCTGTTTGCGGCAGGCTGACAAAACGCGGACGCTTTTGTCGTGAAAAATGCCGGTAGCTTTTCCGCCCGGAGTGTGTTAAACTGGGTAACAGTTGTGAAAACCGGGATCTGCTCCCGGTCAGAAAGGACGTTATAGAACATGGATCAGGCACTGAATCAGAAAATTGACGCATACATTGCGGAAAACAAGGAGCAGCTGCTGCAGGACATTGCAGCGCTGGTCGCCATCGACAGCGTGGAGGGCACCCCGGAGGAGGGCGCACCCTTCGGCGCAGGCCCTCGGGCCGCGCTGGACAAGACGCTGGAACTGGCAGCAGGCATGGGCTTTGCCACCCGCAACTGCGAAAACTACATCGGCTATGCCGAGCTGGCCGGTGCAGACCCGGAAAAATATCTGGCCACCATCTGCCATGTGGACGTTGTGCCCGTGGGCAACGGCTGGACGGCAGACCCCTTTAAGATGCGCATTCAGGACGGCTGGCTGCTGGGCCGCGGCGTCTCGGACGATAAGGGCCCGATGATCGTTACCCTGTACGCGCTGAAGTTCCTCAAGGAGCAGGGTTACCAGCTGCGCTACCCCATCCGTGCCATCGTGGGCGACAACGAGGAGACCCACATGAACGATGTGAAGTACTATCTGGAAAACTATCCCGCCCCGGTGTTCTGCTTTACCCCGGATGCGGAGTTCCCGGTGTGCAACGGCGAAAAGGGTCACTTCGGCGGCAAGATCGTCAGCCCGGTGTGCAACGGCGTCATTGCAGAGTTTGAGGGCGGTGTTGCCAACAACGCGGTGCCAGACCGCGCCAGCGCACTGGTCAAGACCGATATCCGCAAACTAAAGAACGCCCCCAACATCACGCTGGAACCGGAAGGGGACGGCGTGCGGGTGCGCGGCTGGGGCAAATCCGGCCACGCCGCTATGCCGGAGGGCACGGTGAACGCCATCGGTCTGGTGGCGGATTATCTGCTGGACAACGGCCTGTGCAACGACGCCGAGCGCGCTTATCTGGAAGCACTGCGCAAACTGCACAGCTCCACCGCAGGCACCGGCCTTGGCATCGACTGCGCCGACGGCCCCTTCGGCCCGCTGACCATCATCGGCGGCCGCATCTATATGGAGGACGGCAAGCTGGTGCAGACCATCGACAGCCGCTTCCCCACCTGCACCAACGGCGAAAAGCTGACCGCACAAATCACCGCTGCGCTGGGCGAGGGCGCAAAGCTGGAGGATGTGGATGCTGCCGAGCCGTTCTACATCGAGGCCGACAGCCCCGCCATCCGCGCCTGCATCGACACCTACAACGAGGTGACCGGCGAGAATGCCACCCCCTTCACCATGGGCGGCGGCACCTATGCCCGCCACTTCTCCTATGCTGTCAGCTTCGGCCCGGAGCATGAGGATGTGAAGCTGCCGGAGTTCGGCGGTCCGATGCACGGTGCCAACGAGGCAGCTCCCATCGACAAGCTGCTGGAGGCTGTCAAGATCTACATTCTGGCGCTGCTGCGGCTGGAAGAGATCGACTTCTGAGGTACGGCATGAACGTGCTTGTCATTGACGGGCAGGGCGGGGGACTGGGCCGCCAGCTGGTAGCTGCCCTCAGCGCCCAGTGCCCGGATATCCGGCTGGTGGCCGTGGGCACCAACAGCGTTGCCGCGCAGGCCATGCACAAGGCCGGGGCGCAGCGCGCCGCCACCGGTGAGAACGCCGTGGTGGTGAACTGCCGCAGCGCGGATATCATCGTGGGGCCCATCGGCATCGTCATTGCAGACGCGCTGCTGGGGGAGATCACCCCCGCCATGGCCACGGCAGTGTGCCAGAGCAGCGCCACCCGGGTGCTGATCCCGGTGAACCACTGTGAAAACTATATCGTCGGCGTGCCCGACCAGCCCATCGGCAGCCTTGTAGCTGCCGCCGTGCAGAAGGTGAAAGCCCTCTGCGCCGGAGAAGGCTGCTGAAAATTTCTACAAACAAACAGGCGGCTGTACAAAATGCTGTACAGCCGCCTGTTTAGTTTATTCAGCGCATATTGCTGGTGCGATGCTCCATCAGGTAGGTAGCCTGCAGGTCTGCGATGTGCAGTTTGACCGCCAGCGGGTACTTGTCGTAGGCCTCCGAGATGGCAAAACAGCCGCCCCGGGCAGCATCGTCGAAGCCGCCCATGTGCCAGCGGATGGCAACCGCTTCCTCCACCTTCAGCTTCATGAACCGCTCGATGAGAAACACGCTCTTTTCGCCGTGGCCGTAGGGGAACAGATCCTCTACACTGTAAAAGGGCGCTTTTTCCCACTGTCCGGTGGCTTCGTTCTTCACGTTGCGGGTGCCCAGCTTGTAGTAGTTGGCCTTGCACAAGTCGTGCAGCAGGGCACAGATGGCGTAGCTCTCCTCGCTTTCGCCCTCGGTGAAAAAGCTGTCGTGCAGCGCGTGGTAGACGTTCAGGCTGTGCATGCACAGCCCGCCCTCACAGGCCCCGTGAAAACGGGTGGACGCCGGTGCGGTGAAAAAATCCGTCTTTTTGTCCAGCCAGTCCAGCAGCTTTTCGCTGCCCGGGCGGGTGACATGCTGCTGCCAGATGTCCAGAAACTTTGCGCGGTCGCCCCCGCTCACAGCTCCATGTCCTCCAGAATGCCCTTGAGGATGGCCAGCTCGTCGTGGCTCAGGGAGATGC
>UMIB01011978.1_pt1 | contig 11044 bp, 10 predicted proteins | sample 1965641 | NCBI WGS metagenome assembly UMIB01 (sample SAMEA4836110, study PRJEB28245) | human gut metagenome | biome: gut microbiome; material: fecal sample | place: Denmark | collected 2008
AAAATTTATCGCTCAACCTGCAGTCGGATCGACTATAAAGCATGTCATAGGTGTCATATCGGGTAAAGGCGGTGTTGGAAAAACCTTTGTATCTTCTTATCTGGCTGTATTATTAAAGAGAAAAGGTCTTAAAGTAGCAGTATTGGATGCCGATATCACCGGCGCTAGTATTCCTACTGCTTTTGGAATTAATGATGTAAAGATGTTTTCTGATGGAAAGTTCATCTATCCTGCTGTCTCATTGTCTGGAATACAAATTAGCTCTGCTAATTTATTAATTGACAAACCAGGTGATCCAGTGATTTGGCGTGGACCTATGGCTTCAAATTTAGTCCTTCAGTTTTATTCATATGTCGTTTATGGATGTGATGTCATGATAATCGATTGCCCACCTGGAACTTCAGATATTCAACTCTCTTTGATGCAATCTATTCCTCTAGATGGTCTTATTCTTGCTATGACTCCACAAGGACTAGTTAATTTAATAGCTAATAAAGCTAAGAAGATGGCGGATATGATGAATATTCCTATTATTGGTGGAGTCATGAATATGGCTTATGTCGATTGTCCTAAATGCCATGAGAAGATCTATCCTTTTGAAGAACCCGATTTGGATGAATTGCGTACTTCTTGTCCTGTGGTCAGCGAAGTTCCTTTCGATACCAGCATCTCCGATTACACCGATCATGGAACGATAGAAAGCCTCAATGTTCCTTATTTAGATAACTTGGCTCAAGGTGTTATGGACTTTATACATTTAGAGGAAAAGAGATGATATTAAAAACTTTAGATGACTTAATGAAAATGAATGGCGATGCTCGAACTGATATTTTTCTAGCTGCATTCAAAACATTCGAAGCATTTCTATCTCGCCTTGTTAAAACAAAAGGTGAATTTACTTCATACAGCCAAGCTTTGAACATCGCTTATTCACATAAATTATCTCCAATACTGACAGGTGATAATTATGATTTCTTAAGAAGTGTTGGTGAGTTGAGAAATATACTCTCTCATAACAACGATGTCTGTAATCCTAACCCTGAATTTATCTATAAGTTTTTGTTGATCGTTGATTCAATGATGTATCCTTTGAAATCAATAGATATAGCAACACCTTATTCAAAGATGATGAAAGCTTCTATGAATTATAAAGTTGGAAAGCTCATTTTTAATATGAAAGAAAAAGGCTTTACTCATGTCCCTGTTGTGGAAAATAATAAACTAATAGGTGTATTTTCAGTCAGCACATTTTTCGATAAGGCCTTGACTGGTGGATTCTCTTATTCACCTAATGATACTGTAAAAGATTATGAATCTTTGTTAGACTCACATAGCACGGAAAGATTTATCTTTGTATCTAAAGATGTCTCTGCTTTCTCATTGAGGGATATGCTGAAGAAAACCAAAGTCCACGAAAAAAGAGCTGCAGTTATATTCGTGACTGATAACGGGTCTAATAATGGAAAACTATTAGGAATGATTACTGAAACTGATTTACTAAAGATAAAGATTAATTAAGTTTTTTTATACATTATTTTATAAACAAATTATCATATATGCTGCGATGCATATACTCCCATCTTCTCTGATTGATAAATTCTTTGGATGAATTATATATGCTTTATCAATCTTATTTTTAAATTTCTCAACAAATCTTTTGATTGATTCAATCTTATAGGATTTGGAATATTTGACTTCTAATAGAATTAATTTCTACGACAATTTATTATTTGTTGTTAATGAAAATTTATTTCTATATCATTTCTATGCTTTTCTTCATTGAAAAAGGGTTATTTTTATTTGTGGTCTTAAAGAAAAGTTAGTTATTCTCAGGTAAATCTTTGGGGTTGGTCAAAATTAAGATATATTTCGTTATAGTCTCTTCATCTGGTCTGTTTTCTTCTTGTGCTAAATGATAAATAAGGTTTGTGAAGGAACCGGCATAATAATAGGATAGGATATTTGCTGGAACATTTAATCCTAAAAGATTTCCATAAAGATGAGCAACTTTCACACAAGCCTCTTCTATAAATTTAGTTAAATTCCAATATATAACTTTTGAAGTGTCATTTTTGATGACCTTATTAATAGGAAAGGGAATAGTATGCAAATATTCGATCACTGCTTTGACGCATTTCTCATACTTTTCCTTTAAAGAATAATTGCTTTCTAATATTTTTTTTAATGTCTCATATACTTCTTCCGAATACTTATGGAATAGAAACATAAGCAAGTCACTTTTGTCTAGAAAGTTATTGTAAAAAGTCAACTTCGAAACCATTGCTGTCTGACTAATTTCTTTAATGGTGATATCATCGAAGTTCTTAGTTCTCAACAAGTCTTGCAAGGCTAAAGCGAGGTCTCTTTTGCTTCTAGTAACTCTTGCATCTTCTTTTTTTGTGCTCGTTCTATTGTGTATAACCTTTTCTTTTGATGTCATAAATAATCTCCTTAGATAAGTTTAAGCTAAAAAATTGTAAAAATCTTTAAAAACCCTCTTTACAATCGCTAAACATAAAATATAATACCACAAGTTAAGAAACTTAACACGAGTAAATTAACTATGCGAGAGGTGGAACAAAGATGGAAGAAAAAGCTGTTATCGAAATCAAGGATCTGGTTAAGGATTACGGCCAGGGAAGAGGTGTATTCGGTGTATCCTTTTCCGTTATGAAAGGCGAATGCTTCGGCTTTCTAGGACCTAACGGTGCTGGAAAATCCACTACTATTCGTCATCTTATGGGTTTTGCTAAGCCTCAATCAGGCCACACATATATTAATGGAGTAGACACTCTGAAGAATAGAGATAAAGTTCTTCAGTCTGTATCATACCTACCAGGCGAGATTGAACTTCCTGCCGCTTTGACTGGAAAGGAATTTATAGAAGAGCAGAAATCCCTAAAAGGTGTTATCGATGATACTTTCTTAAATTGGTTGATAGATACATTTAAATTGGATTCATCACTTCTTTGTAAAGAGATGTCTCTAGGAATGAAAAGAAAGCTAGCTATCGTATGCTGTTTTATGTCTGATCCCGACATAATTATTATGGACGAGCCGTCCTCTGGACTCGATCCTGATATGCAGAAGGTATTTATTAATTTGATAAAAGCCGAGAAGAAGAGAGGAAAGACCATGTTGATGTCATCTCATATTTTTGCGGAAATAGATTCATGCTGCGATAGAATTGCAGTCATCAAGGATGGAAACATCGTTTCTTTGTTCAAGGCTGATGATTTGAAACATAAGACCGATAAGACTTATGAAATAACCTTTTCAAAAGTTGAATGTTTCAACCAAATCAAAAATGAGCAAACAAATTTTTATAAAGTCGTAGATTCTGATGTTGAAAAAAGACGTCTTGTTCTTTCTACTAACGATAAGGATATAAACCATTTTATTAGGGCTATCTCGCCTCATGATATCGAAGATGTCCATGAGATAAAGGAAACTCTGGAAGATTACTTCATGTCCTTCTATAAAGAAGAGAAGTCATTTAGAGGTATATAAATATGGAAGAAAAGAAAGGAATAGTGGTCAAGGTTGACCATGTCACAAAGGATTACGGAAAAGGACGTGGAAACTTCGATATGAGTTTCAACGTTCATAAAGGTGAAGCCTTTGGTTTGGTCGGCGAAAATGGTGCAGGAAAGACCACAATCATTCGTCAAATTATGGGATTTATCAAACCGACTAGTGGAAATATCTTAGTTTATGGCTTAAATGCATACAAAGAAGCTGCAAGGATTAAAAGCTATGTCGGATATGTTCCAGGAGAAATCAATTTTCCGGATTATAGAACAGGAATAGAATTCCTCCATGCTTATGCAAACATGGTAGGAGTAACAGATTTCACCTACTCCGATACAATTATCAAAAGACTTCAACTTGATATAAGAGCTTACCCTAGAAGAATGTCTAAGGGTATGAAACAAAAAACTGCTATAGTCACGGCCTTGATGATCCAGGCACCGTTGATCATTATGGATGAGCCTACAACAGGTCTCGACCCATTGATGAGAGATGAGTTCTTAAAGATTGTTTTAGAGGAAAAAGAAAGAGGAGCGACCATCATAATGTCTTCTAATACAGTCGAGGAATTGGAAAGAGTATGTGACAAAGTCGCTTTGGTCTCTCAGGGAAGAATAGTCGATATTGCGGATGTGAACGCAATCAGGAATAGGAGCTTCCGTGATTATAAAATCGAGTTCAACACTCAAGAGGACTATGATTCTTTTGTGGCAAGTAGAGGTGATATCAAGAAATTGAAACCACAGCAGCTTCAAGTAATTATAAGAATAGAAAAGAAGGATGAAGAAGAGCTGATGAGGCAGTTATCAAATAAGGAAGTTAAATTCATGACTGAGATAAACTACAACCTCAACACATACTTCGAAGAAAGGAGATAGAAATTATGGAAATGGCAAACGATAAAAACAATAAGGAAGTGGTAGCTTCAGAAGAAGTGTTGGAACTTCCTCCTGAATTAGACGGGAAAAAGATGAGAAAAGAAAAGTTCTCAAAATATCAGCTCTTCTCTCCGGCAATCTTTAAGGAAAGCCTGAAATCAAACTGGATTGGAACTTTGATCTGCTCTATAGGAAACGCCTTGATTTTGGTAATCATCGTGGTAATCTTGTCAACATTGTCAATTAATGCTACCAAGGATTCATTGAGCAATATGTTCTCCAATGCAAATATGGAGACTGAGATAAAGACTGGTGCAGTAGGGTTATATTCAGCTTTTGATGAGAGTGCAGAAAACTATGAAGATTTGAGTAATGGAACTGATAAGGCAGTTGAGTTGTCTGAAACTATTTATCTAGAGATGAACGATTCAGATGTTCAGACATTATTGACCTCACTAAACACTGCGTATGATTCCGTTTATAACCATTCCGGAAAGAATCCAGACAACACTAAAGCGACTATTGTCTCGATTTCAAACTATTATTTGAATGGTGGAGAATTGTCAACTGCACAAAAGAATCTTCTTTCTTTGTTAGGCATAACAATTCCAGATGTCAACCTAACTGACCAAGAAAAGATTGTTGCTATATATTACCTTCCATATTATCTAGATGAATATTATATTGAAGGATATACAAATGGTGAAAAGAATGCTACTGCTGTTAACGTTAGAAACATCATGGTCAATTCAATTCCTACCTGTGCTGAGAATGGCTTGACCGAAGAAGACTTTGGTCTTTCTAAAGATCAAGCTAAAGAAATATCAGCTTTACTTAAAACACAAATTGTTGATTTCAATACTACCTTGGATTCCAAAGGAAGCATCAGCGAAACAGAAAAGAAATCTCTTGCATTGGAAAAAGCATATGACGCTTCATTTGATTTGATTCCTTTGATGTCAGACGAATCTACTAAAGATCAAGTCACTACTATAATGACTGAGTTGAAGGCTTGCTATGATAAGACTGATGATTCAGGCAAAGACTATAAGAAGATGTATATTGAGGATACAGATTCTTATCGTACAGATTCGATGAGTGAAATCATCGAGAATACAGTAGTCGATGCATTTAGAAATATTGCATATTACAATTATTTGAATGCTTTCGAAGTAGATTATGTTACTGATGATTTGGGCTATCCTATCGAATATGTCGAAAGTGGAAAATTCGATGAAAAAGGCCAACCTATCAAAGTAGCTGTTCGTATCACGAAATATAACCCTGATAGATATATAACAGTGAAAGCAGATATGGGGACTCCAGCCTCTTTAGTTCAAAAGATGCACAAAGACTTGTTGACTGGCGAAGACTATACAGTAGAAGAGATAGAAAAAGCTAAGAAGGATTCTAACGAACAAATCGATACTCAAATCGTGCCTAATCTCAAATCATTCATGTCTGACTTTATCAAGAGAGATTCTAAGAATTCCAATGAGTACTTCGACGGAAACAAAGTCAATGAGATTGCAATTGCCGATAGAGTCAATAGCATTGTAGGAAAAATGGCTGCACAACAACTCATAGATTCCTATAACGATAAACATGGAACTTCTATAACTGATGTTTCGCAGATAACTTCTGAAGATTCATCAATGGATGGAAAATCCATGATGGATTCAGTCTATGCATATTCTTCCGGTGGTATCAGTTCATTCCGTTACCTTTATTCTTCTAACTTGGAAAAGGGTTATAAAGGAACTGATGCATTGTTAGCTGCTATGGTCAAATCTTGCACAGGTGTCATAGATCAGCTCCCTAACAAGGTCAACGATTCTTTGACTGAGATGGGATCTATGAATACTTATGGAATATTCGTTGGAGTTGTCGCATTTGGAATGGCTTCTATCCTTATTCCTATGGTCTACACAATCACCTTGGCAGATTCCTTGGTGGCAGAAAAAGTCGAGACTGGTTCATTGGCTTTTACTATGTCTACTCCTATAAAACGTTCTACATTTATCTTCACGGAAGCTTGTTATTTGATTGGAACTGAAGTATTTATGGGTCTTGTCTTGTTCGTTGGTGGCTTACTGGCCAGAACTTGTGGTATTGCTATGGGTGGTACGGATTTGATCGAATCACTACCTATTTCTGACATAAGTCAATACGCTTTAGGTAACTTCATGGTGACATTGGCCATTTCTGGAATTTGCTTCTGTGCTTCATCAATATTCAACAAGGTTAGATTTGCTATTTCTTACGGTGGAGGATTGAACATCTTCTTCTTCATTTGCTCCATCTTGGGATTATTCGGAACAAAAGCTATTCCTGGAACAGTTCGTATTGAATCTATGAACTATTTCAACTACGTAACTATTCTTTCTTTGAATGATGGTGTTGCAGTGATGGAAGCAAGTGCGGTCTATTGGTACAAACTCATTGGATTACTTGCGATTGCACTCTTGACTTATATATCTGGAAGCATAGTGTTCACCAAGAAAGATTTACCTCTCTAATCCATAGCATAATTCTAAAAAAACTGAAACTAGGCAATTTTGCCTAGTTTTTCTTATTATTGGTCAATATTAAGAAAGGGCTTTAATTTTTCTTAATTATCAATTAAAATTTTGTATTAAAATTATATAGGATAAATGGAGGGAAAGAAGATGTACATAGCTGATAAGGATCGTTATTCTAAGATGGATTTTGTTCATTGTGGAAAAAGTGGCTTGAAGTTGCCAAAAGTATCTATGGGTTTTTGGCACAACTTCGGTGATACAGGTTGTTATGAAACTATGAAGCAAATTTGCTTCACAGCTTTCGATAATGGAATTACTTATTGGGATTTAGCTAATAACTATGGCCCTGAACCTGGAAGTGCTGAGAAGAATGTTGGAAGGATTATCAAAGAGAACTTCATGTCTCATAGGGATGAATTGATAATAGCTACAAAAGCTGGATTTACCATGTGGGACGGGCCTTATGGTGACGGGGGAAGTAGAAAGTATCTTTTGGCTTCATTAGATCAAAGTTTGGAAAGATTAGGTCTTCCGTATGTAGATATTTTCTATCATCATAGAATGGATCCAGATACACCTTTGGAAGAGACTATGGGTGCCTTGGCTCAAGCAGTGAGAAGTGGTAAAGCTTTATATGCCGGTCTATCCAATTATGATGGACCAACTTTGGAGAAAGCTACCAAGATATTGGATGAGATGCATGTTCCTTTCATAGTTAATCAAAATAGATACAACATATTTGATAGAACTATCGAGAATAATGGTCTTAAGGAGACAGCAGCTAGACTTGGAAAAGGAATAGTTTGCTTTTCTCCTTTAGACCAAGGCCTTCTAACGAACAGATACTTGAACGGAATTCCTGAAGATTCGAGAATCAGGACTGATGGTAGATTCTTGAAGGAAAGTGCATTGACTCCAGCTAAACTTCAACAAATCCGTGATCTCAACGATTTGGCTTTAAGCCGTGGTCAAACTTTGGCTGAGATGGCTTTGGCTTGGGACTTAAAAGATGATGATATAACTTCGGTCATCATAGGTGCTTCTAAACCTAGTCAAGTCTTAGACAATGTCAAAGCTTTAAAGAATACTAAGTTCTCTAGTGAAGAATTGAAGAGAATCGACGATATTTGCAATAGATAATAATTGAAAAGCTCGGCCTTAAGCCGGCTTTTTTAGTATAAAAAAACTGGTAGACAACAAGTCTATCAGTTCTAAGTGATTCAAAGGAATTACTTTGCCAAGATGAGATGGTGGAAAAGAAGTACCCAGATGCAGTCGATCCATCCAAAGACAACACCGAAAATCAAGACGAGGATGGCGATGACCAAGTTCAAAGCTGATTTCTTCTCCATGGCTACTGAGAAACGAACAACTACTTCAGTAATCCAGTTTACGACAGGAATCAACAATAAAAGGAATTGAACAAGACGGGGCAACTGATTGAATGATTTATACATAGTATAAAAACCTCCTTTGACTAATATATACTCTTTGTTTTAATTTATAAAGCATAATTGGACTTTTTAGCATGAAAAGTATAGAAAATAGCCGAGAAAAGCAATCTTCTTTGGTTTTATAGATTTTTCTTTGGTTATTATAGCTAGTATAGAAGGGTGTTTTATTAATAGAAACAACATATATCGATATATTTGGTAAAATAGCAAGGTAATGAGAGGAGAATGATATGAATCTCTCTAACGTTTTAAATGGAAGGATTAAAGAAGAACAAAAGGAAGAGCTCATCGATATAGCGATTTTCTTTGCTGACTTCATGTGTTCTTTCTGCTTGACATTGAGGACAATCAATTCGGATGGTGTTGAGGAGTTTAACGATTTGATTCATCCTGGCTTATTGTGGCCTATATGCATAGTTTTCATCGGAATTACTGTGCTACTAGCTTATAGAAGATGGAAGTATGCTCATATCAATCCTTGGCACAAGATAATAGGTCCATTGTTTGTTACCTATATTTTAGTAAAGCTATTGACCTATTCTTTCTACCCTAACAATGAAACCATATTAGGCTTTGAATCTCATCACACGTACTATAGTTTTAATCTCATAGGTTATAGTTTTTATCAAAGATATACTGAGTGGTTTGAAGAAAGCTTACTAGTTATAAGTTATTATGTGATGTTCGTCTACTATTCTTCATTCAAGATGTATAGGAAGAAGGTCTTGTATTTCTCCTTGGCTATCGTTCTTATAATTGCATTTCTCTTAGGAGGTGCAGTCTTAATCTCTTATATGTGTGGTAATAAGCCTTTGATTTTTCAAACCCCTGGAACTCCATATGAAGAATTGGTAAAGAACGACTTCTTCTATGTCGTTAAAAATAAGAATATTTATGGTCTATTCCTTATGTTTGGTGTTATGGCATGTCTTTCTTTGACAATCATGAATCCCAGTATCATTTGGACTGTCATCGCAATTATCTTTTCTGTTTTTTCTCTGCTTCTAGATTCTAGATCTACTTTTGGATTGAGTAGTTTTTGTTTGGCCGGAATTATGTTGATAGCTCCATTCTTTTCTATGAAGAAGCATAGATTCCACTTTATTGCCAATCTATCTTTAGTTGGAATATTTTTGATTTGTGTCTTGGTCATAATGTATGGATTCAAGGATTCTGAAGTTGGAAAAGGACTTTGTAAGTTGATTGAACATTTTACTAACAAAGGAACTATTAATTCTAGACATATGTTGACTGAAAATGCAGTCGATATGGTCTCTAGCGATTTCTATTTTGTGATGTGTGGATTTGGAAAGATTGGATTCTATAACAATTTCCGACAGTTCCAATTATTGAACGGTGGCGAATTGGTCTTTTCAGCTCATCAAGCCTGGGCTAGTTGTCTTTCTACTTCTGGTGTTATCGGGTTGGTCTTTGTAATAATCTTGGATTTGTTCGTGATATATATGATAGTGAATATCTATAAAATTCGTAAATACGCTGTAATGTTTTCTTTAGGATGGCAAGGATTGACTTTGCTCTTTTATACGTTTGTAGAATATAGAATGTTATTCTATGTGGACAGCATGGTCAATTCTACAATGGTCTACTACTTAGCTTATTTGTTCCCTGTTTTATATTATTATTCTTTGGTCAAGGATACTCAGATCATCAAGGAAAACATGCCTGAGAGTTTAGTCTATCCATCAATCGAGGAATAAGGAGGATTTATATATGTGGACTGTAAAAATAATATTGGCATCATTTGATTTTCCTATTCATTCGTATGATGATAACAGCGAGGTCTTTGATGTTGTAGGTCTTCCTTATGGAATGTCTATTCCTGAGGGTATAAAAGATGAGGCTAATAAGATTCAATCCATTTACGACTCATATTTTGATACCACAGGTCCTTATGCTAAATTTTTAGGATTTTTGACCAACGAAGATAAAGATGTCTTATTGAATATGTCTTATTCTTTAGCTTCATCTTTGAAGGCTATTCTTCCTAATGATGTCAAGATAGAAAATACAGTCGGACAAACACTTCTTTTAGCACCGATGAGAAAAGATGTCGAAGAGATGGATAGAAAAGCATCAGAAGATTTAGAAAAAGAAGATGATGATGGTCAGGAAGGACCGGATTGTGAATGACCCAAAAAGAATCTGGCGAGTTTCTCAAGCATAAAAGAGAAGAGATTGGTCTTTCCGTCGAAGAAGTCTCATCTGTCTTAGAATGTGATCCATCTCATCTTTTGAGCATTGAATCTGGCGAGGATCTTCCAAGCGAAGACGAATTAAGTGTCTTAAAACATATCTATGGACTGGATAAATATAACGAAAAGAATAAAGGCGGTTTTCTCCAATCGTTACGAGGATGGATTCCATTCTTCTTTAATTTGATAATCTTTATAATAGTGAATCCTTTTATTCCTCTTTACGAATTCAAAGGCGGATATCATTCTTTGATAGAGTCGTTGAGTGTGAACTTCAACGATGGGCAGGTGTTGAACGGATCAATTCAATTGTTGATAGCTAGTTTGACCTGTCTATTAGCCTTGAGTCTTCTCTTTCTTTTGTTTTTCAAGAAGAAAAGAACTTATGTGTTCATAGGCGTTATTCTTATGCTTAGCTAGGATATTCCTTCCACTCTCACACATAG
>UMIB01010201.1_pt1 | contig 10944 bp, 8 predicted proteins | sample 1965641 | NCBI WGS metagenome assembly UMIB01 (sample SAMEA4836110, study PRJEB28245) | human gut metagenome | biome: gut microbiome; material: fecal sample | place: Denmark | collected 2008
ACCCTTATCTTTTTTATACAACGAAATGTCTGAAAAAACAAGCATTCCGGCTCATATTTCACTTTCAAAATGAAAAAACCGCCCACGGTTTCTGCAGATTCTCTGCATCACCGCGGACGGCCTTTTTCTGTTGTTTACTCCACGCTTTTCAGCGATTCAATCATATCAATTTTTCTTAACCGGTAGAACATCATAAAGTTGACGAACAGAGCAAACGCCAGGGTAATCAGGGCGCTCCAGCCGTAGCTCCGCGGGAACACGTTTCGTCCGAACATCATCATATCGACCTCGACGGTCTGAATTACGCAATGATGTAAAAACGTTCCAATTCCCATGCCCGCGATAACGCCGAACAGTGTCAGCACCATGTTTTCCCGGTACACGTACGATGCCACCTCGCCGTCGAAGAAGCCGAGCACTTTCAGCGTTGCCAGCTCTCTCTGTCGTTCGGTGATGTTGATGTTGTTCAGGTTGTACAGCACCACAAACGCCAGCAGGCCCGCCGATACGATCAGCACCACGATGACGATGTCGAGGGAACGAAGCATGTTGTCAATCTGATCAATCAGATCGGATGTGAACGAGATTGCCGCTACACCGTCGTACGTCATGATTTTTTCTCCGAGTGCTGTCTCATAATTGCTCGACGTGTCCTGATATTTCATCAGAAGCTGGTTGTAATCCGGCGCTCCGCCGAACAGCTCCTCGTAGAGATCCGGGGCCAGATACAGATAATGGCGCACGTAGTTTTCGACGATGATCGAAATCTTTACGTCCACAATATCGTCGCCTTTTTTCAGCTGAACCGTGTCGCCTGCTTTTACGCCGAGCATCGTTGCTGTCTTTTCGCTGATGGCTGCGCCGCCGTCGGTCGGGAATTCGTAAACTTCTCCGCTTTTCCGGTCTCGGAAGGCATAGAAGTCATTGAAATTCGTCAGTTCTTTCGGCACTTCAAGCACTGCATCCACGGTCTTTTTGTCGGTCTGCAGTTCGATGTTCTGGCAGTACATTTCCAGCAGCTCATCGATGCCGCTGTGGTTTTCCAGATCGGTCTGCAATGCTTCTTTTTCGGATTCATCCACATCTGAATTCAGCACAGCATTCGCCTGATAGGTGAAGAGGCTGACGAACTGGTTTTTCGCAATCGCGGTGATGGAATCCTGAAGGCCGAAACCGACGAGGATCAGACCCATGCATCCGCCGATTCCGATAACGGTCATGAAGAATCGTTTTTTATACCGTACCAGATTCCGCACGGTTGATTTCTGCGTAAAGTTCAGATGTTTCCAGAGTACGCCGATACGTTCCAGGAAAATCCGTTTGCCGTTTTTCGGTGCTTCCGGCCGCATCAGCTCTGCCGGACCTGCGGCGAGTTCTTTGTAGCATGCCGCGATCGTCGCCACGCCGGTGCAGGCTGCACTCGCCAGAATCGCAAGGCCTCCCTGCTCCCAGTTCAGCGGGGTCATGTAATACGGGAGTCCGGTATACAGCATGCCGTAGGCATTCATAATAACCCAGGGCAGGATTTTTTCTCCAACCACCACGCCCGCGAGAGCGCCGGATACGGTGGAGAGCATCGCGTATGCGAAATATTTAAAGGCGATCACGCCGTCGGAATAACCGAGGGCTTTTAACGTTCCGATCTGCTGACGCTGTTCCTCGATCATTCGTGTCATCGTCGTCAGGCTGACGAGAGCAGCCACGAGGAAGAAGATAACCGGGAAGAATTTTCCGATATTCGAGATACGGCTGGCATCCTGACCGAAGCTCTCAGTTGACGTTACCTTATCCCGTCCCCAGACGTACCACGTTGGTTTTTTCAGGTCTGCGAGTGTTTTCTCACCGTCCGCAATTTCCTGCTTCGCATCTGCGATTTCTGGTTCGGCGTCGGCTTTTGCTTTTTCGTATTCGGCTTTGCCGTCCTCAAGTTCTTTTTCTTTATCGGCAATTTCCTGTTTCGCATCCGCAAGGGAGATTTTTCCGTCGGCGATTTCCTGTTTCGCGTCGGCAAGCTGGGTTTCACCGTCGGCAATCGTCTGCTTTGCTTCGGCGAGCTGACTTTCTCCATCGGCGATCGTCTGCTTTGCTTCTGCTAACTGGGTTTCGCCGTCGGCGATCGTCTGTTTCGCGTCGGCGAGCTGACTTTCTCCACTGGAAATTGTCTGCTTTGCAGCGGCAAGCTGGGCCTCACCCGACTGAATCGTCTGTCGGTACGATGCAATCTGCTGTTCCCCATCAGCAAGCTGGGCTCTGGCAGCCGCAAGCTGAGTTTCTCCGTCTTTTAATTTACTGCGGTTCGTCTCAATCTGAGCTTCTCCGTCGGCAATCGCTGCTTTGGCGGATGCAAGCTGGGCTTCGCCATCCTCAATCTGTTTCTGATAAGCTTCTGCCTGTGCTTCTCCATCCTGAAGCTGGGCAAGAGCCTCTGTAATCTGAGCTTCGCCGCTTTCCAGTTCTTCTTTTGCAGAAGCAATCTGTGCCTCGCCTGCGGCGCATTCCTGCTCTTTTTCTGTTAATTGTGCATCTGCAGCGGCAAGCTGACTTTCTGCGTCGGTAATCTGAGCTTCTGCAGCCGCAAGCCGGGCTTCCGCATCAGCGCTTGCTGCTTCAAACGCTGCGATGTTTTGTTCCAGAAATGTTTTCTGCTCCTGCATCGTGAAAAGCTGCTGTGCTAACTCTGTCTGCTTTGCTTCCAGCGCAGTTTTCTGTTCCAACAGGGATACATATGCTTCATCTTCCTCTGTCAGTCCGTCAAGCTGAGCCTCAATCACCTCGATCTGACCAGTCACTTCTGTCTGCGCAGCCTCCACCATCGGAAGCTGACTGGAAATCTGGGCTAACTGATCCTTGGCTGTCTCATACTGACTCTTCTGTTCTTCATACGCTGCCTTCTGCGCTTCATACTGTGTGCGTCCTGCAGCGGTTTCTGCTTTCTTGTTGTCCAGTTCCTCGCGTGCAGCGGAAAGCTGCTCCTTTGCAATATTCAATTCCGTTTCTTTTTCGGAAAGCTGCTCTTTTGCAGTATTCAGCTCCGTCTGCTTCCGAGTCAGTTCGGTTTTTGCCGCCGAAAGCTGCGTCATTTTTTCCTCTAACTCTTTTTTGCCGGATGCCAGTTCTGTTTCTTTCTCTGCAAGCTGTGCTTTTCCGTCGGAAAGTTCTTTCGCTTTTGCCTCAAGTGTGGTTTTTCCACTTGCAAGTTCATCGGCTTTCTGATTCAGCTCCGCTTTTCCGCTTTCCAGCTCTGCCGCCTTTGCTTCCAGCGTCGCTTTTCCGCTCGCAAGTTCCGCCTCTTTGTCTTTCAGCGTTGCCTTGCCGGATACCAGTTCCTGCTCTTTGTCGGCGATGGTTGCTTTCGCACTGAGAAGTTCCTGCTCTTTGTCGGCAATGGTCTGTTTTCCGTCAAGGAGTTCCTGTTCTTTCTCAGCAATCGTCTGCTTTCCGTCAAGAAGCTCCTGTTCTTTGTCCTTTAACGTCTGTTCGCCGTCGAGAAGTTCCTGCTCTTTGTCCGCAATCGTCACTTTCGCGTCGGCAAGCTGCTGTGCACCGTCATCCAGCTCTGTTTTTGCGTCCGCTAATTTCTGCTCTGCATCAGCGACCTGCTGTTTTGCATCATCAATCTTTTCCTGTCCTTCGGTTTTGACTGCCGTATACCGCCGGTCGCACGCCGCATCCTCGAGCGCTTCAATCTTCGTCTGTACAGCTTTCACCGTCTCATCATACGCATCGCTGTAGCTCGCCTCTTCCTGTGCGCCGTCCGCCTGGACGTAAATCTCTGTATAGAGATCCGAGGTAAATGTCTCCGGAAGCAGCAGTGCAAAACTGTTGATGCTTCCATTTCCAATCGAGCCCGTTCCGCGGTTCAGATCCATATAATAAGGGAGCGTCGCCGAACCAACAATCGTAAACGTATCCCCGGTCAGCGAATCTGAGAGCGGATCCTCCGTTCCGGAAGTGAACGTTACCTGATCCCCGATCTCACAGCCGGAACTTTTCAGAAACTGCGTATCAACAAGAATTTCATCCTCTTTCTCCGGCATCCGTCCCTCGACCACGCGCGGCTCATTCACACCGTCCGTCAGCGCAATCAGTTTCACAACCTGCTCGCTCTCGCCGATGTCATGCAACACTTCCACCGTCTTTCCGCCGTAAACCGCTTTCACGCCGTCCGTCTTCGCGATATCCGCCAGATCATCGTCCGTCAGCCCCAGCGTTCCAAGAACTTTCAAATCCATATAATTTACTTCATCATAATACCGGTCCGCCGAAACCTTCATATCTCCTTCCGCCGACCGGATGCCCGAGAAAAACGCCGCGCCAAGAAGCACGATGAAAAAGACTGACAGAAACCGCCCCTTGTTCTTTGTGATTTCCCGGATAAAGTCTTTTCGAAATGCTCTCATCGTCCACCTACCATTCTATCTCTTCCACCGGTGTCGGGTTCTCATTTGTTTTCATGCCCGCCACTTTTCCGTTTCGGATTTTAATCACGCGGTCCGCCATCGGTGTCAGCGCCGAGTTGTGAGTGATGACAATGACCGTCATCCCCTTCTCCCGGCAGGTATCCTGCAGCAGCTTTAAGATCGCTTTTCCCGTCACATAATCGAGTGCGCCGGTCGGCTCATCGCAGAGCAGCAGTTTCGGATTCTTCGCCAGCGCACGCGCAATCGCCACACGCTGCTGCTCTCCGCCCGAAAGCTGCGCCGGGAAGTTATTCATTCTCTCTTCCAGCCCAACCTCCGCAAGCACCTCCGACGCATCCAGCGGATGCTTACAAATCTGCATCGCCAGCTCCACATTCTCGAGCGCCGTCAGGTTCTGCATCAGATTATAAAACTGAAAAACAAATCCAATATCCTCCCGCCGGTACTGGATCAGCTTCTTGCCGCGGTACTTACTGATCTCCGCCCCGTCCACCAGCACCTTTCCGGAAGTCGCCGTGTCCATTCCGCCTAAAATATTCAGCACCGTCGTCTTACCCGCACCGCTCGGTCCAACAACAATCACAAACTCACCCTTTTCCACATCAAAGCTGATCCCATCCGCAGCCTTGATGGTAATCTCACCCATTTGATAGGTCTTGGTTACATCCTGAAGACTCACATATCCCGCCATGCCGCCGTGTTCCTCCTATGCAAAAAATCGATATTTCCTATTTCTTTTATTGTATCAATCTACAGCCGCGGCGGCTAGTCCTAAGTGGGCGAATTTACTGTTTTTTTATAAATGGCATCCCCCCCTTTATTTCAATACTGCCCTGATCATACATCTTATCCCAACCAGAATAATCACCACCTCCTGTAATCTCTGTGCCATCTCCACCGCAGCCGTGCCGCCAAATAAAGAATTGCTATAACAACTAACAAAACAGGAAACGCAGATGATAACAGCCTGACAACAAAAACGGCAATTCTGGCCGTTACCGCTTCTTATCACAGCAATCGTCACTCCCGATACGGTTCTCATGCCATGCCCTCTGCTGCCTTCCCGTTCAAAAATATTTCCAGAACGCATCATCCTCTGTCACTCTCCTCTCAGATCTTAACCACTCCTCCCAGGCCGCCTACCAGACGTGCGAACGCCTCTTCCAATTTGCCGCATCTTTTTCCACAGAAACTCACACAAATTTGACAATTTATGATACACTAAGCTAAGTGACATCAATTCTGAATGTTCTGTGCTCTGCCGCAGATTTTTCGGAACTGAAATTGACTTTTCGATGCATAAATCAAACGATTTGTGGCATACGAAGAAAGGAATTCTTATGAAAATTATCTTTATCCGCCACGGTGAACCGAATTATGAGATTGATTCGCTGACTGAAAAGGGCTGGCGTGAGGCTGAGCTGCTTTCGAAGCGCACGGCGAAATGGAACGTCACCGATTTTTACTGCTCGCCGCTCGGACGCGCGAAGGATACGGCTTCTTTTACGCTGAAAAATGCGGGCCGCGAGGCCGAAATTCTTCCGTGGCTGCGGGAATTTGATGCGCCTGTCCTTGATCCGGAGACCGGAAAGCGCCGGATTCCGTGGGATTTTCTGCCGGATGTGCTCGATGCGAACCGGGATCTCTATGATCATGATCTCTGGACACAGAACCCGATCATGAAAACCGGAAACATGGATGAAAATTATCGTGTCGTAACGGACGGACTCGATGCGCTGCTTGCTCGCTACGGTTATGTACGCGACGGCTACCGCTACCACGCTTCAGATGAAACGAACCGCGAAGCTGTCATCGTCTGCTTCTGCCATCTCGGCGTTACCTGCGTCGCGCTGTCCCATCTGCTCAACACAACGCCGGTGCAGCTCTGGCAGGGCCTGTTCCTGGCGCCGACTTCCGTCACGATCGTCGGAACGGAAGAGCGCAAACCAGGCGAAGTGTACTTCCGCTGCCAGACCGTCGGCGATGTCCATCACCTGCTTTCTGCGGGCGAACCGGTTTCGTATTATGGAGCGTTTAACGATCCATTCCAATTTTAACATCCGTAGACAAGAAGTCCCTCGCTTCTAAAGCGGTGGGATGAATTGTTAAAAGAAACATAACGGCAGTGGCGGGCGAAGAGAAATCGGTATCCTCCACTGACATGAGGCAAGTCACAGTCGAACTATTTTCGACATGTCAGACTCCGTGAAAATACCGACTGTGAGTTGAAACAAACTTTACAAAAAGGGAGCTTTTTATCATGAATGAAGCAAAATTAAGAGAATACGCAAAGCTGATCGTAAAAATCGGCGCAAATGTACAGAAAGGACAGCGCATCCGCCTGCAGACCGGTGTTGACCAGGTTCAGCTTGCTACTATGGTCACCGAAGAATGCTACAAAGCCGGTGCCAGCTACGTTGAAGTAATCTGGGAGTGCGGTCCGATCAACAAACTGAATTATCAGTATGCATCCGCAGAAACCCTCGGCACCGTTCAGACCTGGGAGGAAGAGCGTCTCAAACAGATGACCGTAGATCTTCCGGTCCGCATTTTCATTGACTCCTCCGATCCGGATGAGCTTGCCGGCATCTCTGCCGATCTGCTCTCTACCGTTCGTCAGATGCGCGGGAAAGTAACGAAAAAATACCGCGATCAGCTCGACGGAAAACATCAGTGGCTGATCGTTGCCGCTCCGTCACCGGCATGGGTCAAAAAAGTATTCCCGGGCGAGCCGGAGGATATTGCGGTTGAGAAGCTGTGGAATGCTATTTTTGATTGCCTGTATTTAAAAGAAGGCGAAGATGTCGAGAAAATCTGGCAGGCACACTGTGACCGCATGACCCAAAAAGCCAACTGGCTGAATGAACAGGCGTTCCGCAAACTGCATTATACCAGCAAAAACGGCACCGATTTCACAGTTGAACTGATTCCGGGCGCAAAGTGGAGCGGCGCTGGCAATATCAACCATATGAACAATACCTTCTATGTCCCGAATATGCCGACCGAAGAAGTTTTCACCAGCCCGATACGCGGCAAATGTGAAGGCCGCCTCGTTTCCACCAAACCGCTCAGCTGGTCCGGACAGGTTATCAACAACTTTACCGTTGATTTCAAGGACGGAAGAGTCGTTGACTGCCACGCAGAGCAGGGCGAGGAAGTTCTGAAAAAAATGTTCGCCATGGATGACGGCGCTTCGATGCTCGGCGAGGTTGCACTCGTTCCGAAAGAATCCCCGATCAACCAGTCCGGGCTGATGTTCTTCAACACGCTGTTCGATGAGAACGCATGCTGCCACGTTGCCGCCGGAGCCGGATTCTCTGAGGTACTGGACGGATTTATGGATATGAGTGATGAAGAAATCCTCGCAAAAGGTATCAACGATTCCCTGATCCACGTTGACTTTATGGTTGGATCGGATGACCTGCATATCGTGGGTATTCACGAAGACGGAAGCGAGACCGATGTCTTTGTAAACGGCACCTGGACTGAGTAATCTGAATAATCATCGCCCCATCCTTTCCATCACTTTGCAAAACACCACCGCCGCAATCGTACTCGCAGCCGTCGCAGCAAGCGCCGGTCCGACAATTGCTGTTGGGTGGACGCTGCCGTACTGACTGCGGTACGCAATGATGTTGACGGGGATGAGCTGCAGAGAAGAAATATTTAAAATCAAAAACGTACACATTTCCCGGTTCGCGGTTCCTTCTGGAACTGCGGCCGGGTTTTTCATTTTCCGCCGCTCTTCCTCCAGCTCCTCAAACCGCTCCATCGCTGCAAGCCCCGGCGGCGTCGCAGCCGCGCCGAGTCCGAACACATTACAGATCATATTCATCCCCGCCGCCCGCATCACAGAGTGATCTTCCGGCACTTCCGGAAACAAAAACCGCATCACCGGCCCCATTCGTTTCACCAGCCCGTCAATCACTCCCGCCTTCTTCGCAATCTCCATCAGCCCTGCCCAGAACCCCGTCACCCCAACCAGCGAAACCGCCAGCACCACCGCCTCCCTCGAAGCCTGAATCACCCCATCCGTCACCTCCGGCATCCGCCCCTGCAGCGCACCGTATACGATTCCAAGAAGAAGCATGGAACTCCATAAAAGATTCATTGTATCACCTGATGATTGGAACATTCATTACAAAAATATGCTGATATCATCACTCCCATACTTAGAAAACCAGGTATGCACCCTGATCCGACAGATTCTTATTATGTATTGCTTTTATAACATTTTCTAAAATTAACATTTTATCACAATTTGTATATAATAATAAACATTATATGGAGGTTGATTTAAAATGAAGAAAGCAGCATATAATATACTTCCAAGAACAGAAGACATCTTAAAAACCATGGGCGAGCAGATTAAGCTTGCCCGGCTCAGACGGAGTCTGTCAGCAGAACTGGTGGCCGAACGTGCGGGAATCACAAAGAGCGAAGCAGAATCATACGCAGAAGAAATCCTGGCAACGGTAAAGCAAAACTGGGAGCGGATTGCTGCAGATTATGGACTGACACGCAGACAAACAGAAGAAATGAGACCTGCATTCAGTGCCTGCTATGAATAATATAATGTGATATATAATTACCGGTCAACACACAGATTTTTCCGTGCATTGGCCGGTAATTTTTTCATTTAAAAATCAGTTTCCTGTCTTCCCTTTTCTCATATAAGGGTTTCGATACAGTGAAATCACAAGCTCCACAGCCATGAAACACCAGATGATCGGTTCGCACCAGATTACGGCGCTGTAGTGGTAGCGTGGAATGAATACCATGGCAAAGATAATCTTTCCAAACAGCTCAATAAAGCTCGACAGCAACGGCAGAATTTTCTCTCCGAGTGCCTGCAGTGCCAGACGGCTGCAGTTGACAAGACCAAGGGCGAAGAAAAACGGGATGGCTACGCGGAGGTAGCGGGCTCCGTTTCCGAGGACGGTCGGGTCGGATGAACCAGAGATCAGGTGTACCATGGTTGGTGCAAGCGGGGTGACGATTACAATCAGGCACGCGGTTACGCTGAAGCAGAAAATGTAAGCGTAACGGATGCCTTTCCGCACGCGCTCCCAGTTGTCTGCGCCACGGTTCTGTGCAACGTAGGTGTTGACGGCCTGCGCCATGGAGGAAAGCGGCATCATGGAGAACGAAAACAGCTTTCTCGCAGCGGTATGTCCGGCGATAGTTTCATATCCGAGGCTGTTGATGCCCGGCTGCAGAACGATCGAACCAACATAAATGATGCTGCTCATAAATCCCATCGAAAATCCCTGCGCCAGCAGATCTGCGTACAGTCCTCGGTCCAGCGCGAAGTGGCGTTTTTCCGGAAGCAGGATTTTCGCTTTCGTAACAATATAAATCAGGCAGAGCACAACGGAAATGCCCTGTGCAATGACGGTTGCAATCGCGGCACCCCGGACACCCATGCCGAAGGTGCGGATAAACAGCAGATCGAGCACGATGTTCACCAGCGATGAAAAGATCAGGAACACAAGCGGCATGAAGCTGTTGCCGATCGCCCGCAGCAGGCCGGAGCACAGGTTGTAGGCGAACATGACGAACAGGAAAATCGAGAGAATCGAAATATAGCTGTAGGATTCCTCAAGAATCTCCGCCGGTGTTTTCAGCAGGCGCAGCAGCGGATGCATGAAGATCGTCGCCAGAATGGTAACTACCAGTGTCACGGCAACGCCGATGACGATACAGGATGCGACCGATTTTTTCATCCGGTCCGTCTCCTGCCGTCCAAAGCAGCGCGCCGTGACGATCGCAAGACCGTTTCCGACGCCGAACGTAAATCCGGTCATCATCTCATAGATGGATGAGCAGGCACCCATCGCCGCAATCGATGAGTCGCCAAGTGTATAGCCGACGATCAGCGTATCCATCGTGTTGTAAATCTGCTGAAACACGCGGGACGCCATAATCGGCAGGGCAAAAAGCAGCAGAGATTTCAGGATCGGGCCGTGAAGCAGATCGACCTGAGAACTCCGCCGGGTTTGTGTCTGTGACATAAAAAAATTCCTCCCTCTAAGTATAATGCATTGTTACCATTATATCAGAAGAGAGGAATTACCGGGCAGATAAAATACCCAAAACCATAAAAAAATACAATAATACAAAACTTTTACGGATTTTCGTCAATGATCGTGCATGTTCCGCCTTTTTCTTCGAAGTAATCCTGCATCTGCGCCGACAGCACATTCACATCCTCGTACTGCTCCGGCCGCACATGGTTCGAAATCCAGGCATCGCCGCCCTCGTACAGGATCTGATACTGGCTGTTATAGGAAGCCTCATATACATATGATTCCCCGTCGAGCGTGCATTCATAACGAACCGTGCGAAGCGACGCTTCATCCCGCAGCTGTGATTCCGTGTACACCCGAAGTCCGATCGCCGCTCCAATCAGAACAAAGATCGCCGCAAACACACCAACAAACGCATAACGGATCACTTTCCGTCTCCGCACTGCCTGCTGCACCAGCTGATCATTTAAAACCGCAAGCTGCTGTGCAATCTC
>UMIB01017528.1_pt1 | contig 10896 bp, 10 predicted proteins | sample 1965641 | NCBI WGS metagenome assembly UMIB01 (sample SAMEA4836110, study PRJEB28245) | human gut metagenome | biome: gut microbiome; material: fecal sample | place: Denmark | collected 2008
TATGGAATGCTTCTGTAATTCTTGCGGAATTACTCATTGCAACTACAATTGTAGTTTTTGTTTGGGTAAAGAGTTTTTCCGACAAATCATAAAGAGATAGAATTTGTAGCAAAACCAGTCGAGCCAGTCAACGGCAAGATGAACGGGCTGCGCCCGCCGTTGACGGCCCCGCCCGTCTTTGCTAAAGGGTAATCAAGGCGGGAAAGCCCTAAAATGGTTTCCCGCCCATTTCAATTTTGAAAAGAAAATCCGTCTGCTTTTTCGTAAGTGTGGCTATCTGTCTGGGACACTTTGTCCCATAGTTCGGCGTAGGACGAGGGACGGGGGCATTCATATACGCCCTGTCTGCTGTTGAAACCGGACCTGTGCTTGCGGCTCCACGCCACGCAAGCACAGTCCTATTTTCCTGCTGCTTAAAATGTGCTTGCCCTCCCCGGCGGCAACGGCATTTTCGCAGCAACGCCGACAGAGCGTATAACACACTACACTTTGCACGCAAAGTCGTGTGCCAAGGGACAAGCCCCTTTGGAAACCCCGGACAACAAAACAGGCTGAATACCTCGCACTTTTCCTGTGCTTGGTGTTCAGCCTTAATTTGTTGTCAGCAGCCCGTTTCTCGGTCTGCCTTTTGTGCTCTTGTCCATAATGTTTCGGTGAAGTACCCGGTCCTTGCCGGCGGCATCGCCGTCAGCACCAGCCCCTCCGGCACCGTGAAGTCGATGGTGCAGCTGGTCCCCACCAACATCGACAAGCTGGGCGCGGCCTCGGCCATGAGCGGCTCCAAGCGCTATGAGCTTGCCGACGATATGCAGGTCTACCTGTGGTACAAGGGCCAGTATTACGCCACCACCCTCTCGCAGGTCAGCACCGAAGATTACCACCTCATCGGCTGGTACGACAGCCTCGGCTGTGCAGCAGGTGGAAAGATCCGCGTGCTCATCGCCGTGAAGAACGACTGAATCAAATAAATAAACAGCAGCGGGTATCCGGCTCTCACCGGATACCCGCTGCTGTTTTATGGTTCAGGGCATTTATTGGGCTTTTCCCTTCTCGTAGTAGTGCTGCATCTCTTCGCGGGGCACCATGTTGCCGCCCGTGGCCCAGACAAGGTGGATGGCGTTGGCCATTGCCCCTGCGGGGACAGCGCGCTCCGCGTACCCGCCGAGCGCCCGGCCCTGCTGTGTCAGGACCGGGCCATACATCCCGGCGAGGGCGCTCGGCTCGAGGTAGATGCCTTCGGCGTCCGCAAGCTCGGCAAGAAGCTTGTACATCCGCTCATCCTGGATCGAATAGCAGCCGCTCATGAAGGGGCGCATGAGCGCGCCGACGAAACCGGAAGCGCGTCCCACGGCGAGGCCGTCGGCAGCGGTCAGGTTGTCAACGCCAAAATCCTGCACACAGACGTTGTTATTTTCACCTGTTGCCATGCCAAGCATCATACACGGGGAATGCGTGGGCTCTGCAAAGAAACAGTGCGCCGCATTGCCGAACACCATTTTCAGTCCAAAGGCCACGCCGCCGGGTCCACCGCCCACGCCGCAGGGCAGGTAGACGAAGAGCGGATGCTCTTCATCGACGATGATGCCCAGAGCGTCGAACTGCTTTTTCAGTCGGAGCGCGGCCACGGTGTAGCCGAGGAAGAGGGTCTTGGAATTTTCGTCGTCCACAAAATGGCAGTAAGGGTCATCTGCGGCCAGCCTGCGGCCCTCGGCCACGGCGATGCTGTAATCGGACTTGTACTCCACCACCTTGACTCCGCGGCTGCGCAGGAGGTCTTTTTTCCACTGCCGCGCGTCCGCAGACATGTGGACGGTGACTTTGAAGCCGAGTTTTGCGCTCATGATGCCGATGGAGAGGCCGAGGTTGCCGGTGGAGCCGACAGCGATGGAGTAGCGGGAGAACAGCTCCCGGAACGGCTCGGTGTCCAGCACGGCGTAATCGTCCGTCAGGTGGAGCATCCCGCTCTGGAGGGCGATGTCCTCCGCCGTTTTCAGCACCTCATAGATGCCGCCGCGGGCCTTGATGGAGCCGGAGATCGGCAGATGACTGTCCAGCTTTATCCACACCTGCCCGGCGATGGCGGTGTCCGAAGTTTCTTCCAGCACCTTCTGCATCGCGGGGATGGGGCGGACGGCAGACTCGATGATGCCGTGGCTCTCGGCTGTCTCGGGGAAGACCCTGCACAGGTACGGGGCAAAGCGCTCCAAGCGCGCAGCGGCATCCTCGATGTCCGCCATGCCGAGGGGGCAGGCGGCTTTGGCCTGTTCAAACGGCTGCTTGTCGGGGTTGAGCCACGCCGTTTCCTTCAGCTCGCAGATGTCGCCCACGACCGGACAGGAGCTTATCCAGTCGGCAGCAGAGCGCCCTGCGATGATCTTATTTGGTGAGAGCATAATATTCTCCTTTTCCTATTCCTAAAGCGACGTTCAGAACATTCCGGGGAGGACACCGGAGAAGGCGTTGAGCACGACCAGAATGACCATGCCGATGGCACCGGACAGAATGCAGGGGATCGTCGTAGTGGCGAGGCAGTCTTTGGTATCGAGGCCGTTGTAGGTGGACGGAAACCAGAAGGTAACGTCCGTCGGGAAGGTGGCGGCGTTGGCGCCGAGACAGACAGAGAGGCCTGCGATGATGGGCGACATGCCAGAGGCAAGGCACACCGGGCCGGCGATGGCGATGGAGGTGAGCATGGCAGCGGTGGCAGAGCCGACAGCGGCGCGGATGCAGAACGCCAGCAGGAATCCCAGCAGAATGACGGGCATCTTGGTCGCGGACATGATGGCGACGAGGTCGGTGCTCATGGTCGTTGCCCCCAGCATGGAGGCGAAGCATCCACCGGCACCCACGATGAGCAGGACATTGCCGGTGCGGTCTGCATAGGCGTCGATGTACTGCATGACGGTCTTTTCAGGCATATACGGATGCAGAACATAGCCAGTGACGAGCATGGCGATGAAGAGGGCGATGTTGGAGTTGCCGACAAAGTTGATGACGGTGTAGACAGGGCCCTCCGTGACGAACAGCGAGAAGATGGCTGCGAAAACGATGAGGACGATGGGGAACATGACGAGCAGGAAGGCTTTCAGCGCGGAGGGCTTGGTGGGGTCGGGAGCGAGGAGGTCTTCGTCCTCCACGATCTCCTTCATCGCGTCGCGGGCGCGCTGCTTTTCTTCCTTCGAGTTGACGAGGTTCGCATACACCCAGCCCACGAGGAGGCTGGCGGGCAGGCAGACGATGATGCCCCAGATGATGAACCAGCCGACGTTCGCGCCAATCTGGCCTGCGACGGCCAGAGGGCCGGGAGTAGGTGCGACGCAGCTGTGGGTAAGCATCAGGCCGGTAAAGATGGCGATGACATAACCCTTCATGCTCTTTTTGCTGATCTTCTGCAAGGCAGTCACCAGCGGGGCCGTCATGATGTAGGCACAGCCGAAGTAGATGGGGATGGAGAGGATGAAGCCGACGAGGTTCAGCGCAAGGTAATCGTTCTTCTTGCCGAACAGCCGGACCATACCTTTTGCCAGCTCCTCGGTCGCGCCCGAGTTGCCAAGGAAGTCACCGAAGATGCTGCCGAACACGATGAGGAGTCCAATGCTCGTCATCATATTGCCGAAGCCGGCGGGCAGCTTGCTCAGAATATCCGCAGCCGGCATCCCGACCATGAGGCCGAAGATGATGGCGGCGGCAAACAGACCAACAGAGGGGGTGACTTTAAGCTTGATGAGCGCAATGAGCAGGAGCACGAAGACGATCAAAAACGCGATCAATGGAGACATGATCATTTCCCTTTCTGTCGTAGATTTTGTTCGGTGGAAAGACGTATTTATGCGTTGTGGCGCAGCATCTTGCCCGGAGCAGCACCGGTGAACTGCTTGTCCTTATAGACGAGCACGCCGTTCACATAGACGGAGTCGATGCCCTCGGTGATGCTGTTGGAGTTGCTGTAAGTGGCGGTGTCCTGAAGCTTGTCGTAGTCGAAGATGACGAGGTCGGCGTCATAGCCTTCCTTGATGAGGCCCTTGTTTTTGATGCGGAGGTACTCGGCGGTGCGGCCGGTCATCTTGTTGACAGCCTCTTCGAGGGTGAGGATCTTCTTTTCCTTGACGAAGTAAGTGATGACGTGCGGGAAGGTGCCGCTGGCTCTGGGGTGGCCCTTTTCCTTCCAGCTGCGTGTCAGACCGTCGCTGCCCACGATGCAGTAGGGGTCGCGGATGATCTCGCAGACATCCTCGTCGCACATGCTGCTGTAAACGCCGCCCGTCTCACAGTTGTTGGCGACGCACATATCGAAGAATGCCTCCCACGGGTCTTTGCCGATAGAGTCGGCGTACTCTGTGATGAAATGGCCCTCAGCCTCCGGCGTCTTGGATGCCGAATAAACATAGACGCCGCCCCAGCCGCCGGCGTTGAGGTAGTAGTTATCGTAGGGGGTGGCGGGGTCTTCCATCTCGGCCTTGAGCTTTGCGCGGAAGTCCTTGTCCTTCAGCTGGTCGGTCATGGCATGGAAACCGTTTGCGAAGTACCACGGCGGCATACAGGCGTTCAGGGTCGTCATGTTGCAGGTGTAGGGGTACTGGTCGCAGATGACGGGAATGCCCTCGTCGCGGGCCTTGTGCATGAGGGCGAGGGTCTGCTTCTGCTTGCCCCAGTTGGGCTTGCCGAGCATCTTGTGGTGGGAGATGTCCACGAGGACGCCCGCCTGACGGCCGACGTTGATGGTCTCTTCCACGGCCTCGACGATCTTGTCGCTCTCGTTGCGCATATGGCTGGCGTAGATGCCGTTGAAGGGGGCGATGACCTTGGCCAGTTCAATGATCTCCTTTTCCTCGGCGTAGCAGCTGGGCGTATAGATGAGGCCGGTGGAGAAGCCGGCTGCGCCGTCTTCCATCGCCTCGCGCAGGATGCCCTTCATCCGGTCAAGCTCCGCATCTGTTGCGGGGCGGTTGGCCATGCCCATCACGGCGATGCGTAGGCTGCTGTGGCCGATGTACATCTTGGCGTTTGCCGTGAGCTTCTGCTGGTCGGCGTACTCGAGGAAGCGTGCGAAGCTGCTCCAGTTCTTCATGTCATCTGGGAACCATGTCGTTCCCATCGAGAGCATGTTCTGGACGGCGGCCAGATTCTCCGGCATGACCGGTGCCATCGACAGGCCGCACTGGCCGGTCAGCTCGGTCGTGACGCCCTGCGTGGTCTTGAAGAGGTGCGCATCTTCCGAGCCAAGAATGAGGTCGCCGTGGGAGTGGGCGTCTATCCAGCCGGGGCTGACGTACTTGCCGCTGGCGTCGATGACAGCGGTGGCTTCCTCACTGCCGTCTGCCATGACCAGCTTTCCGCCGGAAATACCGATGCTGCCCTTATAGGCCGGCTTTCCGGTGCCATCGATGATATTCGCATTCTTGATCAACACATCCAACATATTATATGCTCCTTTCCATTCTGTTCATTTTCACTTAACGAATTGTTAAGTTCCATTGGCATTAATATAAATAATGTTTTTTCTGTGTCTGTCAACGGAAAACCCGCATTTTCCAACGAATTCAGTGCGTTTTCGTCTATTTTTACAAAAGCAGGCTCCCGTTTTTAGGCAACATTACGTCGTTCATGTGTTCAGTGTAAATGAACGAAATGCATTTTCAGAGTTTTCGCAGTACTCTCAGCTTCTCCCTTGATAAAGTCACGAAAATCCGATATAATACAAATGAAATACATTCAGGAGAAGAACAGTGGAAGAATTGAATCTCGGCAAAAAGCTTCAGGCTATCCGCACCAGCAAAAAAATCAGCGTGCGCAAGCTTGCCGCCATGACGAACCTGACGGCCTCCATGATAAGCCAAATCGAAAACGGTGCGGTCAACCCGTCCATTCCCACTCTCCGCACCATCAGCTCGGCGTTGGAAACGCCCATCTATTACTTTTTCAAAGACGAAGACAATGCCTCTGTCGTCGTCACCCAGAGCACCCGTATGGTGCTGGGCAACAAGCAGGAGCCTTCCGTCGTGTACGAACTGCTGACACCGGACACCCGCGGCGAGATTGAGTTCTGCATGATGGTCATCCCGCCCAAGGCCTACTCCTGCCGTGAGCCGAAGGGGCCACTTCGGCGAAGAGGTTGCCTTCTTCTACTCCGGCGAGGAAGTCCAGCTCGAGATAGACGGCGACAGCTATACGCTGCACCACGAGGACAGCATCCGCATCCCCGGAGGGGCCATGCACCGATGGTATAACCCCACGGACGAAACCGTGCAGGTCATCTTCGCCGTCTCGCCGCCCTCTTTCTGATACTCAATAAGCACAAAACCGCCCTTCCCGAACGGGAAAGGCGGTTTCTTCGTTTATTTTACTGCATCTACTGCATCAGGCAGGACTAACAAAGGTGCAAAAAGAAAGACACCGCACAAACTGTGCAGTGTCTTTTTGGTGGAGAATAGCGGGATCGAACCGCTGACCTCTTGCATGCCATGCAAGCGCTCTCCCAGCTGAGCTAATCCCCCATAGCCGGTGCGTCGTCCCTGACGACGTGTGTTATTATACCAGCTGAAAGGAGAGTTGTCAACAGCTTTTTTCAAATTCGTGCAAAAAAGTCCCGCCGGGTGCATTTCTGCCTCCGGCGGGACTTGCGTTCAGGAGAACTCAGGCTTTGGTGTACTGACGGTCGAAGATCTGGGGTGCTGCCTTGATGAGCAGCACAGCGCCCACCACAGTGATGAGCGTCTCCGGCAGCATGTAGCTGGCGTTGTACACGAGGCTGTAGGTCCAGGCGCTCAGACCCTCATTCAGGTTGCCCCAGACGAGGACGCCGGACAGGAAGCTGCACATGAAGCGCAGGAAGCCTGCGATGGCGGTACCGACGGCCACGCCGACCATCCGGTTCTTGAAGGGGCGGGCGAAAAACTCTGCGGTACCCAGAGCCATAAAGGCCACCAGATAGTCCAGCAGGATCTCACCGAGGAAGTAGATGAAGGTGGGCGTCGGGGGAGCCCAGAAGCCCAGCAGCATCTGCAGGCAGCCGTTCACCAGACCGGTGAACAGGCCCCACTTGACGCCGTGGCGGAAGGAGACGAGCACGAAGGGCAGCATACTCAGCAGAGTGACGCTGCCGCCGTTGGGCATGGTGAAGATCTTGATGTTGGCCAGCACGGTGCCGATCGCCACCATCAGCGCGCACTCCACCAGCACCCGGGTCTTGGAGTAGGATTTCGACATGAGGATTCCTCTTCTCATAATAATAGTACACAAAAACAAAAATACGCCTGCTTTTCTGGCAGGCGCACGGGCTGTTTGTGAAAATCGGGACCTTTCCGCAAACTACCTACGCCGGCATTACCCGGATCAGGTTCAAGGGTCTCTGCCTACAGCAGATCTCAGCCTCACGGCGCCCCTGTTTTCATGTCCGCTTTCAGTATAGCCGCTCTCCGCCAAAAGTCAAGCCCCCGGCGGTATATCGGGCCCGCCGGTCACATATTCTGGAACAAGCACACTTTGGCGGGAGGGAGCAGTCATGAAAGGTGATCCGGAACAGCGGGCGCTGCTGCTGGGAGAGTACATCGTGGAGCATGGGGCCACCGTGCGGGCGGCGGCGCGGGCCTTCGGCTGCAGCAAGTCCACCGTACACAAAGACGTGTCGGTGCGGCTGCGGACGGTAGGCCCGGAGCTGTTCCGGCAGGTGCAGATGGTGCTGGCCCGGAACAAGGCCGAGCGCCATCTGCGGGGCGGCGCGGCCACCCGGGAAAAATACCACAAGCCTCGTTAGCGGAAAGCGGCGGTGTCCAGGCACCGCCGCTTTGTCATGTCATCTGGTGGAACTGCTCCAGCGCCGCCTTTTCCAGCCGGCTCACCTGTGCCTGACTGATGCCGATCTCCCGGGCCACCTCCATCTGGGTCTTGCCTTTGAGGTAGCGCAGCTCCATGATGCGCTTTTCGCGCGGGGTGAGGCCCGCCACGGTCTGGCGGAACTGCAGGCCGCTGATCCAGCTGTCCTCGCCGTCGGGGTCGCGCACCTGGTCGATGACGTACACCGCATCGCCGCCGTCGGCGTAGACCGGTTCCTCAAGACTCAGCGGCTCCACCACCGATTCCAGCGCCGCCGACACCTCGCGGCGGGACAGACCGGTCTTCTGGGCGATCTCGTCCACGGTGGGTTCACGGCCCAGCTGTTTTTCCAGTTCCTCGCGGGACTGCATGGCCCGGTAGGCCGTGTCCCGGAGGCTGCGGCTCACCCGCAGGGCGTTGTTGTCCCGCAGGAACCGCCGTATCTCGCCGATGATCATCGGCACGCCGTAGGTGGAGAACCGCACCTGCTGGGCCGGGTCGAAGTTGTCGATGGCCTTGATGAGCCCGATGCACCCCACCTGAAACAGGTCGTCCATGTTCTCGCCCCGCTGCGAAAAGCGCTGCACCACGCTGAGCACCAGCCGCAGATTGCCCTCTATCATGCTCTGGCGGGCCTTTTTGTCCCCGGCCCGCGCCCGGGTGAGCAGGTCGCGCTTCTCCTGCTCGGACAGTATCGGCAGTTCGGCGGTGTTCACGCCGCACAGCTCAACCTTGTTGTACATCCCCTACCCTCCGGTTTCATTTCAGTTTCACCGGAAGTATGGCCGCAGGGGCAGGATAACATTCATTCCAAATTCAGGGACAGCTTGAGCCTCTCCCTTTGGGAGAGGTGTCACCGAAGGTGACGGAGAGGGCAAGCCCGTAGTGAAAGAGACTCACACGCAGCGATAGGCAGACTTTTTTGTCAGGGTGAAATTATCGCTGTGTAGGTGCTTTACTTTCAGCATCCTTGCCCTCTCAGGCGCTTCGCGCCCATGCCGGGTTGCGGCTCCCAGCATCCGCTTCACTTGCGCTTGCGTCTTGCTGGCCGCGGCCCCAACAGCGACTCCCTGTTTCCGCCACTGGCGGCGGTCGTCGCCGTTGCCCCCAAAGGGGGAGCCTTATAGCGTCACTCCCCTAATTGTTCTCTTAATTGCCGTATGATCCTCTTTTCCAGCCTCGAAATATAGCTCTGGCTGATGCCGATGGCGTCCGCCACCTCCTTCTGGGTCCGCTCCACGCCGTCCAGCAGGCCGAAGCGCAGCTCCATGATCTGCCGCTCCCGGGGCGAGAGCTGCTCCACCGAGCGGCGGAGGCTGGCCCGCTCGGCGTCCTGCTCGAGGCGCTGTCCCACCTGATTTTCCTCGCTGCTCAGCACGTCCGACAGCAGCAGCTCGTTGCCGTCGCCGTCGATGTTCAGCGGCTCGTCGATGCTGGCCTCCTGCCGCCGGTTGGAGCTTTTGCGCAGATACATCAGGATCTCGTTGCCGATGCAGCGGCTGGCGTAAGTCGCCAGCTTGATGCTCCGCTCGGGCGTGAAGGTGTTCACGGCCTTGATGAGCCCGATGGTGCCGATGGACACCATATCCTCCGAGGGGACGCCGCTGCCCTCGTATTTTTTTGCCAGATACACCACCAGCCGCAGGTTATGGGTGATGAGCTCATCCCGGGCGGCGGGGTCGCCGTCGGCCATCCGGGCCAGAAGGGCTTTCTCCTCCTCCGGGGTCAGGGGCGGCGGCAGACCCGGCCCGCCGTTCAGATAATGTACGCCGCCCGTCCAGCTCAGTCTGGCCCAGAGGCGCTGCAAAAGATTTACAAATCGTTGAAACACAGGCATATTCCTCCCATTGTATTGTCATTTGCCCAGCAGCGCCGCCGTTTCCGCGCTGACGAGAGCCGTCCAGCCGCCCGGCGGAGGCGGCATATCGCAAAACGCTGCGTATATTCCGTCCTGTTTTCTACCGTTTGACCCAAGCGCGGCAGGCAGGGCGGGCAGCAGACAGTGTCCCGCGACGGTCTGACAGGGTACGAACCGCACGCCCCACTCCGGGCGAGGCTCTGCGCCGACGCCCGCGAGGCAGGCGTCCAAATACGCCCTCAGCTCAGCGGGCAGAGACACGGCATCCAGCCGCACCAGCACCACCGCCCGGCCCGAAAGCGGCTCCTGCAGATGGAAGCCGGTGTCGCAGAAGACGCTCAGCGGGACGACCCGCCCGGCCACCGACAGCTCCGCCCCAAAGCAGGCCGGGCCGCTGCGGCCCAGAACGTGCAGCACCCCCTCCACCACGCCGCAGACCCCCGCCGTGGACCCCAGCAGCAGCCCCGGCGACACCGGCAGATAGAAGCTGAGGTTGTTGCAGGCCGCGCCGGGCAGAAAAAGCGCCCCCGTGAGGGTCAGATTGAGCAGGACGAACCACGCCGTGAGCCGGGCGGTGTTCCGCGCCCCCTGCCAGCCGTAGGCAGCGGCTACGCAGAGGGCGGCGGACGTACCTTTATAAGTAAGGGCCAGCGGCCAGGGGGCGGTGGGGGCCAGCAGGGCCAGCGACGACACTGCCGCCGCCCCCGCGCCGCCCACCAGCCGCAGCGGCGAACAGCACGCCCCGCACAGCAGCCCCGCCGCCAGCAGGAACGCCGCCCCCACCACGAAATTCACCAGAAGCAGCACATCGAGATAGATGACCGTCCGCACAAGCCCCACCCCCTCTTTTTAGGGTAGCAGAATTGGAGGGGGAAAAGGGTCGGTGTGGGGCGTAAGGCTCTCCCTTTGGGAGAGCTGGCGCGAAGCGACTGAGAGGGCAAGCCCGGCATGAAAGGACCGCCCATGCAGCGATAAGCAGACTCTTTGTCAGAGCGATACTATCGCTGCGCCCTCAAATCACCGTCAGCATCCTTGCCCTCTCCGTCACCTTCGGTGACACCTCTCCCAAAGGGAGAGGCTTTGTCAGAACCGGAAAGGTGTGCAAAAAATTGCAAAAACCCCTTGCAAACTTCCCCGAGATGCGGTATAATACATCTCGCGGCAAGTCCGCTGAGAATCGAATATCTGCCTCTTTAGCTCAGTCGGTTAGAGCACCTGACTGTTAA
>UMIB01004355.1_pt1 | contig 10850 bp, 7 predicted proteins | sample 1965641 | NCBI WGS metagenome assembly UMIB01 (sample SAMEA4836110, study PRJEB28245) | human gut metagenome | biome: gut microbiome; material: fecal sample | place: Denmark | collected 2008
TGGCATGGACCCGCAGGCGTTGAGCGAGATGAGTCATCTGTCTGCTGCCGCATTGCTGGATCGTGTGCGCCATAGCGAAGACCCGGCGGTTGTTGAGCGGGTGCTCACGTTGGTGGAGACGGTCGGCGTGGATGAAATCGCCGAATTGTGGAGTGACGCCGAACCGGATTCGCTGCCTGGTGTGCTGTGGCGACTGTATATGTTGCGTACGTGGATGCGATCGAATCGCGACTCAATCGCGCATCTGTGGCGCTTGGCGGAGCCGGTGGCCACTACCGCCTCCGCCATCGCCGGCGTGGATCAAGCTCCCAGTGAAGATGACATCGTGCGATTGGCCGATTCGATTCTCTCCGGTGCTTTTGTGGGCGATTTTGCCGTGGCGCTTGAGCGTGCGGCGGCGTTTACCGATGTGGTGGCGTTGGGCTTGCGCGTGGAGGCGCGGCGCATGGTGACCCGGGCCGAGGCCAACGGCGGCTTCTCCTCGGATGCCGATGAGAAGGCCGTGCGCACCAAAGCCGCCCGCCTTATGCACACCGCCGGCAGCCTCATGGCCACCGCCAAGGATTTCCAACACGGTGCCAACCTCTGGCGTCGCGGACGGTTGGAGTAACCCCGCTCCAGGCTCCCTCTGATGAGGGAGCTGTCACGGGCGATGCCCATGACTGAGGGAGAAACCCACCGACCGCACCCCAACAATCAGCTACCGGCCAACGCCACCCCTTCCCCGGCGCGGCGAGACCCATCGCAAGCTATACTAAGTATCCGCGTCGGACCGTGCTTAAGCCCCGGGCTCCATTTTTTGCCGCCGCGAGCGGCCCTTGCGCCGACAGGCGCTTTCGCGGTTCGGCGCTTCTTTTCTTTTACCAGATTCACGCCCCGAACGTTGCGATGGGCACGACCAGTATGCCGTCATTGCGGCGATAGGCCTTCCCACCTCGGCCGGTAAGGAACATCATGAATTCGGGGTCTCGGACCTGAGCCATGGGATTGCCGCAGATTTTGTTGCGGAAGGATTTGAGCTTATCCGCATTGTCATCGTTCACCTTAAGGTCACTGAGTTTTATTTCGATGGCACCCCACCTGCCGTCAGACAACTCGATAATGACATCAACTTCAAGCCCCTTGTCATCGCGGTAATACGCAATGCGATTCCCGGCACCCGGCATAGCCGACAGATATACATTCAAATCACGAATGCACAGCGTTTCAAACAGATCGCCGAGCGTCTGTGTATCGCGCATCAGAGTATTCGGCGCGGCACCTAAAACCGCAGCAGGCAACGAAGGATCCACGAAATATCGCTTGGGCTTGGTTCGCACACGACTCTTTGCGCGGAGTGGCGGTTCCCAACCCTCCAAATCCGTCAGAAGGTACAAGTCCTTGAACATTTCCAAATAGCTCTTCACCGTCTGCGTATCCGGCTCACGCCGCTCATCGCCATATGCCATATCCGCAGCCAGCGTCGCATATTTTGGTGCCTGCGAGATGTTCACGGCAAGAGCTCGCATCAAAGCTCGTGCAGTTTCAGGATTCTTCTTCATCTTCGGCACGCTGATATCCAGCACACTTGCGATATATTCGCCCGGGATTTCCAAGGCGAATTCATCGTCTAGCTCAAGATTCGCGGGCCATCCGCCACGGCAACACCATCTGGCGATGTCTTCGATACTCGTATTGCATTCGGCAGGCTCGAATTTCCCCTCGAACAAATCGGATAGGCTGACCGCGCCCGTGGATTCTCCGGATTCAGCCAAGCTCATGGGCCACATGCGCAGACGAGCAATGCGACCAGTGCCGCTGTGATGAATGGCGTCACGATCCTTTGGAATAGCCGAACCTGTAAGAATCAGCTGCCCCTTGCGGTTCGCATTGTCATCTATATGGCGACGAGCGGCATCCCAAATTTGCGGTACATCTTGCCATTCGTCCACCAGATGGGGCTCCTCCCCCATCAGCACCAATGCAGGATCGGTTTGGGCGGCCGCGAAAACTGCCACATCATCCAGACGATCAACGCTTCGAGACCGGGAGAGCGCGGTCCATGTCTTGCCGCACCATTTCGGCCCAACGATTTCCACTGCACCGAACGCCTTGAGCAGTTTACTTAATCTGCTATCTACCACGCGTGAACGATAATCAGGCCTGGTCAAGGTACCATCGCGACCACTCAAATCGTTCATATTGCAGCCTTTCCCAGTTCTATCGTTCTAACAATATAGATTTTACACCAGTTTCATTCCTGATTTTACACCTATCTCATTCCCGGTTTTACACCAGTTTCATTCCCTGTTTTACACCGTGTTGTTTTTTACGCTTTACCCTCTCAGAGGTATCAGAGGCAGATCTCGGCACGGACAGGGCATTGTCCTGCTGCAACTGGCCTATCGCAGCAAAAAGTCGAATCACCCACAAATCCAATCCGATAAGCAAGCCGCGCCATTACCAATTCGGCAGGTCGGCAAACTTGGACTAGGCTGGGAATCATGGAACTCCATGTTTTGAATCATCCGCTGGTCGAGCACAAGCTCACCGTGCTGCGCGACAAGAACACCCCCTCCTCCACCTTCCGCGAGCTCGTCTCCGAACTCGTGATGCTTGAGGCCTACGAGGCCACCCGCAACCTGTCCGTGGTGGCCGCGCCGATCGAGACGCCGGTCGCCCCGATGACCGGCAAGAAGCTCGCCTCCCCGCGCCCGATCATCGTGCCGGTGCTGCGCGCTGGCTTGGGCATGCTCGACGGCATGACCCGCCTGATTCCGACTGCTGAAGTCGGCTTCCTGGGCATGAAGCGCGACGAGGAGCACCCCACCCAGCAGGTGACGTACGCGAACCGTCTGCCCGAGGACCTGTCCGGCCGCCAGTGCTTCCTCATCGACCCGATGCTCGCCACCGGCGGAACGCTGGTCGCCGCCACGCACTACCTGGCCGAGCGCGGCGCCAAGGACGTGACCGCGATCAACATCATCGCGGCCCCCGAAGGCATCAAGTACGTCGAGGAGCACATCGACCCGTCCATCGACTTCAAGGTCGTGGTGTGCGCGGTCGACGAACGTCTTAACGACAAGTGCTACATCGTGCCGGGACTCGGCGACGCCGGTGACCGTCTCTATGGCGTAATTGACTGATTTCCCTGGCTCCCCTCCCCGAGGGGAGCCAACATAACGGAACATCTATGCAAATCGACATTATTGCGCCGGGGCGCGTGAAGGAGCGTTACCTTCGCGACGCCATTGACGAGTATTCCAAGCGACTTTCGCGCTACTGCAGGCTCAACATCATTGAAGTGGCAGATGAGAAAACGCCTGACCATGCCTCCGAAGGCGTTGACCGACAGATCAAGGCCAGAGAAGGCGAACGCATCGCCAAGCATCTGAAGGACGGCGCGTTTGTTATTGCCCTTGCCATCAATGGCAAGCAGCTGTCCAGTGAAGAATTGGCCGCCAAAATCAACGACCTTGGATTGCGTGGCACCAGCCATATTCAGCTGGTCATCGGCGGCTCAATCGGCCTTGACGACGCGATTCTGCGTCGTGCTGATTTTCTTCTGAGTTTCTCGAAGATGACGTTCCCGCATCAGCTTATGCGCGTGATTCTGCTGGAGCAGATTTATCGCGCTTATAAGATCAACGCTGGCGAGCCATATCACAAGTAAAACGCCATACCTCATGGGGCGGGAAATCCCCCATGGGGCGGTAATTGCCCCATGGGGCGGTAAAACCCTCATGGGGCGGTATGCCAAAATGGCTTAATTCCGCGGTTTCACATATTCTTCAAACCGCCCCATGGGCAAGTTACCGCCCGATGAGCCTGTAACCACCCCATGGGCGCATCAATAACGCCCTCAACCTCACACTGCGTCGGGGACGAACGCTTCGAAGATGTGGCGGTCGAAGTAGGGGGCGCACTGGGCGAGTTCATCGCTGCTGCGCACGGTCCATGAAACCGGCATCGCACCCATCGAACGAGCGAGCTTGACTTGCGGCGAAGCGCCACCAGTCCAGTCATAAGCCACGAAATCAGGACGAGACAGCCAGTCGAACGCCAGTAAGCCGGCGGCCCATTCAGCCGCACCATTCTTGCTCAGCTTCGCCGGCCAGCTCAGCTGACCGCGGCACACCTCAGGGTGATGCTCCTTGTACCAATTCACCGCGCCCGGGTGGAAGGATTCGATCACGTACGGGCCGTCATACGCCTCAAGCAAGGCGTGGCCCTTTTCCATGAGCTCTTCGCTACGCTCATCCCAAGCCCTGTTGTTGCTGAACTTGTATTCCACAATCAGCGGAGCCCGGCCGGCCACCACGTCCAGCACATCGGAGAACAGCGGCACATGCTGGTAGTACCCCTTCGGCGCGGCGGACGGCGTGACCACCAGCGGCGGGTTCGCGTCGGCACCCGGCAACGGTTCGGCCTTCAAATCGCCTGACTCGCCGTTCGGGAAGAGCGGAATACGGGCGAGTTCGTCGTAAGTCAGGTCTTCGATGCGGCGCGGATCGCCGGCCACGCGCAACAAATCGGCGTCATGGACCACGACCACTTGGCCGTCGAGCGTAAGCTGCACGTCGAGTTCGATGCCATAGCCAGCCTCGCAGGCGGCGGCGAACGCGGCCAGCGAGTTTTCGGGAGCAATCGGACCGGTCATATCCGCACTGCCGTAGCCGGCCTTGACAGCCATGCGACGGGCAAGCGACACATAATCATCGTTTTCGGCGATGGATCGCTCAGTGGTATCGGCTTGGGCGCTAACCGGATTATCCCCACCATAATCAGCGATATCGGTATAGCCGACCAAACCAGAACCCGCATCATGCAAGCCACGATGGGCATACCATACCTCCGGAATGGAGGGCACGAAATTACGACGCTTGTCATTGAACGTGCGCGGGGCCACGGCCCACACGGCAGCACCGGCGGCGGCCACGCCTGCCAGCGCCACGTTTCTCCAGAGCTTCGACGACATTGGAATCCTTCCTGTTGGGCTGCCTCTAGCCTAACGCTTCTGCCAGCCATTGTGGAGTGGTTGGATCATCCGGTTTCAGCGCGCGGTCCAGGTGGTTGGCGCGCAGTGGCTCCCAGCTGAAATCTGCCAGCAGATCGGCGGGTTTGCAAGGAATTGGAGTGGGTTGCAGACGCAGCAGCCAGGCGCAGTATCCGATGATTTGCTCGGGGGTTACGTTGCGGGCGCGCAAGGCTCCCATATCCAGCGAACGTTCGCGCTTGGCTAAACGCCGACCGGCCGCATTGTCGATAAGCGGCAGGTGCGCATACTCGGGGTGCTCGGCGAGAGGCTTTTCCGTGTTGCCGCATTCCGGCTCAAAGCCGCCAGCCAACAGACACTGGCGAATCCACATTTGCAGCGCGGTGGAGCGCAGCAGATCACGGCCGCGCACGATATCATCAACACCCATATCGAGGTCATCCACGACCACGACCAGTTGATAGCCGAACAGTCCATCGGCTCGGCGAATCACGGAATCGCCTACCTCGCGGGCCAAATCGTAGTGCTGTGGACTATAGACACGGTCGTTAAAGCATGCGACACCATCAACGATTCCGGCATCGCCCTGCTGTTCCGGCGGCACGGCTCCCGACAGCGCAGCGGAATCGTCAGGCACTGTACGTTGCTTTTCTCCCGCTGCCGATTCCGGCATGGCGATACGGATGGAATGCTGGTCGCCGCGAACCAAACGGGCACGGACCTCGTCGGGATGGTCGTGCAGCAGGCGGCGGCACGTGCCGGGGTACACCATGAAGCCGTCGCCCTCGTTGGGGGCCGAGGCGGCGCGAATGTCGGCACGCGAGCAGAAACAGGGGTACAGCACACCTTGCGAGCGCAGGCATTCGAGAGCGTATTCGTATCGTTCAGTGCGCTGGGATTGGAACATCGGTTCGCCATCCCAGTCGAGGCCGAGCCAATGCAGGTCATCCATCATGAGCTGGTCCGCACCGGCGACCACACGCGGCTTGTCCACGTCCTCGATACGCATCAGCATGCGGTCGCCACGCGAGCGGGCCGAAAGCCATGCACCCAACATGGCGTACACGTTGCCGATATGCATGCGCCCCGACGGCGTCGGCGCGAATCGTCCAGTCACTGGCCCTCCTCGTATGAAGTTCAGCACCATGGTAGCGAAAAGGCTCTCCTCCTCAGAGGAGAGCCAATATAGTGAAGCTCGCCAGCCCGAACTCCCCTCAGTCAGCTTCGCTGACAGCTTTGCTCAGAGAGGGGAGCCAGTGATTGTCACTTGTCTTCGGTGACGTTGTCCACGCTCACGTCCGGATTGTCGGAGACAATCTGGTCGCTCGCCCAAGCGGAGAGCTCCAGATGTTCGCCGCCGGTCTGGTCGACGAGCACGGTGTCACCGTCGTGGACCTTGCCGGCCAGCAGCATACGGGCCAGCTGGTCGCCCACTTCGGTCTGTACCAGGCGGCGCAGCGGACGAGCGCCATAAGCCGGGTCGTAACCGGTGTTGGCCAGCCATTCGCGAGCCGAGTCGGTGACGTCCAGCGTGATGCGGCGATCGGTCAGACGCTGGGACACGCCAGCCACCTGGATATCCACGATGCCGCCAAGCTCCTCGCGCGTAAGCGGGTGGAACATGACGATGTCGTCCAGACGGTTCAGGAACTCCGGCTTGAAGTTCATGTGGACAGCGTCCATCACGGCCTTTTTCTTGGCGTCGGCGTCCATGTCCTCGTTCACGAGGAACTGCGAGCCGAGGTTAGAGGTCATAATCAGGATCGTGTTCTTGAAGTCCACGGTCCTTCCCTGGCCATCGGTCAGGCGACCATCGTCAAGTACCTGCAGCAGCACGTCGAAGATCTCCGGGTTGGCCTTCTCGACCTCGTCGAACAGCACCACGGAATACGGGCGACGGCGCACGGCCTCGGTCAGCTGGCCGCCCTGCTCGTAGCCCACGTAGCCCGGCGCCGCGCCAATCAGACGCGAGACCGAAGCCTTCTCCATGTATTCGGACATGTCGATGCGGACCATGGCCTTCTCGTCGTCGAACAGGAAGTCGGCGAGCGCCTTGGCCAGTTCGGTCTTGCCCACACCGGTGGGGCCGAGGAACAGGAACGATCCGGTCGGACGGTTCGGGTCGGAGATGCCGGCACGCGAACGGCGCACCGCGTCGGACACGGCGGCGATGGCTTCCTTCTGGCCGATCACACGCTTGCCGAGGTAGTCCTCCATGTGCAGCAGCTTCTCGTTTTCGCCCTGCATCAGGCGGCCGACGGGAATGCCGGTCCAGTCGGAGACGATCTCAGCCACCGAGTCGGCGTCCACACGGTCCGGGACCATCGGCTCATCGGCCGGGTTGGCCGCGCTGGCATCAGCAGATTCAGCATCCGCGCTCTCCGCGGCGGCAAGCTCCTTCTGAATGGACGGAATCTCGCCGTACAGAATCTTCGAGGCCTCCGCCAAGTTGCCTTCACGGGTATACTTATCCGCCTGCACGCGCAGGTCGTCGAGCTTGGCACGCAGGTCGCCGACCTTGTTGTGGCCAGCCTGTTCCGCATCCCAACGCGCCTTGAGACCGCTGAGCTTCTCACGGGTGTCCGCAAGTTCGGCTTGCAGCTTGCCCAGACGCTCCTTGGACGCAGGATCCTCGGCCTTCTTGAGCTGCATTTCCTCCATTTCAAGACGGGTCACCTTGCGCTGCAGCTCATCGATCTCCTCAGGCGAGGAGTCGAGCTCCATACGCAGGTGAGCGGCCGCCTCATCGACCAGATCGATGGCCTTGTCCGGCAGCTGACGACCCGAAATGTAACGGTTCGAGAGGGTCGCGGCGGCAACCAGCGCGTCGTCGCCGATCGTTACCTTATGGTGCGCCTCGTAACGCTGCTTCAGACCACGCAGAATGGCGATGGTGTCTTCCACGCTCGGCTCACCCACGAACACCTGCCGGAAACGACGCTCCAGCGCCGGATCCTTCTCGATGTTCTCGCGGTACTCGTCCAGCGTGGTCGCGCCGATCAGGCGCAGCTCGCCACGGGCCAGCATGGGCTTCAACATATTGCCGGCATCCATCGAGCCTTCGGCCGCACCCGCGCCGACGATGGTGTGGATCTCATCGATGAAGGTGATGATCTGACCATCCGCATTCTTGATTTCGTTCAGGACGCTCTTCAGGCGCTCCTCGAACTCGCCACGGTACTTCGAACCGGCCACCATGGAGCCCAAGTCAAGGGAGATGAGCTTCTTGCCTTGCAGGGTGGTGGGCACGTCGCCCGCCACGATACGCTGGGCCAAACCCTCCACGACGGCGGTCTTGCCGACGCCGGGCTCGCCAATCAGCACCGGGTTGTTCTTGGTACGACGGGAGAGGATCTGAATCACGCGGCGGATTTCCTGGTCACGTCCGATGACCGGGTCCAGCTTGCCTTCCTTGGCGGCGGCCGTCAGGTCGGTGGAGTACTTCTCTAGGGCCTTGTACGAGCCTTCCGCGTCCGGGCTGGTGACCTTCGCGCCACCACGCACGCCGGGTACGGCCTTGCGCAGGGAGGCTGCGGTGACGCCGTTCTTCTCCAAGATTTCGGCCGACTGGTTCGGCTTGCTGGCCGCGATGCCGATAAGCAGATGTTCGGTGGAGACGTATTCGTCGCCCATCTGCTGCATTTCCTTCTCAGCCTGGGCGATGGCGGCGGTCAGCTGGCGGCTGGCCTGTGGCTGCGAGGTGCTGGATCCGGATGCGCTCGGCAGCGCGACCAAAGCGTTGCGCACCGCCGCGCCGATGGCCTGCGGGTCCCCGCCCGCGGCCTCGATCAGAGAGCGCGCCACGCCGTTTTCCTGGCGCAGCAGCGCATCCATGACGTGCAGGGTCTCGACCTGCGCGTTTCCTGCGGCGGACGCACTCTGAATCGCGTCGCCGACGGCTTCTTGGGCCATAGTGGTGAACTTCTGTTCCATATCGTATTCCTCCATATCATGCGGTCTGCGCAGTGCGGCTCGCGGGCTTCGAAAGCCCTGCGAGCGTTGCGACAGACCGCAGCTTGTCGTTGTCTGATATGGTCAACCGACCTGGAACCCATTCTATTCCCAAAACTTGAGTGCATATGACTCAAGTTTTGGATTTTGGTGGGGAGGGTGACTAGTAGCCCCCTCTGATGAGGAAGCTTGGGCAGCCGCTACTTCAGTGCGCCGACGGCGGATTCGGCGGCGGCGAGGACTTCGCCGGAGAGAATCGCCTCGGCCACGCCCTCAATCTGCGGGGTGGTCCAGGTATCGCGTACGTCGGGGCCGATTTCGTTGGCGTACTGGCGCACCACGCGGTATACGGCGGCGCCCGCCGCACCCGGACGGTACGGCTTGCGGAAGTCGAAGGAGCGGCAGGAGCACAGCAGTTCCACGGCCAGCACGCGCGCAAAGGCCGGAATCGACCGGCGCAGCTTGCGGGCGGCGGCCCAACCCATCGACACGTGATCTTCCTGCATGGCGGAGCTTGGAATCGAATCGACCGAGGCAGGCACGGCGTTACGCTTCATTTCGGAGACGATGCCGGCAGCGGTGTATTGGGCGATCATGAAACCGGAGTCCACGCCCGGGTCACCAGCCAGGAACGCCGGCAGGCCGCGGTTGCGCGCCACGTCAAGGAAGCGGTCGGTACGACGCTCGGAGATAGAGGCTACGTCGGCGGTCGGAATCGCCAGGAAATCGAGCACATAGGCCAGCGGCGCGCCATGGAAGTTGCCGTTGGACTCCACACGGCCGTCCAGCGTGACGCACGGGTTATCGATGGCGGAGGCGAGTTCCACGCCCGCCACGGAGGCCGCGTATTCCACGGTGTCGCGGGCGGCGCCGTGCACCTGCGGGGTGCAGCGCAGCGAGTAGGCGTCCTGCACACGCACGGTGGAGCCCGGGCGGCCGGCCTCAATCAGACCAGAGTCCTTGAGCATGCGGGCGATGTTCGCAGCGGAATCGCCTTGGCCGCGATGCGGGCGCAGCGCCTGCAAGTCGGCGGCGAATACGCGGTCGTTGCCGAGCATGCCTTCCACGCTCATCGCGGCGGCGACATCCGCGGTCTTGAGCAGCAGGCGCAGATCGGTGATGGCCATACACAACATGCCGAGCATGCCGTCGGTGCCGTTGACCAGCGCCAGTCCTTCCTTCTCTTTCAAATCGACGGGCGTGATGCCGGCCGCACGCAGCGCTTCGCCGCCGCCGATCTTGAGGCCGTCAGCGTTGCGGGCCTCGCCTTCACCCATCGCCACCAAAGCACAGGCTGCGAGCGGCGCCAAATCACCGGAGCATCCGAGTGAACCGTATTCGTAGACCACCGGGGTGATGCCGGCGTTCAGCATATCGGCGTAGACCTGCGCGGTTTCCGGGCGCACACCGGTGCGTCCGGTGCACAGGGTGCTCAGGCGCAGCACCAGCAGGCCGCGCACCACCTCACGCTCCACTTCCGGTCCGGCACCGGCGGCATGCGAGCGAATCAGACTTTTCTGCAGTTGCGCGCGCTGTTCCTTGGGGATGGAAGTGGAGGCGAGCGCGCCGAATCCGGTGGAGATACCGTAATGCGGCACGGTGTCGTCGGCCAAATGATCGATAACCGCGCGACTTAGCGCCATCTCATGCTTCGATTCGTCCGAAATCGCCACTTTGGCACCGCCGCGCGCTACGGCGATAACGTCCTCGATGCTCAATGCCCCAACGCCTACGGTGACCGTCTGCTCTGCCATGTTTTCCTACCTCTCTATCGTGCTGAGCTCCACTTGGTATTGGATATATTCATCTCGCCAGCATGGCATATCAACGTTACGGGACTGTCCACAATATGCACCGCCCCGCGCCAGCGCCGCGCGAACGCTCCTATACTCACGGCTGGTTTGTTATGCGCCTGACCGCCGCC
>UMIB01003871.1_pt1 | contig 10844 bp, 9 predicted proteins | sample 1965641 | NCBI WGS metagenome assembly UMIB01 (sample SAMEA4836110, study PRJEB28245) | human gut metagenome | biome: gut microbiome; material: fecal sample | place: Denmark | collected 2008
CACATCGGCACCGGCAATGGCTTCTTTCAGGCCGCCCTTGATCTGGCGGGGGTTGGTCACCTCACCCAGCCAGTTCTTGTGGGCCTCGGCGCTGTTGCAGCCCTTGTACAGGGTGCCGAACTGATCCACGGCGATGATGTCCTTTGCACCGGCGGTCATAAGCATCTTGATGATGGCCGTACCGGCGGCGCCGGGGCCGTTCAGCACGATGTGCACATCTTCCATCTTTTTGCCCACCACGCGCAGGGCGTTGATGAGGGCAGCGGTGACCACGATGGCGGTGCCGTGCTGGTCATCGTGGAACACAGGAATGTCCAGCTCTTTTTCCAGCGTCTGCTCGATCTCAAAGCACTCGGGGCTCTTGATATCCTCCAGATTGATGCCGCCGAAGGTAGGCGCAATGGCCTTGCAGGCTGCGATCACTTCTTCGGCACTGTGGGCGTTGATGCAGATGGGGAAGGCATCCACCCCGCCGAACTCCTTGAACAGCACAGCCTTGCCCTCCATGACCGGCAGGCCGGCCTCCGGGCCGATGTCGCCCAGGCCCAGCACGGCAGTACCGTTGGAGACAACGGCCACCATGTTGCCTTTGAAGGTGTACTTGTACACGTCCTCCGGGTTTGCCTTGATCTTGCGGCAGGGCTCGGCCACGCCGGGGGTGTAAGCGGTGGACAGGTCATCGCGGGTGGCGACCTCCACCTTACTCACGATGCCCACCTTGCCCTTGTGGCTCTCGTGCATTTCCAGAGCGGCTTTGTTGTAATCCATGGGTTTTTCCTCCATTTTTATCAGGCTCCCCCTGAGAGGGAAACGGTTCAGGTCACATAATTTTATTGTAGCAGAACCGCCGGGGCATTTCCACCGGTTTTGCGCCTTTTGCAGGGGGCAGGCGGGCAAAAGTGCGGCGCTGTGGCGGACCGGATTTGTGGAAATTTGGCAAAAAACTTTCCTTTTGGCGTTTTATCCGATATAATAGGAAAGCACACGATCCGATCCGGCCGTGCAAACGGTCTTTTTATTTAGGAGGTCTATTCTTGAAACATTCAACCAAAACCCTGCTCTGCGTGCTTTTGGCCGTTGCGGCGGCGGTCTGCATTTTTGCAGCCTGCTTTACCCTGACCAAAAAGCAGAATTCTTCGTCCAGTTCCTCTGCCGCTTCCACCGCCCCCACCCAGTCGGCATACGGCACGGTGGACAGCTTTGACTACCAGAACTTTACCTACAGCGACGGTCTGGATGCAAACGGTTACCGCACCGGCATCACTGCACAGGACTATGTCACCCTGCCGGACAATGTGGCCGCTCTGCCCATCAAGAAGGCAGACGTCACCCCCAGCGACTCGGACGTCCAGGCCCGCATCGACAGCCTGCTGAGCCAGTACAGCACCACCCAGGCCGTGACCGACCGCGCCGCGCAGAACGGCGACGTCGTGAACATCGACTATTCCGGCACTGTGGACGGCGTTGCCTTCAATGGCGGCACCTATCAGGGCTACGACCTGACGCTGGGCAGCGGCAGCTTCATCACCGGCTTCGAGGATCAGATCGTCGGCCACAACACCGGCGACACCTTTGATGTGACCGTCACCTTCCCCGACGGCTACGACGCCTCCACCGACTCCGACGGAAACACCGTCGAGCTCAGCGGTAAGGAGGCCGTGTTCCGCGTGACCGTGAACTCCATCTCCGAGCCGGTGACGCCGGAGCTGACCGACGAGTGGGTGGACAGCACCTTCGGCACCAGCGACGACGTGCACACCGTGGAGGAGCTGAAGGCCTTTTTCTCCAGTGCCCTCTACGACCAGAACCTGGAGGACGCCATTATGGACGCCCTGCTGGACACTGCCGATTTCAAGGATGTGCCCAAGCAGATCTCTGACTACTACGCCTGCATGTTCCTGAATTACTACTACCAGCTGGCCAGCTACTACAGCAGCGATCTGGACACCATCGCCCAGGCACAGGGCTACACCGACGCCAACGCCATGCTGGGCGCTTCGGACACCGTGATCACTCACCTGGCCAAACAGGACCTGCTGTATCAGGCCATTGCCGAGAGCCAGGGCATCGAGCCCACCCAGGAGCAGCTGGATGCCGCTGCCGCTTCTTACTCCGGCAGCTCCTACGGCGACAACTTCGTCCATCAGACCGCCCTGCAGACGGCTGTGATGGAGTGGCTGAAAACCAACGCCGTGGTCTCCTGAGTCCGTTTCCCAATACGCAGCAAAGCCCCGCTCTGTGCGACACAGAGCGGGGCTTTTTTCAGGTCCGGGCCAGGCCGGGGCAGTTTTTACTGCACCCCGGTAAGCTCAGCCAGCTTGTGGTAGATCTCGGTGTTGTCGTAGACGCCGCCAAACTTTTCGGCTCCCACGCCCAGGGCGTAGAGGTTCACCATGGCACCGGTGTGGGCATAGGTGGTGTGGTCCGTGCCGGACTTGTGGTTGATGGTGTGGCAGACCGCCATGCTGAAGGGGATGTAGGTGCCGTACAGTTCATAATCCTGCTGGGTCATGTCCTTCTGGCTGGCAGAGCCCACTTCCAGGGTGCGCTCATAAGCGGTCCGCAGGTTCTGCACCTCATAGTCGGTCAGCAGCAGCTTGCCGGCGTTGGCGGCATCCGGGTCCGTGGGCAGGGTCAGGCCAAAGATATTCTTCACATCCTGCATGGCAGTCTCAAAGGGGGTCTTGTTGGCCATATAGCCCTCCACATAGGTGGAGTCGAACTTGGCGTAGGACATCTTCTGGTGGGCCAGGTTGGTGAGGAAGGTGTCGTAGTTTGTGGTCTTGTAGCCGATGGCCATACCGCCGGTCTCGTGGTCGGCCGTCACCAGGATCAGGGTCTCGGTGGGGTGGGCTTTGTAGAAGTCCACCGCAGTCTCCACAGCGTTGCTCAGCTCCAGCACATCGTGGATGGAAGCGGCGGCATCGTTGGCGTGGCAGGCCCAGTCGATCTTGCCGGACTCGGTCATCAGGAAGAAGCCCTTGCGGTTGTCCAGCAGCTCGATGCCCTTCTTCACATAGTCGGTCAGCTGCCACTCACCGTTGGCAGTGTCCATGGCGTAGTTCATGGCCTTGCCGTCGGCCAGCTCCTCGGCAATGATCAAGGTCTTGCCTGCACCGGCAGTCAGGGCGGCGGCGTCCGCCTGGGTGGTCACCACGTTGTAACCGGCACTGGCAGCCACGGCATGGTTATCGGGGCCGGTGCCGTCCCCCTGCACCTTCTGGAACTCACCGCCGGCAAAGTACTCAAAGCCGGAGTTGGCCGGTTCCACGCCGATCTCGTAGTAGTTCTTCCGGGTCTTTTGGTGGGCGTAGAAGGCAGCCGGGGTGGCGTGGTCGATGTTGACGGTGGACACCACGCCTACCTTGTAGCCCTTCTGGCCATGGAGCTTTTCTGCAATGGTCTCATAGGGCACGTCCCGGGTGCCGGGGCACATATTGATGACGCCGCTCTCGGTCTTGTGGCCGGTGGCGATGGAGGTGGCGGTGGAAGCAGAGTCCGGGCAGAAGGAGGTGCTGTCGTAGGTGGTCACACTGCCCACCCGGGGGAAGGAGGTAAAGCTCAGATCGGCCTCGGTCACAGCGCCGTTGTTGTCCACGGTGCCCTTGTAGAAGCGGGCGGACTGGATCTGGGCAGTGCCCATGCCGTCGCCGATGAACAGGAAGATGTACTTGGGCTTCTTCAGCAGGCAGTTCTCTTCCTCAATCTGAGCGGCAGTCTCGTCGGCACCGGCAGCGTGGGCGGCGGGTGCAGCGGCCATGACACCCAGGGCAGAAGCCACAGCGCTGGCCTTCAGAAAGCTGCGGCGGGAGATCTTTTCGTTCTTCATTGCAATATCCTCTCTCTTGATCCGGCCTGACCTCAGGCCTTTGTTTTTTATCATCCGGGAACGGCTTTATTGTAGCGCGTTTCTGCCCCGGGCCGAAACCAGCCCCGTGCAAAGCTTTGGTAAAATCTGTGGGGCGGGGCCGCCCGGATGGTAAAAAAGCCGCAAAATCCGGTAAAATCCGCGCGTTCCGGCCGCGGAGGACCGGTTTTTCCACAAACCTTTGCGCAAGGGTTGAAAGAAGAGGGCGTTTCATTGTACAATAAGGGGGTGAAATGCGATCACCTTTGAACAGAAAGAGGATAACAATATGGCTGAGATCAAAGTGCTGGCCCTGGATCTGGACGGGACCCTGACCAACGACCAGAAGGAAGTGACACCCCGCACCCGCGCCGCGCTGGATGCGGCCATTGAACGCGGCGTGACCGTGGTGCTGGCCTCCGGTCGGCCCACTGCCGGCATCACCCCGCTGGCCAAAGACCTGGGGCTGGACAAAAAGGGCGGCTGCATCCTGTCCTACAACGGCGGCAAGATCGTGGACTGCCGCACCGGCGAAACGCTGGTGGAAAAAACGCTGGACCCCGCGCTGGTCCCGGAGCTGTGCGCCTTTGCCGCCGCGCAGGATGTGGCCATCCTGACCTACAGCAGTGAGGGCATCGTCTGCCAGCGGCCCCAGGATCCCTGGGCCAACAAAGAGTGCTTTACCACCAAGCTCCCTATGATCCCGGTGGAGGACCTGGCCCGGTACGTGGACTACCCGGTGTGCAAGATGCTCATTTGCCTGGACCCGGACCGTCGGGATGCCGCGTGCGCCGCCGGGCGGCAGCAGTTTGCCGGGCGCATGGACCTGTACCCCTCCAGCCCCTTCTTTATTGAGTGTGTGCCCCTGGGCGTGGCCAAGGACAGCAGCCTGGCCGCCCTGCTGGAGCGCATGGGCCTGACCCGCAATAACCTGATGGCCTGCGGCGACGGCCTGAACGACTGCTCCATGATCGCCTATGCGGGCGTGGGCGTGGCCATGCAGAACGCCGAGCAGCCGGTCAAGGACGCCGCCGTCTATGTGACCGCCGCCGACAACAACCACGACGGCGTGGCCGAGGCTGTGGAGAAGTTTATTTTACGAGAGGAATAAAAAACAATGCCGCGCAATCTGGTTTTATTTGATCTGGAATGGAACATCGGCTACCAGCCCTACACCTTTAATTATCACGGGGTGCAGCAGACCTTCCGGGGCGAGATCGTGGAGATCGGTGCCGTGAAGATCGACGAGGATGCCAACGTGCTGGACACCTTTTCCATCCATCTGCGTCCCCGCATCTTCCGCAAGCTGCAGCACCACATCGCCAAGGTCACCGGCCTGACCCAGGCCGACCTGGACAAGGGCGAACCCATCGTGCAGGGCCTGCGCCGCTTCATGCAGTGGTGCGGCCCGGATGCCGAGTTTGCCGAGTGGGGCATGGATGACGTGCCGGTGCTCAAGCAGAACCTGTTTCTGTGCAGCATCGACGAGAGCCGCCCCACCGTGTGGTACGACCTGCAGCAGGTGTTCCTGCGGGAGCACCCCCGCAAGGAGGGCGAGGGCATGACGCTGGAAAGCGTCGTGACCCGGATGGGCATCCCCATGGAACGGCAGTTCCACGATGCGCTGTCCGACACGCTGTACACCGCCGATGTCTGCCGTCTGCTGGACCTGCGGGCCGGTCTTGCCGCTTACCCCACCGAGGACGAGAGCCTGCAGGCCAGCCTGTGCCCGGCCCCCGGCGAATACCGCGATTTTGAGGTGTTCCACGGCTATGTGGAGCAGTACGCCTGGCGCACCGACCCCAAGATCTACACGATGAACTGCCCGGAGTGCGGCACCGCCCTGACCCCGGACGATGTCTGGCTGAAAAAGGGCAGCAACAGCTGGTACACCCTGAGCCGGTGCCCGCACTGTGCCGGTTCCGGCAATGCCGTGAGCGGCGGCGTGTTCCAGCGCTACAAGCTGGCCCGCCGCGACGGGCTGCACTGGAGCTTTGCCCGCTGCCTGCAGCTGCCGGATGAGGCCCTGCTTGCCCGCTGGAACAAGCAGCGCGCAGCCCAGCTGGAGCGGCTGAAGAACCGCGCCGAAAAGTCCGCGGAGAACTGACAAGAATACAGAATTCTTTTTCTTTTGCAGGAAGTTCCTGTTCTGTTTCGTTTTATAGGGCAGAGGGTCGTGCATACAGAACTGCTACGGTCTGTTCATGGCTCTGTCATACAAACGGGATATACTATCAGCAGGCGGCTGTGCGGCCGCCGCTTGGAACAGAAGGGACTGGGAAAACGCAAATGGAACATACGTTGCTGCAGTGGGCCCATCAGCTGGGCACGCTGGAATACTGGCAGACACTGCTGGACCGCTTTGGTGATCTGGGGCCGCTGGCCCCCATCACGCTGGCCGTGGTGGAGTCGTTCTTTCCGCCGCTGCCGCTCATTGCCATCGTGGCCCTGAACGTGGGAGCCCACGGCGGCATCCTGGGCTTTTTGTACAGCTGGATCGGGGTGGCGCTGGGCGGAACCCTCATGTTCCTGCTCTGGCGGCGCATCGTCAAGCGCTGTTTCTGGAAGATCGCCGGCCGCTGGCCCAAGCTGGAAAAAGCCCAGCAGTGGGTCAACCACTTCGACACGTCGTCGCTGTTCATGCTCATGCTGCTGCCCTTTGCGCCCAGCTCCTTCATGCATCTGGCCTTCGGCATCTCGGACTTTGACGAGAAGCGTTATCTCATCACGATGCTGCTGGGCAAGGGCGTGATGGTGGCCATGATGGCGGTGTTCGGTCAGTCGCTGGTGAGCTCCATGAAGAATCCGCTCTATCTTGTGCTGGCCGTGGGCCTGTGGGTGGCCATGTACGCCGTGAGCAAGCGCTTCTGCAAGCGGCACCATCTGGATTGACTGCTGATTGGAATAAAAAAGAGACAGGCTTCCTTTCGAGGAAGCCTGTCTCGCGTTTCAGGATGCTTACAGTTCCAGTCCCTGATCAAAGAAGGCCAGACCAAAGGCACCGGGACCGGCGTGGGTGCCGATGACGCAGCCGATCTGCCGCACCAGCGGCTCGGCACACTGCAGGTTGTCCTGCAGGTAGGTCTGGATGGGCTGCACCTCGCGGGCAGACAGCGTATAACCGGCCAGCGCAGGCACGGCGGCGCTGATGCCGCCCAGCTCTTCTACCTTTTTGAACAGCGCAACGTAGGCACCGGGCAGGCCGCGTGCCTTGCCGGCCATGGCTACCTTGCCTTCCTTGATGGTGATGAGCGGCTTGATGCCCAGCATGCCGCCGGCCACGGCCACAGCGGCGGGCAGGCGGCCGCCCTTGCGCAGGTACTTCAGGTCGTCGATGGCGGCAACCAGATGCAGGTGCTCCTTGGCGTGCTCCAGGTCGGTGGCGATCTGCACCAGCGTCCTACCGGCGGCGCGCAGCTGCACAGCCAGCCGTACCAGCAGCCCTTCGCCCAGGCAGACGTTGGCGCTGTCCACGAACAGCACGTTGTCCACGTTGACAAGGTCAGCGGCCAGTCTGGCGCACTGCCAGGTGCCGGACAGCTCATGGGACAGGAAGATGCCCAGCACCTCGTCCCCGGCAGCGGCGGCGTCCTGATAGAACCGCTCGAACAGCTCCGGGCTGGGCTGGCTGGTGGTGGGCAGCTTGTGACACTCCTTTAAAAGGGCGTAGTATTCGCTGGGGGTCTTGTCGATGCCGTCACGCAGCACGGTGCCGTCCTCCAGCGTCACGTTCAGGGGGATCACGGTCACGCCCAGCTGTTCTGCCTCGGCGGGCAGGATGTCGGACGCAGAATCGGTGAGAATGCGGATCATAAAATACCTCCGGATTTCCGGTAAAATCTGTTAGACAACGTTTTTAACAAAAACGTCGGAAAGCATTATACCAGAACCCGACGGGCAAAGTCAATTGGTTGGGCAACATTTGGTGCGGCAGAACGCAAAATACTTGCGCGTTCGACCGCTGCTGTGATAAGATAGGCCAGACGGAAGGGAGGCAGAGCCATGCACAGACCACAAAATCGGACGGCAGCCCTGCTGGCGGCCTTTGGCTGTGCGCTGGCGTACCTGCCGGCGGGACGGGCGCTGGCGGCCGTCTGTGCCGCCCTGCCGTTGAGTGCAGCCGGGCAGAGCTTTGCGCTGCACTGCGCGGCGGCTCCGCTGGCTGAGGAACTGGTGTTCCGGGGCGCGGTGCAGGGGCTGCTGCGGCCGCTGGGACCCCGGGCGGCAGTGTGCGTGCAGGCGGCGCTGTTTGCGGTGCAGCACGGCGGAGCGGCCGGAATCGCCTATGCGCTGGTGCTGGGGGTGCTGCTGGGGACCATCCGGCAGCGCACCGGCCGCGTATGGCCGGGCTGGGTACTGCATACAGTGAATAATCTGCTGGTATTTGCCGCAGGATAAAAGGAGAACGCATGACCGATTTTGAACTGATGGGTGCCGCGCTGGACGAGGCGCGCAAGGCGGCCGCACTGGGCGAAGTGCCGGTGGGGGCTGTGGTGGCCCGCAACGGGCAGATCGTGGCGGCGGCCCACAACACCCGCGAGACGGAAAAGAACGCCCTGCATCATGCCGAGCTGCTGGCCATCGACGCGGCCTGCAAGGCGTTGGGCGGCTGGCGGCTGTGGGAGTGTGAGCTGTTCGTCACGCTGGAGCCCTGCCCCATGTGCGCGGGGGCCATCCTGAACAGCCGCATCCGGCGGGTGGTGTACGGCGCGGCCGATGCCAAGGCCGGGTGCTGCGGCAGTGTGACGGACCTGTTTGCCCTGCCGTTCAACCACCACCCGATGGTGGAGCAGGGCCTGCGGGCCGAGGAAGCCGGAGCACTGCTGCAGGCGTTTTTCAAGGATCTGCGGGTGCGGCTGGCCGCTCGGCCGAAGTGGAAACGGCCCGCACCGCCCGCCGAGAATATGAAGAAACCGTAAAAAAGTGGAAGCTGCGTGGAAAAGTGAGCAGCTTCCACTTTCTTTTTTCAGCAAATTGTGCTATATTATTCAATGGTATCTTGTCGAAACCCATCTGAATACCCCGGCGGGCACGCCGCAGGACCGGACTTGACCGGAGAAATGAGACAGAGCGCTGCTCTGCCGGGCGATGGGCCGCGGATCCTTCCTGCAGGGTGCAAATGGCACGCTGCAGAGAACACGACAGGAGGGCAGTACTCTTGTACGAAGACGAGTTTGAACTGACCTTTGACACACCGGAGGAAGAGCCGGTGTATGAACCGGAAAAAGCGTCGGCTGCTCCGGCCCCGGTGCCGGAAACCACACCGGCAGAGATCGTTCCGGACGAACCCACCCGGGTTCTGGAACCCCGCAGTGCGGCTCCGGCAGAACCGGCAGAGCCGACCCCGGTTTCGGAACCGGAACCGGCAGAAGAGCCGCAGCCCCAGAGCGCGGCGGTGCCCGCAAACGGGCGCACGGTGCTGATCTCCGGCGGCGACCGGGGCATCGGTGCTGCGGCGGCCCGGGCCTTTTATGCGGCGGGCTACCGCGTGGCGGTGCTGTACCACAGCAATGCCGAGGCGGCGGCCGCGCTGGAAGCGGAGCTGCCGGGCATCACGGCGGTGCAGTGCGATGTGGCCAGCCGGGCCAGCTGCGAGCTGGCGTTCCGTGCGGCGGAACAGGCGCTGGGTCGGGTGGATGTGCTGGTGAGCAATGCCGGCATCGCACAGCAGAAGCTGTTCACCGACATCACCCCGGAAGAATGGCAGCACATGCTGGACGTGAACCTGACCGGTGCGTTCCACCTGTGCCAGCTGGCGCTGCCGGGCATGATCCGCCGCAAGGCGGGCCGCATCCTGACGGTGAGCAGCATGTGGGGCCAGACCGGCGGCAGCTGCGAAGTGCATTATTCTGCCGCCAAAGCGGGCCTCATCGGCCTGACCAAGGCACTGGCCAAAGAAGAGGGCCCCAGCGGCATCACGGTGAACTGTGTGGCACCCGGGGTCATTGAAACCGATATGATGGCAGCCTTTACCGCCGAGGACAAGGCGGCGCTGGCCGAGGAGACCCCGGTGGGCCGCCTTGGCACCGCCGACGAAGTGGCAAAGCTGCTGGTTTTCCTGGCAGGCGAGGACGCCGGCTACATCACCGGGCAGGTGTTCGGTGTCAACGGGGGTCTTGTGATCTGATGTGCAGGAACAACAACCAAAATTTTCCCCGCAGCAAGAAGGAGAGAGCGAAATGGGCATGACTTTAAAGGAACTGTTGACAAAAGGCGAAGGCACCCTGTCGGCGCAGGAGGCAAAGGCGCTGGCTGCGCAGTGCAGAATGGATCTGGACACGCTCTATACGCTTCTGGAAGAACGCGGGATCAAGATCCAGGAAGAAGAGACCGAGCCCGGCCTGGATGTGGAAGGCATCATGGCTGAGGTGGAGAACGCTGAGAACAACAACGATGATCTGGGCATCGGTGCCGATGAGGACGAGGACCAGGGCGAGGAGAACCCGGCCGACCTGAAGGCCGCCATGGACGAGCTGCTGGATGACCCGGTGAAGAACTACCTGAAGCAGATCGGCCAGATCCCGCTGCTGAGCGCAGAACAGGAAGTGGAGCTGAGCCGCCGTATCCACGCCGGTGCCGAGGCTGCCCACATCCTGCAGGCCGACCGCCAGAAGTACGGCGCGCCCGAGTACATCAAGAAGAACAGCGCCCGCTTCTCGTTTGAAGAGGACGAGAACAGCCGCAGCTACACCGAGGATCTGGACGACGACGGCAACGAGAAGTCCAGCGAGGACGCCGAGGAGAAGGCCGCCGAGGAAGAGGCTATGGAGGCCGTGGAAAACGGTCCTCTGACCGAGGAAAAGCGGCAGGAGCTGCTCAAGACCCGCCGCGACGGCCTGAACGCCCGCCGCAGCCTGAGCGAGGCAAACCTGCGTCTGGTGGTCTCCATCGCCAAGAAGCATGTGGGCCACAATCTGGCCTTCCTGGATCTGATCCAGGAGGGCAACATCGGCTTGATCAAGGCTGCCGAGAAGTTCGACTGTGACCGCGGCTTCCG
>UMIB01005897.1_pt1 | contig 10828 bp, 10 predicted proteins | sample 1965641 | NCBI WGS metagenome assembly UMIB01 (sample SAMEA4836110, study PRJEB28245) | human gut metagenome | biome: gut microbiome; material: fecal sample | place: Denmark | collected 2008
GATTCCCTGGGCCATTTTTTGGCTTTTTTACTTCTTTTTGCTTGTGACCCGGTCTTTTCAAAATCGGTAGATAATAAATGTAATCTATACTGTAATCTTGTTGTATAAATCATTTTAAAACGGGACATACTTGTGATTTCAAATTATTCTATTTAAATCCAGTTTCAAGCATTGTTTAAAAAATTTCAGCTAGTTAAAGAGGTAAAAGGAATAAGAAAAAATATTGCTTAAGAATTAGTAACGCTTCACTTCATTGTCAAATTGCTTCTTTCCTTCTACAAAATTCAATTCCGGATGGTTTGACAAAAATTGGTAAAGATTCGGATCCTTTTGATATCTTCTTTGTTTCTCTATAGAGAAAGCTTGCAATTTTGAATATAAATCAGGATTCTTATTCCAACAAGTTAGTTCCAAATAAGTAGCCAATAAAATAAGATGTCGTTTAAATTGGCACATAATTGGATTAATTCCATGGTTATAAGCAACTTCAATAAGACATTCCCCACCACACATCTTTTTAAAAGGACAATCCAAGCAGCGATTTACTTGTGCTATTAGGTTTTCTTTAAAAACTTGTTTTAGTCTTTCTTTTAAAACAAAGATCGAATCGCAAGTTGCTGCTGAACACGGATAAATATTACCATCCAAGTCATAGGAAAATCTGGAAATTGAAGCATCACACCTATTCATCGTTCTAAACCCACCAAATGCTTTATTTAAATACCTACCCAAAAAATCTTCTCCATTCATTAAGCAATAGAAGATTTTGGGTTCGTTATTGTTTATACATTCAACTAAATATAAAGCAAGTTTGTCGTATTCTTTCTCCCAAGCTTTCTCGGAATCAGTAGTAAATCCATATTCTTTTCCACGGACAGGTCTAAAGCAAACCGTTTTGAAAATCTTTGATAAAGAAAGGATTGAATTTTTAAGGTTAAATACCTGGTTTGTCAGTGTTCCAGTACACCCGATATAATCACGATTTTTAATTCCTAAAACATTGTGTATGATTTCGTCATAAGTGCCTTGTCCATTCTTATTTTTTCTATAAAGATCATGTGTTTCTTTATCTCCATCTAAACTGACACCAAAAAAAATCCCATTCTTTTGCAGTATTTCAGCAACTATAGGTGAAAGCAGTGTCCCATTGCAAACGAAGGTTGGTAGAACCTCGACATTTAACTCATTACTCTTATCTTGACAATACCTTGCAATTTTTAAAATCACGGGTAGATTCATGAGGGGTTCACCTTTTCCAGAAAGATCAACAAAGTATTTTTCACCATTAGGAAAAGTAGAGAACATCTTATCAAGAAAGCCTTTTGCTTTTTCAAAAGAAATAATTCTTCCCGTCATATTTTTATTGAAACAATAAGAACAAATAAGATTGCACTTGTCCGAAATATCTATTCCGAATGAATAACATTTAGGTTTAAAAATGCTAAGAATTTTTTCTTCATTCAAGCAATTTTTTAAAGTGTCATCTTCTCTTAAATCTTTTTCATTGAAAGAATAGGTAAAATTTGAAGGATCTATAAATATGCTTTTATTGAATAAAGAGTATTTAATCATTATTTTCCTTTGCAGCTTGGGAAAAAAAGTTGTTGATTTTAGTGAAAGTCTCGGAATTCGTAAAGAAATGATTAGATGGACCAACTGTATCGGCAAAAATATCACCTATTGGATTATCAAAAGCAACTCTTACATCGAATTTATAGTTGAATGTCATGTTATATCGATAATAACTTTTTGAGAAAAAGCCATTAGAAACTGGATAAATAATAGTAATAGTTATTAATCCCCAAAAGTTCGATGGAAGTTCTTGAGTTTCATCACCTCTTTCAGTACTAAAAAAACAAGTCCCCAAGAAGTTACTAGACTCCTTTCCTTTTTTGTAAAAGCTCCTGTTTTCAGTAAAATCATAGGTACTTCCGAACCATTCTACGTTCTTTTTTTCATCACTATGAGAATCTAAATAGTTGATAAATGATTGAGGGGTTGCTAAGGGTCTAAGTCTATTTATTTGAGACTGTGAACCACAGCCTAATAAAGAAAATGGAAAGTTTAATAATGTAAAAAGATAAATTATTTTTTCATCATATTAATTCCTTTTTTAACACAACGTTAGAACGTAATTGACAAAAGATCTTGCAACATATTCCCTAACATCTACATCAGTATTTTTGTTGTGCAATAACTTAAATCTGCTTTCTTGTACCTTATTATTGGAATTATATTCATCATTAGTTACCCAGTCCGAGCCATCCCACTTTAAGCCTAGGGCATCGTACACTTCCTGTTCAAATTGATGGTACCTATCACCAGACCAATTCTTATTCTTATCAGTCAAAACGCCATCAATAAATCTACTTGTCCGATAACCATTTGAATAAATACGAGGATAATAATCACCAATTGCATCCGAAACTCTTCCGGGACCCGTTAAGAATTTGTCTGCTATGTTTACAGCATCCATATCGGCAATAATATCTGAATATGAACATCCAGAACCGTTTGAATTTAATATTTTGTAAAAACTATCAGAAGACAAATTAAAATTAGGTTTATTATCCTGAACATAGCCTGCAGCTTGTTGTAAATCACCAGCCCAAGAGACCAAATCATGTGTATATTGAGGAAAGAGAGCAATTGGGTAAATATCTGTAATTGAAAGACCATATGTATTTGTTCTATCGTAACAGCCATCAAGAGAAGCAAATAAATGGATTAAATCAATATCCCCCAATGGATAAACCGGATCCTGAAATTTAAGTGAATTTAAATCTAACGAATCTGATCGGTCACCATGGATTCCTTCGTCGTAATCTATTGCACTAACATACTTTGAAAAATAATCTTTGCACCCTTGTATTGCATCAACAGTTGAAATATATGGTAAAGGAGGTAAAGCTCCAGCAACTATATCCCATTCAAGAGCGGTACTATAGCCGTTTTTTTCATCGCCTGTATAATTTTTGTTGAAACTTCTAAGATAACCTAAAACATAGTTATCCATCACAAAAGGATCTGGATTTAAAAGAAAAGCTTCATAAGTAATGGCTGTATTCTCAGCAACAACTATTTTATTTCTTAACTCATCAATATAAGAATTATTAAGAGAAACACTAACAATTTTAGGATTTTCCTTCGAAGTTAAATAAAAATATCTTTTTTGTCCAAGAAAATCCTCTTCTTTAATTTTCCATCCTAACTTCTTTAATGCAGCAACAGAGTTCTCACTAACATAGCATTTACTACCATCCTTTACTGGTTCCGTTCTTACATATACATGATTAAAATCCGTAGGTTTATCGATTAGTGTATTGATGTTATTAATTGCTGGCAACGCCTGCTGATTTAAAATGCTAGAAATAATCATTGGTGCTAATACAAGTATTGATCCCATTTTTATTCCTCTTTTTTACACATTAAAATTATAGTAGCCCAATTTCTTTATGTCAACCACTTGTAGGCAAAAAAAATTAAATTTCTAGACTTATTTAGTCATAGTTTTCAAACACCTTTTTTTAATCTCGATGCATCTTATTTCTTTTTAAACAAGGGAGCAAACGGGTGATGGAAAAAGTGGCTTTTCAAGAGGAAAACAAAGAAATTGGCTTAGCAGGCCGGTTTTTCAATCCATAGTTTGCTCCAGTATTGGGTTAATTTTTTACAAATTATCTTGCATCGCCTAAAATATATTTGCTTTTTTATGGTTGATGGGAGCCTCTTTCAATTTATTTTTTTGAGCATAAAGTTATAAATCTGTACCGGTAATTCTTTGGGATCATCCTCTGATACCATTTGTAAATCGCTAAACCAAACAAGATAGTAATTTCTATTTCTAGCTTCGGTACACCTTAAAGTCTTCTTATTAAAAGCCAACTAACACTTGAATAGAATCCATTTAATTTTTTAACAAATAATTGAAGGCATTTTCAACGAGGTTTTCTTTCGTTGTTTGTTTTTGACTTACACCCAAAAGAGGGTTTGGTAGGATTCCAATCCGCTTTTTAAATTTTCAAAACCAAAAAGGGGGTATTAACTCCCGGAATTAAAACCGGAGTTAATACCCCCTTTTTTATAGACTGTCTTTGGCCTTGGCAAGGCTAGTCTTAAATCCGAACTTCTTACCTAATAGTAAGAGTTCGAATAGCATTTCAACTGGCGGAGAAATAGAGATTCGAACTCTAGCGGGGATTGCTCCCCCTGACGGTTTTCAAGACCGTTCCCTTGAACCGCTTGGGTATTTCTCCATCTGTCTTTATATGGACAGCACATTATTTTAGCAAATTATTAATAAAAGTGAATAGTATTTTTTATTAATATAGTTATTAGAAATGGTTTTCAAGACACGATTATCCAAAAGAACGTGCTTTTTTATCGGCAAGTGTTTTAGAAGTGTATTAAATTTGCATAGAGCTTGTATATCTACAAAAAAAGCGACACTTTCGTGCCGTTGATTTTTTCTTAATGGTGGGTCCTATAGGGTTCGAACCTATGACCTTCCGCACGTCAAGCGGATGCTCTCCCAGCTGAGCTAAAGACCCAAGTGCTTAATAACTATAAACACATTACTTTGATTTTGCAAGAGGAAATTTATAAAATCCTCATAACCTAATAGTATTTTGCTCTTTTTATATATAATTATTCTTGTTTGTAGAGAGGTGTTTATTATGAGCAATTTACCTAAAGTAATAGTTAAAGATAAGGAAGATATAAAAACAAATCATATAAATTGGGATGAATATTTTATGTCCATCGCAATTTTGTCTTCTCTTAGATCCAAAGATACTTCTACCAAAGTTGGAGCAGCAATTGTTTCTGACGAACATAAAGTTTTATCTTTGGGATACAACGGAATGCCTATCGGTATCGATGACTCTAAAATACCTTGGGCTAGAGAAGGTGCAAGTGAATTAGATACAAAGTATCCATATGTCTGTCATGCTGAATTAAATGCTATCTTGAACACTGAAAGAAGACTCAAAGGATCGACCTTATATGTAACTTTGTTTCCTTGCAACGAATGTGCTAAAGCGGTTATTCAAGCTGGAATTAAGAAAGTTATTTTTTTAGATGATAAGTATCACGATAAAACTTATTCGATAGCTTCTAGAAAGATACTTGAAATGGCTGGTGTTGAAATTTCTCAATATCTAGGAAGAGTCCCGCAAATAGATTTTGGAGATGTGAAATATGAGTTATAGAGACGAAGGAAAACCAGTGCAGCCAACACCTTATTGGAAGTATTTCTTGAAATCTTTAATTGTCCTTTTGATTTTAGCTTTGCTCATAAGCATGCTCTGGGGAGTTTTAACTAGTAAGGATGAAAATTTACTTCGTGGTGTCCTAATTGGTGTTGGTGTTGTATCATTTCTAGTGTATGGTGGCTATTGGATTTATATAATTGTTCATGAAACCAGAATAAGAAAAGGACTTTCTTATGGAACTGATGAACAAAGCACACTTAAAAAGAAGAGACTTGCTATACTAAAAGCTCATAAGATCCAAGCAAAAGCTAGAGGTGAGAAGTTGAGTAAAGAAGAGATAGAAGATATTAGCAGTGGAAAATATGATAACGAGGTCTCAAATGGATAAGAGAGAAGAAAACGAAGCTATAGGAACAAAGAAGTTGTCTTTCTTCTATACAAAAGAAGAAGGAATGGTTTTGGATTCTTTATCTATATCCATTCCTAAGAATTCGTATTGTTGTATTGTAGGAAGAAATGGAACTGGAAAATCAACTCTCCTTAAAATTATTGCAGGATTAGTTATTCCTACATCTGGTCTTTTGTTTATTAACGGAACACAAGTTACTGACGATAACGTTGATGAATTGATAGGAAAGCAAGTTGGAATAGTATTCCAAAATCCAGATTCTCAATTTGTAGGTGCTACGGTTGAAGAAGATATCGCTTTTGGATTGGAAAATAATAGAGTATCTTATAAAGAGATGCTGGAAGAAGTGAAGACTATAGCAGAAAAGTTAAATCTGACTGATTTGCTTAAAAGAGAGCCCACAAAACTATCTGGCGGTCAAATGCAACGTGTTGCATTAGCTTCGATTTTAGTTAGAAATCCATCTATATTGCTTTTGGACGAATCTACTTCGATGCTCGATCCTTTGAGCAAGATTGAGATGATAAGCATGCTCAAAGATTTAAAAAAGAAGTTTCCTAACTTAACGATTTTATCAGTGACACATGAAACGGCTGAGATTGAGAAAGCGGATTATGTAATAGCTTTGGATCACGAGAAACTTGGATTTACCGGTTCACCTAATGAATTGTTCTCTAATCCTAAACTTGTCGAAGAATTAGGTCTTACTCTTCCCTTTGATTATCAGCTTAGAAATGATTTATCAGAATTAGGAATTGAAACTTCTAAGTTTGACAGCCCTGAAGAATTAGGGAGGCAATTATGTCAGCACTCCAAGTAAAGAATCTTTGTTATTTTTATGATAGGAAGACATCTAATGAGAAAGAAGCTCTCATCGATGTTTCGATGGATATCGAACAAGGTGAAATCATTGCTTTGGTCGGAAAGACAGGGTCTGGCAAGTCGACTCTCGTTCAAAACATCGACGCTCTTTTAACTCCGACAACAGGTGTTATAACTTATCCAAATGGAATAGTTGTAGATCAAACTCCTGTGGTTAAGAAGAATGGAAAGATAAAGTATAAAAAGCCTAAGAAATTGAAGGATTGGAAGAGTTTAAGAAAGATGATTGGACTCATGTTTCAATTCTCTGAGATGCAGTTGTTTGAGACTAGTGTATTAAAAGATGTTATGGTCGGACCTGAAAATTTCGGGATGGATAAAGGAACAGCTCAAACAAATGCTCAGAATGCATTGCTTTCAGTTGGAATTCCAACTTCTTATTTTTCTAGATCGCCATTTGAATTATCTGGCGGTGAGAAGAGAAGAGTAGCAATAGCGGGCATTTTGGCTTTTAACCCGGAGATTTTAATATTGGATGAGCCTACAGTTGGATTGGATCCTGAAGGTGCAAAAGAAATAATGGATAGTATCATGGCTAAAAATGCTGAAGGTATGACCATTGTGTTCATTACTCATGATATGGAATTTGCGTTGAAGAATGCACACCGTATGGCGGTAATAAGCGATGGAAAACTCATCGCTTATAAAAAACCTTATGAAGTCTTCCAAGATCAGGAAGTTATGGATAAAGCTTCTTTGGTTCCACCTAAAGCGTTTGAATATGCTTTGAAGCTTAAAGAAGGTGGGTTAGATATAGACTTAGAAAAAGTTAAAGATTCAAAATCTTTGGCTGAAGAGATAAAGAGGTGTAGGGTATGAACGGATTTGGATCTTTTGGACAGTATGTCCCATTCAACACACCTATTCATAGAATGGATACAAGAGTAAAGCTATTCTTGCTTGTTGCTTTTATGGTTGCAATTTTCCTGCCTTATGGAAATAGAGTGGATGTCGTATATCCATACGCAATGTCTTTAGTTGTATTGGGCGGAATATTTGTTCTATTGATGATTGGATTATTGATAAGTAGAATTTCATTTGGCAGTTTGATGAAATCTATGTCATTTCTTTGGGTCTTATTGTTTGTTGTCATCATATTGAATTTCTTCTTTTGGAAAGCACCTGATTGGACTAAAAATAGCCAATTGCTATTTGAGATAGGTAAGAAAGAAATAACTTCTGCGACATTTTTATTTATCGGATATATCATAGCTAGAATCTTCCTAATGGTTATTCTATCGTTGATGTTTGCTTCTACTACTAAACCTATGGATATGACTTTTGCCTTGGAATGGTACTTAACTCCACTTCGCTGGCTTCATGTTCCTACTGCTGCCTTTTCTATGACTATGTCTTTGGCACTGAGATTTATCCCAGTATTAGCTAGTGAAGCTAAAACTATATTTAAAGCTCAAGCAGCCAGGGGTTTGGATTATTCAAATGGTAAAGCTAAAGATAGAATAAAAGCTATTGTTTCACTAATAATTCCTTTAATAACAACTTCTTTTCATCATGCATCGGAGTTGGCCTATGCACTCGAGGCTAGAGGATATGATCCATTAGGGAAAAGAACTCGTTATCGTCAATATCCTTTCAGATTTGTCGATGCTCTATGGCTGATATTCGGATGTGTTGCATTAGCATCTTCTCTATTCTTTGTTTATTTCCAAGTCGATGGATCTGTTATCGATATATTTAAAATCTATTGTTAGTTTTCTATGAAATATGTAATGCATATTGGGTTTGATGGTCTTTGCTTTAAAGGAACACAAAAGCAAAAAGGATGTAAGACTGTCCAAGGTGAATTAGAAAAAGTTCTATCTAGAATCTATGATAGGCCTATAGATTTGGAGTGCTGCTCTAGATTGGATAGTGATGTTTCAGCAATGGATTTCGTCTGTGCTTTTACTCCTTGTGATGATAGGATAAAAATGAATAAACTGCCTTCAGTTTTATCCTTGCCTTTTAATGGAATATTAAAAGTAAAATCAATAGAAGAAAGAAATGATTCTTTTAGCCCTAGATTCTCAGCTCATTCGAAAACATATATTTATTTGATTGATTTGGAAGGGGAGCCGTTTCTTCAATCTCATTTGTATCACCCAAACAAAGAAATAGATATAGATAAATATAAAGAGACATTAAATATATTTCTTGGGATTCATGACTTTAAATTGTTTTCTTCTAAAGATGATAGAAAGGATGAAAATGAGACTTATATAAGTGCAATAGAATCTATAGAAGTTATACAGAAAGATGGAATTTTATTCACTTATATAAAAGGCCCTTGTTTTCATAGATATCAGGTTAGATTTATGGTCGGAGCAGCTGTTGAGGTGGCGACTGGTAGATCTTCATTGGAATCTATCAAAGACAAACTTTCTGGAATAGGTGTTACGGGTACACCTAGGTTGAAAGTCCCTGGTAAAGGACTTGTTCTTTATAAGGTGACTTATTAAAGATATAATATTAAATGGAGGCTTTGGCATGACTGGAAATTATCATACACATACTTATAGATGCGGTCATGCTGATGGCATCGATGAAGATTATGTGAAAGAAGCATTGGGCATGGGATTGTCTGAATTAGGATTCTCCGATCATGTCATGTATCCTGGATTCAATGAGCCTGGAATTAGAGGCACCTATAATCAAGCTCAAGGGTATTTTGATTCGATTAGATCTCTAGCTAAGAAATATGAAGGTAGAATCAAAATATATCTGGGATATGAAGCCGAAGCTTTTGATTATTATATGCCTTACTTAAAAGTGCTTCTTCAAACCGGAACATTGGATTACCTATTGTTGGGAAATCACGGAGCTATGAATTCATTGAGACAAGTCTATGCTCACTTTGGAAAAGGAACTACAGCAAATACTTTGTATATTTATAAAGAAGTTGCCTGCAAAGCCTTGCGTTCTGGTTTATACTCTTGTTTTGTTCATCCTGATCTTTTTTTGAGTGAAGTGGAGACCTTTGACTCCGATTGTCGTAAAATCTCTACCGAGATAATCGAAACAGCTATGGAATGTGATGTTCCTCTCGAAATTAATGTCGGTGGGATAAGATCAGGAAAGAAGAAAATTGGAGAAGAATATAGATGGTCTTATCCGACTACATCATTCTTCTCAATAGCTAGTGAGATGGGGGCAAAGTGCATCATAGGAATCGATGCACATTCGCCTAAGCAGTTGTCGGATGAAGCAGCAAATAGTAAAGCAACTCTGTTTGCTCAGCAGTTAGGTCTATGGGTAATAAATCGACTTGAAATGAAAAAAGTGAGGTAAAAGATATGATAGACGAAGAAATCGAAAAAGAAGCCGAAGTTGAAGAAGAAAACAAAGAAGTTCAGTTAGAACAACCTGAGGAAGAAATAAAGCATGAAGAGGATGAATCCAACGATGTATCTGCTGATGGATTAGTTCGTCTTCAAAAAATTATAGCTGATAGAGGATTCTGCTCTCGTCGTAAAGCTGAGGATTATATAACAGCAGGTAAAGTCAAAGTAAATCATAAGGTTGTCGATAAATTAGGAAGTTCTTTTGATCCTAACTGCTATATTGAAGTTGATGGATATCCTTTGGCTAGAGTAGGTCAAAAAGTATATTTGGCAGTCAATAAACCTTTGGGATTTATTTGCACTGCTTCTGATCCAAGAGATAGAAAGCTCGTAACTCAATTGGTTCCTCCTCAGTATGGAAGAGTTTTCCCTATCGGACGTTTGGACATCAATTCAGAAGGCCTTATTCTTTTGACCAACGATGGTGATTTTGCAAACTTGGTCATGCATCCTTCATCAAGTCCTGACAAAGTGTATGAAGTCAAAATCAACAAGAGACTTACAAAACCTGAAATCGAACAACTCAGAAATGGAATTCCTCTAGAAGATGGAATGACTTCTCCTGCTCAAGTAAGGGAAGCTGGAATCTCAATTTATAACTGTACTTATGAAATAACTATTCATGAAGGTAGAAATCGTGAGATTCGTAGAATGATGGAATATCTTGGAAAGAGAGTTTATAGTTTGAAGAGAATCTCTATTGGAAATATCGGACTCAAAGATATGCCCAGAGGATCTTATAGAGAAGTCCCTCTCAAAGTGGTTGAACAGATGAGAGCTGACTGTATGACTCGTAAGAAGAACAATGACTTGCAGAAAGTCATGGAAGAGAAGAAAAAAGCTGCATTTAATGCTAAGTAATATAGCTATCAATGTAATTAAGCTTTATTGATGCACGTTAGAATTGGAATTTAGTTTTCATAAAACAAAAATGGGGCTATTGCAAAATCCTGATCCAAAATCAGGTGAGCAGCAGCTCCTTT
>UMIB01033548.1_pt1 | contig 10715 bp, 10 predicted proteins | sample 1965641 | NCBI WGS metagenome assembly UMIB01 (sample SAMEA4836110, study PRJEB28245) | human gut metagenome | biome: gut microbiome; material: fecal sample | place: Denmark | collected 2008
AACGGTGCGCTTCATCGTAGTCACCGCAGATGCTGAGGACCCGGAAAAGACATGACCGTTATCCATAAATAATGACAGCAAGGCCCTGGAGCATATCGCTCCGGGGCCTTGCTGTTTTTCAGGTTTGGGTCATGGGCGGGGGCAGCTTCTTCGTCCGCCTGCTGGCCCTCCACGATGCCCTTGCTGGACAGCAGCTTGACGGCTTCCCGGATGGTACTGCTTTTATCGCAATTTTCAAAAATAGTGCCTATCAAAATAGCATATTTGCGATATGCAGTTTGCGGATGTTGCTTGTGCATTAAAAACGCAAACTGCTATATTTTACACGAACCAGCGACCCGACCACCTCACAATGTGCGCTGTGGGGGAACATATCCACCGGCGTGAAGCCCTCGGCGCGGTAGCCTTTCTGGGTCAGGAGCGCGAGGTCGCGGGCCATCGTCTCGGGGTTGCAGCTGACGTAGACGACGCGCTTGGGGGCCATGCGGGCCACGCTCTCGATGAAGGCGGGCGTCGAGCCCTCCCGGGGCGGGTCCATGAAGACGACGTCGGCCTTCTGGCCCGCGTCGGCGGCTTCCCGTATCCATGCGGTGGCGTCAGCGGCAAAGAAGCGGGCGTTTTTTACGCCGTTGTGCTTTGCGTTGCCGATGGCGTCCCGGACGGCGTCCCGGTTCACTTCCACGCCCACCACCTGCCGGGCCTTGTCAGAGGCCGTCAGGCCGATGGTGCCGATGCCGCAGTAGGCGTCGAGGACGACTTCTTTGCCGGTGAGGTGGGCGGCATCGACGGCCAGCCCGTAGAGCACGGCGGTCTGGACGGGGTTCACCTGATAGAAGCTGCGGGGGCTGAGGGCGTAGGTCTTGCCGCAGAGGGTGTCGAGGATGAAACCCTTGCCGTAGAGGACTTTTTCGTCCTCGCCCAGAACGACGCTGGTGCGGCGGGGATTGTAGTTCTGTACGACGGTGGTGACGGGGACGCCCCGCTTTTCGGCCTCGGCCAACAGGGCTTTCACGAAGTTCTTTGCGCCGGGCAGCACGGGCTGGGCCGTGACCAGCACCACCATCACCTGACCGGTGGCGACGCCCCGGCGGAGCAGGCAGTGGCGGAGCAGGCCGGTGCCTTTGTCCTCGTTGAAGGGCTGGTAGCGGCAGGCGTTGGCGGCGGCGCGGACGGCCAGCATCACCTTGTCCAGTACCTCGTCCTGCAAAAGGCAGCTCTCCACCGGCAGCACCTTGTGGGTACGGGCCGCGTAGATGCCGGAGGTGAGTTTTCCACCGGCGGCGGGGGCAAAGGTGGAAATCACTTTATTGCGGTAGTGGTAGGGGGTTTCCATCCCCCGGATAGGGGCGACAGGGCCGTATTTGCCCAGCAGGGCGCGGATGTCGGCCTCTTTCTTTTTGAGCTGTGCGGCGTATTCGGTGGCCAGCATCGGGCAGCCGCCGCAGTTTTTGGCGCGAAGTTTGCAATCCATACCTATATCCTCCGAATGCTTGACAAAGCAGTAAAAAATCACTATACTACAAATAGAAAAGGCACTGCGACAAGCGGTTGACCCTTTGGGCTAGGATTCTATGTTACTAGAAAACCGTCACCGGCCAGGGTGGCGGTTTTCGCTTTTCACTCTGATGGTAAAGACCAGTCCAAAAATATGGAACGTCAAAGTAATGGACATATCTCTCACCTCCTTTCGGAAGTGGAGCCAACCGCCTGCCGTATGTGCAGCGCCTTTTCATCTGCTATCTTATCATAATGTTTAACAGAATGCAACGCGAAAGCTCCCGTAATAGGGAGCTTTTTGTGTTATAAAGGCGGATGCTCAGCCGTACGGGTCATACAGGTCATATTCTTCCGCTTCTGCGTGCTTTTCGTTCAGCACGGCGATGGCCTGTTCCAGCTCGCTCTGGGAACAGCCGCTCTCGCTCACCAGCGCCCGCACAGCCTGCGCGAGGTCGCCGCCAAAGACGGTGTCCAGCCGCTGGCGCATGGTGTAGACGCCGTAGGCCCGGCGGGTGACAGTGGGGGCGTAGAGGTTGTGGTTCCGCTCTTTGGCGCAGGCGACCCAGCCCTTCTCTTCCAGCCGGTATAAAAAGTTCAGCACGGTGGCGGCGGCCCAGCCTTTTTCGGCCAGATGCGCACCGATGTCCCGCCGCGACACGGGCGGTTTGCAGTCCCACAGGGCCAGAAGCACCTGTTCCTCCGACGCCGAAAGGGCTTTCAGCCTGTCCGGAATGCCATACATGGGGGCAATCTCTCCTTTATGAGTGAAAAAATGATTTTACATTTGTCTCAGATACTGCCATTATAGCAAAAATCAGGAGAAAGGACAAGAGCAGAAAACCCAGCAGTCATGCGGCTCTCCACTAGTTATTTTACAAATGTCTCTGAAAATGTCCTCTGCACGGGGACATTTGTGCGCTTCGTGCGCCCGCCCGGGCTTTGACGGCTCAACTTTGTGCAAAGATGCTCTTGTTTTGCACCCCTCAAAACCATTATACTACGGACAAATCCAGAGCACAACGCCCGAACGGGCCGTCAGATAGAGGAAAAGGAGAGAACACGTCATGGCACGAGTTTATAACTTCAGCGCAGGTCCCAGCATGTTGCCCGAAAAGGTGCTCAAGCAGGCTCAGGCAGAGCTGCTCGAATACGGCGACAGCGGCCAGAGCGTGATGGAGATGAGCCACCGCAGCAAGTGGTTCGACGCCATCATCACCGACACCGAAGCCACCCTGCGCCGGGTGATGAACATTCCCGATCATTATAAGGTCGGCTTCTTTCAGGGCGGCGCGACCCAGCAGTTCGCCATGGTGCCGCTGAACTTCATGACCACCGGCAAGGCCGACTACATCGTCACCGGCAACTTCTCCAATCTGGCCGCAAAGGAAGCTGCAAAGTTCGGCGAGGCCAAAATCGTCGCGTCCAGCAAGGATAAGAACTTCACCTACATCCCGGACGTGAATGCCATCGACTACGACAAGGATGCAAGCTACATCCACATCTGCCAGAACAACACCATCTTCGGCACCCAGTATGTCGAAGTGCCTCAGGTGGAGGGTGTGCCGCTGGTGGCGGATATGAGCTCCATGATCCTCTCCAAGCCCGTGGACGTCACCAAGTACGGCTGCATCTACTTCGGCGTCCAGAAGAACGTCGCCCCCGCCGGTATGGCCATCGCCATCGTCCGGGACGACCTGCTGGGTCACGCCGCCGACAATGTACCTACCATGATGAACTACACCACCCTGCTGGCCAAGGACAGCATGTACAATACGCCGCCCTGCTGGTGCATCTACATGACCGGTCTGGTGCTCAAGTATCTGGAAAACGACATCGGCGGTCTTGCCAATATGCAGAAGATCAACGAGGCCAAGGCCAAGGTCCTGTACGACTACCTCGATGGTCAGGACTTCTTCAACAATCCTGTGGAGCACCGCTACCGCAGCACCATGAACGTCACCTTCACCAGCCCTGACCCCGACCTCGACAAGAAGTTCTGCGCCGAGGCCGCAGACGCCGGTTTCGTCAACCTGAAGGGCCACCGCCTCGTGGGCGGTATGCGCGCCTCCATCTACAACGCAATGCCAGCCGAGGGCATCGACAAGCTGGTAGACTTCATGGAGAAGTTCCGCAAAGAGAATGCATGAGTTTTTGTGTATAGGAGATAGGAAAGTATGTTCACCATCAAAACCCTGAACGCCATCAGCCCGGTGGGTCTGGCAAAGCTGAACAAAAACCTGTTCGACGTCTCGGTGGACGCCGACGCCCCCGACGGCATCCTTGTCCGCAGCGCCGACCTGCTGAACACCACCTTCAATGACAACCTGCTGGCCATTGCCCGTGCCGGTGCCGGTGTCAACAATATTCCTCTCGACCGGTGCAGTGAGCAGGGCATCGTGGTGTTCAACACGCCCGGTGCCAACGCCAACGCTGTGGCGGAACTGGTCATCGGTATGCTCATCGCGGGCAGCCGCAATGTGGCTGCTGCCGCCCAGTGGACTCAGGGTCTTGCCGGTGACCCCGCCATGTCAAAGAGCGTGGAGAAGGGCAAAAAGCAGTTCGTGGGCAACGAGATCAAGGGCAAGACCCTCGGCGTCATCGGCCTGGGCGCCATCGGTTCCCGCGTCGCCAACTGTGCCATCGAGCTGGGGATGGAGGTCTACGGCTATGACCCCTATATCTCCATTGATGCTGCGTGGAACCTGAGCAGTCAGGTCCGTCACTGCGTCAACCTGAATGATATGCTGCCCCTCTGCGACTACATCACCATCCATGTGCCGTATCTGCCCACCACCAAGGACACCATCAATGCCCAGACGCTGGCCCTCTGCAAGGAAGGTGTCAAGCTGCTGAACTACGCCCGCGGTGAGCTGGTGAACACCGACGCCCTGCTGGAAGCCCTTGACACCGGCAAAGTGTCCGGCTATATGACCGACTTTCCCACGGAAGCTCTGCTGGGCCGTCCGGGCGTCATCTGCACGCCTCATCTGGGCGCTTCCACCCCGGAGGCCGAGGACAACTGTGCGGTCATGGCCGCCCAGGAGATCAGCGACTACCTCAAGAACGGCAACATCACCCACTCGGTGAATATGCCCGAGGTGCATCAGCCCCGCGCCGGCGGCAAGCGCATCTGCATCATCCACAAGAACGAGCCGGGCATGATCAGCCAGATCACCGCCCTGACCACGGAGGCGGGCCTGAACATCGAGAACATGGTGAACAAGAGCAAGAAGAACATGGCCTACACCATGCTGGACGCCACCGGTGCGGTGAATGATGCACTGGCCGCGAAGCTCTCGGCCATCCCCGCCGTCGTCCGGGTGCGCATCCTGTGATGCTGCGATAAAATTTTCTGAGGCCGCTGCCCTTCCGGGGCGGCGGTCTTTTCGTAAGCGGATACGCTTGAATCCCGTCATTGACCACAGCAGGGATTTGCGGTAAAATCATATCAGCCGGAGTGTCAGCCTGCGCGGCCCGCCCGGCTGAAGATGATGAATACAGGAGGTTTGTCCATATGAAGGCCAAAAGATCGCTTTCGCTGCTTCTCACAGCAGCCCTCATGCTGAGCATGATGACCCCGGTGCTGGCCGCCTCGGCAGAGACCGAATTGCCCCGCGCCTCTCAGACCCGGCTGGAAGAGACGAATGAAGTCGTCTCCATCCGTCTGCAGGCTACCGGCAAGCTGGTCTATGGCTCCCCGTTCGAGCTGTCGGTAGTCACCCGCCCGGCGGACGCGCAGTATATCGGCGTGGTGCTGGGCATCAAGGGCGAAGCCAAGGGCTACGTCACCCTCGTGCTCTCCGATAAGCTCCGCACCCTGCTCAAGATGATACCCCTGCCCCGCAAGATGTCCAAGACCCCTGATCAGGTAGAAGAGTTCAATGTCTACGCCTATGTCAAACAGCTCATCGACGGCAACGACGTCAGTGTGCTGCTGGGCGTGGCCGATGAGGTCGTCAAGGTGATGGATACCCTGAAATTCTATATCCCCACCCTGAAAGATATGTCCATGGGCCTGAAGCTCTCCCTCGAGCTCATCCGCCGCTACCTTCCCGAGGGCGCGTTCAGCCGCATCTATCTGGATGAGCAGCCCGTGGATTCGGGCAGCTATATCGCGGGTGCCGTGGCGCTGGAATCCGGCGATCTGAACACCGCCGGTGTGGCCATGTTCAAGATAAAGCCCAAGACCGAGGGCGTCCGCCTCTACTGGGCCGAAGACCTGCCCGCCGGGATGACGCTGGCCGAGGCTGAGGCACACAATGTCGGCGCTCTGCTGGAGTCGGACGGCGTGGTGGTCGATAATGCCAAGGTCACCTGTACTTATAAAAAGAAGGGCCTGTTCAGCAGCAAGTCCACGGAGTTCCCGACGCAGCCGGGTATCTACACCCAGACGGCAACCGTCTCCGGCAACTATTCCTGCGAGAAGATCACACGGACTATTGTGATCAATTAACATCAAAAGAAAAAACCTCCCGTGCGTCAGCACGGGAGGTTTTTTCTGTCTTATTTACATCCGGAACCGCCAGCCCCAGCCGCCGCCACAGCAGCAGTTGCAGAGCAGATTGAGCAAAATCATGCTCCAGCACCAGCGCATCAGCCCGCCGGGCTGGGCGTAGGTGGTCTGGGTGCGGTAGGTCTGGCCGGGATTCTGCATCCGGCGCAGGTGCATCTGGTACTCGGTGTTATTGGGGTCCAGCTGAACGGCGCGGCGGGCGTCCTGCAGCGCGTCGATGCTGTTGCCGAGGCCCTGATTGGCCAGCGAGGAGAGGTAGTACCACCGTGCCGAGCGGCTGTTCATGCCGTCCAGCACCCGGCGGGCCTCAGCGTAGCGGCCATTGGCTACAAAGTTGCGGGCCGCCTGCATCTCGGGGGTGTCAGAGCCGGAGTAGCTGGCCCCGCTCTGCTGCTGGTAGCCGCCAAAACCGAATCCGAAACCAAACGGGTCGAACCCGAAGCCGAAATCTCCCTGCTGCCAGCCGTTCTGGCTGTAGCCCTGGTCGTATCCCTGCTGGTAGCCGCCCTGATAATAACCCTGCTGGCCGTAGCCGTAACCGCCGCCGGGCTGTCCGCCCATCTGGGGGCCGGTGTCGCCCTTGGTGATGGCGTCGTAAGCTGCCTGCACCTCTTTGAAGTGCTCTTCGGCGGTGGGGTCGTTGGGGTTCAGGTCGGGGTGCCAGCGCTTGCACTTGGCACGGTAGGCTTTCTTTATCTCGTCGTCGGTTGCGCCGCGCTGGATGCCCAGCACCTCATAGGGATCTCTCATGGGTCTACTTCCTCACGTCTCTCAGGCCATGCGCGGCCTTTTCGTTCCATACAATATTACAGTCTACAGGACAGTGCCTGCAAAATCAAGACAAAATCCGCCTTTTGGGCGGAATTGGTTACTTTTTTGGGGCCTCTTTGGCCTGTTTGCAGTTGTATTTGAGCCACACGCCGGAATACAGGATGTTCCGCAGAAGGTCCGCGTCCTCTACGCAGGGCAGACGCTCGAAGCTTCTGGCACACCGGGCCAACAGCAGCTCGAAGATGTCCCGCATCTCTTCCTCATAGCCGGGCTGACGGCTGATGGTGCGCAGCGGATTGTATGCGCCCTTTTTTTCGTCCCGTGCCAGGTCATCGTAGGCGTCCAGCAGGTAGATGAATTTGCCCAGATGGAAGCCGATGCCCCGCAGCTCCGGCGACCAGTGGTCCTGCTTGTAGTCGAACAGCTCGGCCATCAGTTCGCCGAAGCAGCCCGACACAGCGTCGAGGTCTTCGCTGCCCTCGGCTTCCAGCTGAGCCAGCCGGTCGAGGCAGGTGCGGATGGCATTGCACTGTCGGGGCCAGCGCTGTGCGGCGGTCTGAGCAGGGGAGTCCAGCAGCTTTTCGAAGCCGAGGCCCAGCAGGCTGTGGTCGTCGTTCCATTTATCGGCGGCGTTGTAGTAGTGGAGCGCCACGCTCATATCGGCGCAGTAGTCGGTGGGGCCGCTGTGCCGCCAATTTATCTTCCGGATGGGGTGGATGGGGCAGTGGCCGCTGCCGGTGATGCACTCGCTCTCACCCTCGTAGAGGCTGGAAAGCAGCAGATCCAGAAACGTCAGATCGTAACTCAGCGTCAGACGGCCCCGCAGGCCGTGGAGCGCACCGATGCGGCGGCAGAGGCCGCAGTAGGCCGTGCGGTAGCGGGCCTTGGCCTCGTCGTCCAGCGCGGCCTGATTCGGGATGACATATCCAAACATACGTTAGCTCTTCTTGATGAACTGGGTGCCGCAGCGGGGGCAGGAGATCTGGATGCGGCCCCGGCCCCGGGGAACGCGCAGCTTCTGGCGGCACTGGGGGCAGCGGTAATAGTGGTAGAGTCTGCGGTTGTCCCACTGGTCCTTCAGGCCGCTGAACTTATTGCGGATGCGGTCCTTCACGGCGTAGTATTTATAATTTTCTTCGGTGCGCTTGGAGATGTTGCGGCTGAACATCCGGTAGTAGCACAGGCCCAGCAGCACCACGCCGACGTACAGCAGCAGCGGAAGCCGGGTGAGGATATAGACCAGGATCAGCACGAGAGAGGCGATGTTCAAAAACTGGTTCAGACCATCGGTGCCGTAGCGGCCTATCATGAACTGGCGTATCTTTTCTTTCATAAACATCCTTCCTCATAAAAGAGGGGCGGGTGCGCCGCCCTTCTGTGTTTTTCTGCTTTCAGGATACCATGCAACCATGAGAAAATTTTGAACAGAGTGCAAACCTATCGTAAAGAGACGGCACTTAAGTGCCGCTCACTCTTCCCGGCAGCGGATGGTGAGGGAAACTTCGGTGTCCAAAGCGCCCTCCATCCGGCAGTGGAGCTTTGCCGGGCCGGCCTCGCCGGTGGTGGCGAGATAGGTGCCTGCCATGCCGCCCCGCAGAGGGACGACGCTGGGGCCGAGGATGCGCAGCGGCCCCTCTGCGCTCAGCTGAACGGCCTCACCACAGTAGGGCAGGAGATTGCCGTTCTGGTCGATGGCCCGCAGGCTCACGGCGGCACAGTCCCAGGTGGGGCCGTCGGTCAGGATGGGATTGTGGACGGTGCATTCCAGCCGGACGCTCTGCACCGGCTCCTTCACGACGGTGCGGACGGCCCGGCCATGCCACACGGCCTCGAAGCGGTAGACGGCGGCGGGGCTGCCCAGCACGCCGATATATTTGTAGTAAAGCTGCACCAGCTCGTTCCAGCTCAGGCGCAGCGAGTACATCCGCGCCCGGGACAGGGGCGAAAGCTCCATGGCGTCCCGGCGCATCTCGTTGAGGATGGCGGCCACCTGCGGCGCGGCAGTGCGGTCGATGCCCTCGTATTTCTCCAGCAGCAGGCCCACGAAATCGTGTATCTCGATGGGCGGGTGGGGCAGAGCCGCAAAGCGGCCCCGGCGGTCGGGGGTGAACTCGGCTACGAAGTCGTTGTCCCGGTAGAGCCGCAGGCTCTCGGCGTTGGTGAACGCCCAGCACGCCCCCGCAAAGCCGCCCGGATGGTCGCCCAGCGCCATGCTGGATGAAATTTCGAGCACGATGTCGGAAGGGGAGCGGGGCGTCTTCTGGCTGGCGTAGACGGCGGCAGAAAGCTTCGGGCTGCGGAACATATCCATCACACCCTGATAGCTGATGCGGTCGCCGCTGCCGAATTCGCGGTGGGTGTTGTAGTCGGTCATGCACCAGCCGAAGCTGCCCGCCACGCCCTGCTGAGCGATGGTGTCGTTGAGGACGGCGGCGTAGCGCAGGGCCTGCGCCAGGCGGTGGGGCTCGTCGTCGAAGGACTTGGCCGGGAACTGGGCGCCCTCGAACTCGCTGATGAGATAGCCTTTCCGGGTGTCGGGGGTGACGGCGGTGCGGGCCTCGCACCCGACGCCGCGCCCGTGGTAGGAGTAGTCGGTGTAGGCGTATACATCTTCCAGAAGCTGGCTGCGGCGGGTGCTGCGGGTACCAGCCGTGGGGCGGGTGGGGTCGAGGCGGCGGACCGTCTCGTTGGTGCGCTTATAAAAGCTCTCGTCGTCGGCGCTGCCGCTGACCCGCACACCCCATAAAAAGATGCTGGGGTGGCTGCGGCACTGGCAGACCATCTCGCGGCAGTTCTGCAGAGCCTGCGCTTTCCAGATGTCGTCGCCGACGTGCTGCCAGCCGGGCATCTCCACAAAGACCAAAAGGCCCAGCTCGTCGCAGGCATCGAGGAAGGCGGGGCTGGGGGGCGTGGTGAGGCGCACAGCGTTGCAGCCCAGCTGCTTTTTCAGGAGCTGAGCGTCCAGCCGCTGGATGCTGTCGGGCATGGCATAGCCCTGATAGGCATAGCTCTGGCGGCGGTTGAGGCCCCGCAGCTCCACCCGCTGGCCGTTGAGGTAAAGCCCGCCTGCCACGAACTGCAGGGTGCGGAAGCCGAACCGGCAGCTTTTCTCGTCCAGCACCCGGTCGGGCAGGCCGCCGGTGCCGGGACGGATGAGCCGGACGGTCAGGGTGTAGAGGGTGGGATGCTCGATGCTCCACGGATGGACGCTGTTCAGTGCGCCGGTGATGGGCAGCGACAGCTCGCCGGTGTAGAACGCCCGGCTGCCTGAGGGACTGCGGATCTCGGCCTGTAACGTGCAGCCGACGGTCTCGCCCACGGTGGCCGTGTAGATGCGGAAATCGCCCTCGGCCTTCGTCTCGATGAAGATGTCCCGCAGGTAGGCGGGCTCTTTCACGTCGAGGCAGACGGCGCGGCAGATGCCGCCGTAGGTCAGAAAGTCCATCTGCCCGCCGAAGGGCGGGATGTTCAAATCTTCGCGGCTGTCGCAGCGGACAGCCACCACGTTCTTCTGGCCCAGATGGAGAGCACTGGTCAGATCGACGGTAAATGCGGTGTAGCCGCAGCTGTGGTGGAACACCCGCCGCCCGTTGCAGAACACCGTGGCGTCATGGGCCACGGCTCCGAAGGTGAGCAGGACGGTGCGGCCCTCCCATTCTTTGGGCGCAAAAAACTCCCGCCGGTAGCCCGAAAGCTTCTGGTAGTCGTTCTCGTTGCAGTAATTGTAGGGCAGTGCCTTGACCGTGTGGGGCAGGCGCACCGGCTCAAGGGTCAGCTCCGGGCATTCCGGCCGCACGATGGCGGGGTCAAAGACCGGGGTGAAGAGCCAGCCGTCGTTCCAATCGTAGTGTTCCATGGCAAATGTTCTCCGTGGCAAAATACTTTAGTTCCTATGCTACCACAAAGTTATGAACGAAAAAAGAATCCGGGCCGG